>Ga0302320_10019801_pt1 | contig 13478 bp, 12 predicted proteins | sample Bog_T0_3_FD_202130 | JGI IMG/M metagenome (GOLD analysis project Ga0302320, IMG submission 202130) | Peat permafrost microbial communities from Stordalen Mire near Abisko, Sweden - Bog_T0_3 | ecosystem: Environmental > Terrestrial > Soil > Wetlands > Peat | place: Sweden: Abisko, Stordalen Mire...
TAAATCATATAGAAGGCGTACACTAATGCGTTTGCCGAGAGTCAATTCGAATTGCTTGGAGTAAAGCACAATACGAAAGCTAGGAGAGAAGATGCCGAGTGAAGAGCAAAGCGGCCAGAAGGCCGGCGCATCGAACGTATCGCCCGCAACGGGCAAGTTGGGCGTAATGGTGGTTGGCCTGGGTGCGGTAGCTACCACAATGATCGCGGGAGTTGAGGCAGTCCGTCGCGGACTGGCCAAGCCGATTGGGTCCCTTACGCAGATGGGCACCATCCGCCTTGGTAAACGTACGGATAACAAGTCGCCGTTGATTAAGGATTTTGTTCCGCTTGCCGACTTGAACGACGTGGTCTTTACTGGGTGGGACATTTTCGAGGACAACGTCTACGAGTCTGCCGCTCACGCCAAAGTGCTGGACGACAAGACGCTGCAGCAACTTAAGCCATATCTCGAAAAGATCAAGCCTTTGCCTGCGGTCTTCGACCAGTATTACGTGAAGCGCCTGCATGGCACGCATGTAAAGAAGGGCAAGAACAAACGCGATCTTGCGAATCAGGTGATTGCAGACATCCAGGCATTCAAGAAAACCGTCGACCGTGTTGTGATGATCTGGTGCGGATCAACGGAGATATTTTTGGTCCCCACGGCTGTACATGCGAGCATTGAAGCTTTTGAAAAGGGCCTCGAATCTGACGATATTGGAATTGCACCTTCGCAGATTTACGCATATGCGGCGCTGAGCGAAGGAGTGCCATTTGCGAATGGCGCGCCTAATTTGACGGTGGACACCGCGGCCCTGATCGAGTTGTCGAAAAAGAATGCGGCCCCGATTTGTGGTAAGGATTTCAAAACCGGGCAGACGTTCATGAAGACGGTGCTGGCGCCTGCGTTCAAGGCGCGCATGATCGGAGTTTCGGGCTGGTTCTCGACAAACATTCTGGGCAATCGCGATGGCGAAGTGCTGGACGATCCAGAATCCTTCAAGACAAAAGAGGAATCGAAACTCGGATCGCTGGATTATATCCTCCAACCGGAGCTTTATCCCGATCTCTATAAGGATCTTTATCACAAGATCCGCATTAATTATTATCCGCCGCGGGGCGATGACAAGGAAGCCTGGGACAATATCGATATCTTTGGCTGGCTCGGTTATCCGATGCAGATCAAGGTGAACTTTCTTTGCCGTGACTCGATTCTGGCAGCTCCGATCGCGCTCGACCTGGTACTGTTTCTCGATCTCGCCAAGCGCACGCCGGAACTAAGATCACGCGGCATTCAGGAATGGCTCAGCTTCTACTTGAAATCGCCGCAGACTGCAGCTGGGCTTTATCCGGAGCACGATCTGTTCATTCAGTCCATGAAGCTGAAGAACACCCTGCGTCATATCATGGGTGCGGATTTGATCACCCACCTCGGTCTCGAATACTACGACTGACCGCCTGCGGTGGGGCCAGACGCCTCCCGATGAGCTCAACCTGCAACTGGTGGGGCTTCAGATTCATGAAAAGCCTGTTGTCTTGAAAGGGCTTGGCTTCAGCCATGCCGCAAAGCAAGGGAAATGAAACCGGCTTTAGCGGCTGAGGGATTGCTTCTACTTCAGGGATGAGTTTGTCAGCGGCCTCAAGCCCCATCAGCAAATGGTGAGGCTTCCCGCCGCGGCCTGTTTAGTTCAAGATTAAGATGGCCGCAGCCTGGGGCCTTCCGCCCGATTCGGCCGAAAAGATTGAATGGTTATCCGTCACAGAAGAAAATCGCGCCCACGCATACAATTCTGCGCGGGTGAATACCATGAAGAAATTCCTTGCTATGTTGCTTTGCATTCTGTTTCCCGTGAGTGCCATCGCGGGCGAAAACTGTTACAAAATCGGCTACGACGGCGGATCGATCCAGAGCGCAAAAGCCGGCACAGAGATGAAGCTGTACCTCCAAGGCGACCTGGTTCGCATCATGAGAGGCAAAGACGAGATTGCGCTGATCCCAGCGGCATCCATCACGGAAATAAGCTACGGTCAGGACGTCCACCGGCGTGTAGGTGCGGCTATTGGCCTTGCGGTATTTTCCCTCGGGCTGGGAGCGCTATTGGCCTTGAGTAAATCCAAGAAGCATTTCATCGGCTTGACCTGGGATGACGGCGGGAAAAAAGGCGGCATGGCATTCCAAGCGGACAAGAACGAATATCGGGGTCTACTCGCCGGGCTTGAAGGAATCACCGGCAAGAAGGCCGTGGATTCGGACGCCATGAACGTCAAGAATTGACAGAGCCTGAAGCTCTATGCGGCCATTGCCTGGGCGAGACGGCGGACTGTGAGAACAGTGATGTCGTCCTCCTGGCCGAAGGCTTTGGCGGCTTCGGCGATGTAGAACGCGGATTGATTGCTTAGGTTATGCACGCGTTCAAAGCCGAAGAGCTCGCCGGAGGGTTGACGCGCTTCGACTACTCCATCCGACATCAGCAGGAGACGGTCTCCAGGGTGGAGATAGAGTTGGACTTCCTCATAGGTGTTTTGGCTGAGTACGCCAAGAGGGAGGCCTCCGGGTATTGCGACTTCCTGGCTGTTGAGGTAGGGAGGGAGGTGGCCGGCGTTAGCCAATACGACCTCGCCGTTGGCCCCGAACATCACGGCCTGGCAGGTGGTGAAGCTTTCACTATCTGTGAGCACGCGGTTCAAGGACTCCAGAATCTTTGCCGGGCTTCGTTCCGTGGTTCGGCGAACAGCTCCTATCAGCATGGACACGTTCATCGCCGCTTTCAGTCCGTGCCCGGCCACGTCGCCGAGGATAACCAACAGGCCGCCCTCAGGAGTTGATTCCACATGGAAGAAGTCCCCGCCAACCTCGGTGGCAGGATTATAGACAGAATCCACTTCGAACCCGGGAGTCTGAATCTGTTGCTGAGGAATCATCAGCTCCTGCACGCTGCGCGCCGCGGCCAATTCGCTTGAGGCCCGTTCCTGCTCATGGTGGATGCGCAGGAAGCGGACAAAGATGATGAGCACAATCACGAAGATGCCGGCGAAATCCGCTATGGAGGCGAAGTGAATGGGGACTGGACCCGCGGCGATTGTAAGTGGCGAATGATAAGCGTGCCCTTCAAAATTCGTCATTCCCGCGGTGAGCAACGGTTCGCTTATACCAACCATACTCAAAACCAGCGGAACAAGGAGCAGGCCGGCTTCAAAGTTTCGTTTGATGGTGGCAACAATCAGGGTGATGAAGATGAAGAGCAGCCAACCCAGAATCCATACAAAGCTGAGCACAAAGATAATGGCCAAGAGAATTCCGGCTGCGGAGGAATGACCCACCAACAGCAGGGAGGGGCCCACTCCGGCGAGGATCGGCGCGGTGTAGCGCAGGGTACGGATGTACCAGCGGCTGCGGAGGGAGAGGAATGAAATCAGAAACTCAAAGTAGAGGTAGGCGGAGATAACGACCAATTGGAGAACGATTGCGGCGTACCAGAGACTGTCGATGTGTGCTGAACTTCCTGCCAGTTCAACAAACCCAATGGGCGCCTGGAGTAACTCATGAAGGGCCAACCACATGTATTCGATATGGCCTTTCTGTGAAAAATAAAGGGCAAGCAGAAAGACTGACAGCACCAGGAGCAGGATGGAGTTGACCAGGCGGGGAATGCGCTCGAAGAGTCCGTGGGCGGACCAGAGTTCAAGCGAGCGGTCGAGATCGGCGCGGTTCCCCAACTGCAGCTTTCTCCCAGAGAAAAAGCTGGTGTACGCGGCATAGCCAAAGGGAATGTAGATTGTCCGAACCGCTAACGTCAGGCTGGTCTGGCCGGGCGCGAGGTTAAGATTGTAGATTCGCGAAATTTGCTGGTAATGCTCCAAGGCATGGCCATGAGGTCCTTCAGGTTCAACAAGCTTGCCATTGGCGAATACGTCCACGGGAGGGCCGGTATTCCCCAGGACCATGGCGGTGTTCTGCGACGTTGGAAGCTCAATGAGTAGGGCCACGGGCCCATGGTTGGGTTCCAATTTGATGTGGAGCCTGAACCAGGCGAAAGGGCGCTGGTGCCCAGGCGGTGGAGGTACATGGTCGTCGGAGCCCGATTTGTTTTCTGGGCCCGCAGCCCCTTGGGGATGATCTTCGTCGGGGACATCGGCGATGAAGTCCTGGGCATCTCGGAGGGCCCACGTGGAATCGTCAAATTCGGGGTTCGCGGCAGCGGGGTTGGCGGTAATGCCAACTCGCCATCCTTTATTGAGCACCATGGGGGAACCGAGACCACCTGCGTCGAAAATGACTTGCGGAACCTGGGGCGCGTTCATGGGGGCCGGCCGCGCGTGGGCATGGGGTCTTAGCAGGTCCTGGAGCTGCGAAGGGGGATGGGCCTGCTGGGCCACGGCAAGCAGCGCCCCGACGACGGCTAGAGTTGATACAACTAGAACCTTCCAGCGCAAGACTCCTCCCGGAGATTGGCGTCTTCCCACTCTAATTCACACCCCGACGGCAACCAAGCCGGAAAGAGAGATTGGATATAACCGGTAAATGCCCGCATTGTGATCCGGCGTCAGGCAAAGGCTGAGGTCAAAATAATCCACCTTTCTGTTGCCATCGGGCACATACTAGCGTCTAAAGCTATGGAGCGAAGCGGCGTGACCGGCAGGGCTGTCTCCGCGCGGAGGTTAGGCATGACGGTAAATCTGAAGGGTTCGAGAGCGATCGCGCTGGCTGGGTTAGGCTTGGCGCTAAGTGCTGGCACGTGGGCTCAGTCCACGCCATCTTCAACGGCTCCGGCAAGTGCACCGGCGGCCCAGCCTGCTCCGGGCACCACTCCTATCGGCAGCGACGCGCCATCGTCGACGACCGCCAAACAGCAGCCGGATACTACCAAGCAGCCCGACCCCGGAACAACGCCCGTCGGCAGCGACACTCCTCCAACGGTTCCCGACAAAAAGCCAGCACCGGGGACTACGCCGGTGGGAGGCGACACTCCTGCAACAGCCGTCAATCCCGATAAAGTGGTCGAGCCGGGCAGCCAGAAAGTCAATGTGAAATCCGGCAGCATCGACGACGTCAGTGCGGTAGGGAATCGAGACATCGGCGGACGCGGATTGGGGAACTGGTATTCAGTTGATACCGAGATAAAGATGGGCAAGATGTACGCGTCTGAAATCGAGAAGAGCACGAAGTTTATCAATGATCCTGTGGTACTGGAGTATGTAAATCGCGTAGGCCAGAACATTGTAAAGAACTCCGATTGCAAGGTTCCGTTCACGATCAAGATCATCGATTCCGACGTGATCAACGCGATGGCGCTTCCGGGCGGATTTTTCTACGTCAATTCCGGCCTGATTCTGAACGCCGACGAAGAGGCTGAACTTGCCGGTGTGATGGCTCATGAGACGGCACACGTTTGCGCTCACCATGCAGTGCGCGAGCAAACACGCATGAACTACGCGCAGCTAAGCACTATTCCGCTGATTTTTATCGGTGGATGGACTGGATATGGAATTTACGAAGCAGCTTCCATCGCCGTTCCCATGACGTTCCTCCACTTTTCGCGTGAGTTCGAGGCGCAGGCCGATTATCTCGGCGTGCAATACATGTACAGGGCCGGGTACGATCCTCAGGCATTCATCAGCTTTTTTGAGAAGGTGCAGGCGCTCGAAAAGCGGAAGCCCGGAATGGTAGAGAAGGCGTTCGCCGACCATCCGCAGACGCCCGACCGCATTCTGCATTCGCAGGAAGAAATTGCCCGTATACTGCCGCCACGGGATGAATACACGGTGACGACTTCAGAGTTCGACGATATCAAAGCGAGACTTGCGCGGATTGAGAACAAGCGCCGCCTGACCGATTCGAAGGACACCAAGAAGCCGTCTTTACGGCGCGCGAGCACCGGCACTAATGATCCGACCAGCACGACGAGTGACGACAGCAACTCAAGCACCGACGACCGGCCTACCCTGCACCGACGCGAGGACCAGCAAAACTAAGGCGTTGGCCTCCGCCGACGTTACTTTGCGCGGGTTTAAGGACCGCTTTCAGCTTGTGTCCCATGCGGTGCGGAATTAGAGTAGGGGGCGGAGACGCTGAGCACAGGGGCATAAACCTCGACAACATGCGAAACGACGCGCATGGGTGCGGTCGCTCCCAGGATCGATTTGCGCCATGAAGAAGATCGCGATCTTTGCGGCTGTATTTGCTTTTATTCTGCTGTTGACCAAAATCGCCAATGACGTCCCGCCTGAGCCGCCTTCAGGCACAGCCTTTTCTCTCAAAGCGCAGCAAGTGGTGCAATGCTCGCCTGAAGAGATCACCCTTGTGGATATCCATCAAAAAGCTACTCATCTCGAAAAAGATGAGAGCTGGCCGGATTGTTCGAGCTTCCAAAAGGACGATGTGCTGGATTTCTACTTGATTCGAGGTGAAAAGACCCGGTTTGTCAGCAACGAGAAGACGGAGTGGTGGCGCAAGGCGATGTGACGAGCCGCTAGCGGTTTCAACCTGAATCCCGAAGGGAGAAGCCGTCTTTCTGCTGAACTGCACCATCTGCTCTAACAACCCACTCTATTGTGGCTGCTCGACGATGTACCTCAACTGATAGCTTAATGCGCGTTGCGAGTCAATTATCCGCAATTCAAGGCTAGGGAAACCGGGGATGAAATTCCGGCAAATCCCGGAAAATCCTTGAACTGTCCGGCAAAACCGAGTTATATACAAGATTACCGGGGTTGTTCCGGGATTTGACCTGAAGCTTGGTCTTCAAGGAGGGCATCATGCGCAACTCCACAGCCCGTTCCAACCTACTGGTTCCTGAAGTTCGAGAGGTCATGGATATTCGCCAGGCCTCGGACTATCTGGGCATTTCGGCCGATACTCTTTATAAATATGCGTCCGAGGGATTTGTACCTGCGTTCAAGCTGGGCAATCGGTGGCGCTTCAAGCGGTCGCGACTGGACGAGTGGATGGACCGGCAGTCAGACCTGCATGCAGCCGACACGGAACTTGATCCGCAGCAGAAAAAGCCTGTCAAGCCTGCATTTTAGATATCGTGAACCGCGGTCCGGGAAACGGTGCAATGGATCAACGGAAAATGGGGCCCGCGTGATATACCTGTCCGGATGGACCACTCACGCCGCATCCGCCAATTGCGCCGCAAAATGGCGAGGGCAGGCCTTCCCGGGCTGCTAATCACGCACCTTCCCGATGTCCGCTACATTTCGGGTTTCACTGGATCAAGCGCGGCGCTTGCCGTCACCGCCAGGGCTGCTCGGCTTTTCACCGACGGCCGGTATAAGGAACAAGCGGCAGAAGAAGTGAAGTCGGCAAACGTGCAGGTTGTTTCCGGGGGCGCAGCTGTCGCCGCGGCGCAATGGATCGCGGCACAGCCGGGAGTGAAGTTCGCTGGATTTGATCCTGCGTGGACTTCCGTGGCTGAGTTGGCGCACTGGAAAGAGGGTTTGCCGGCACGACTTCGAAAGACGTTCCTTTCCGCGCTTGCGGGGCCTCTTGTTGAGCCCCTGCGCAATGTGAAAGACGAGGACGAACTGGCGGTAACATCGGAGGCCGCTGAGCTAGGTTGCAAACTCTTCGAGCAAATTCTGAAGTTTGCACGTCCAGGCATGGCGGAGTTCGAAGTTGCTGCGGAGTTGGAGCACCAGGCGCGATTGCTGGGCGCTGAAGGGATGTCGTTTGAGACGATTGTCGCTTCCGGTCCGCGATCGGCGCTTCCACATGGAAAGGCGAGCGCGGCGCTGCTGCCGCGGCGAGGTTTCCTGACCCTCGACTTCGGTGTTATCCTCAAAGGTTATTGCTCGGATATGACACGAACCGTGTACTTTGGAAAACCATCACCCAGGGAGCGAACCACCTACGAAATCGTCCTGGATGCGCAACAAGCGGCAGTCCGGGCAGTCGCCGCAGGGGTGAGTTGCGGAGATGTTGACGAAGCCGCACGGAGCGTGTTGAGGCGGGCAGGTTTGGCGGAAGCATTTTCGCACTCAACGGGTCATGGCGTCGGCCTGGAGATTCACGAAACGCCGCGCATTGCGGCAGGTCAGAATACCAGGTTGCTTTCCGGGATGGTTATAACGATCGAGCCAGGCATATACTTGGCGGGTCAATATGGCATTCGCATTGAGGATATGGTGGTTGTTACTCGAACGGGGGGGCAGATTTTGACTACTGCACCCAAAGCCCTGATCGAGCTTTGAAATATCACCCCCACCTGTGGGTGGGAGAGCCAAGGAACGAATGAATCCACTTAATCCAGAAGATATACAGGATCTGAAGCAGCTGATCGATTTCCTGCGGGAGAATCAGGTCGCGGAGTTTGAACTGAATCGCGGCGACCTGAAGTTGCGCTTCCGATTTAACCAGGCGGAGTCTGCGGGGACGGCGCTGTCTGATTTGACGGGTTTGCTGGCCGGAGCTAGGAGCGCCGGGAAGTCACCGGTTACGACGGTGGGTGCTGTTGGCACCTCCGCTGCAGAACCGGCAGCCGATCCGGATGCAGGACTGCATGTGGTCAAGTCGCCCATCGTCGGCACGTATTACGGTTCGCCTTCGCCGGGAGCCGCGCCCTTTGTTGCAGTGGGAGATCGCGTGGAAAAAGGCCAGGTGATCTGCATCGTCGAAGCCATGAAGTTGATGAATGAGATCGAATCCGATGCCGCGGGCGCAATCGTCAAATGCTTCGTATCCAACGGTCAGCCCATTGAGTTCGGGCAACCTCTCTTCTCCGTCCGGCTGGATTAGTGCGCACGAGGAGCCAGCGTTACCGGCGGAGTTAGCAGAGCAAGCTGGGCGGCACTGATTTTAGGAACGCCGACTCCCTCGCTAACATCGCTCAAAAGGGTCCTGAATGTTTCGTAAGGTACTTGTCGCCAATCGAGGCGAGATAGCACTTCGCGTTCTTAACGCATGCCGTGAGCTCGGCATTCGTACGGTTGCGGTCTACAGCGAAGCTGACCGCAATTCACTGCATGCCCGTTTTGCCGATGAGGCAATATGCATTGGTCCTCCCAGACTGGCGGACAGCTATCTGAATGTTCCCGCGGTCATTTCCGCGGCGGAAATTGCGGATGTGGACGCGATCCATCCAGGCTATGGCCTGCTGAGCGAGAACGCGAATTTTGCCGAGGTCTGTCGCGCTTCCAACATCAAGTTCATCGGCCCTCCGCCTGAAGTTACACGCTTGATGGGCGAAAAGGAAAAGGCCCGCCAAGCGATGAAGAGGGCGAAAGTGCCAATTCTTCCTGGTTCTGATGGCGTGATTGCAACCGCTGAGGAAGCCCAGGAATGGGCCACGACGGTTGGGTATCCGGTTATCCTGAAAGCGAAGGCGGGTGGTGGTGGGCGCGGCATGCGAATTGTGCGCAATGCCGACGAGCTTCCTAACCTTTTTCACGCTGCATACGGCGAGGCGGCAAACGCGTTTGGCAACGGCGAACTCTACATGGAGAAATTTATTGAGCAGCCACGCCACATCGAATTTCAAATACTAGCCGATGAGCACGGTAATGTTGCCTCTCTTTTCGAGCGCGAATGCTCTATCCAGCGCCGCCATCAAAAGCTCATTGAGGAAGCACCTTCGCTGCAGATCACGCCGAAGATGCGCGAGGAAATCGGGCGGACGCTTTGCCGTTGTCTTTCCGATATCGGATATCAGAATGCCGGCACTGTGGAGTTCCTGATGGATGAGCACAAGCAATTGCACTTCATTGAGATGAACACCCGCATCCAGGTAGAGCACCCGGTGACGGAAGCGATCACGGGTGTGGATATGGTGAAGGCGCAGTTACGCATTGCCGATGGTCAACGCCTGAGTACCATTTTACCAGCGAAGATCGAGATCCGCGGGCACTCAATCGAATGCCGCATCAACGCTGAGCATCCCGTGAAGTTCACTCCTTCCGCGGGGAAGATTTCGGCGTTCAATGTTCCGGGCGGCAACGGAGTCCGCGTGGATACTGCGCAATACGCTGAAGGAGTAGTGCCGCCCTATTATGATTCTCTGATTGCGAAACTAATAGTGCATGGCGTGGATCGCGCGGAGGCTATCGCCAAGATGGAGCGAGCGCTTAGCCAGTTTGTAGTGCAGGGAATCGAGACTTCGATATCGCTGCACCAGGCGATCTTCCAGGATTCCGGCTTCCGCGCCGGCCACTTCGACACTGGATTCATGGAGCGTTTTCTGGCTGGTAAAACCGAAAGTTAAGGGTCGCCGCCGAGCCTCGCGCCGTTACTACCTTGCTTTCATTCAAAATTGTTCTTTACTGCCCTCGATTCCGGCGATAGAGTTACCGGAAAAGAGGACCGTGAAATGAACGTGTCAAGCCTTCCCCAAGTTGTGTCGGCCATCGGCGGGTTGGGTACCGCGGCTTTTGGTTTGTTGGAAGCGGTAAAGCCGGTAATGCCGTGGATCAATCATATTGGATTCGGCCGAATTCAAAAGACGGTTACGTGCCTTACTCCGAATGAGCCGACCGCGCGACCGCCCTTGAACGCCCTGCCGCAGGCAAATATTCTGGATACGCTGCTTGCCAACTGGGTGAACGGCACCGACGTATCGAGTCAAAAGGCGATTGCGAAATCACTCATCAAGCTACATCTCAGTGAAGGCAACAGCGCATCAATCGCCGCTGGAATGAATGTTGATGCCGTGCTGTTAACGCAGGTAGCACAGAATATCGTCTCTGGAACCCCGCTGAACCAGCAGCAAAGCGACGCGTATGCCCGCTTCGATCTTATTTTGACGGCAATGCTCGACGAATCTTATCAACATGCAGACCAGGTCTATCGCAACTGGACGCGGGGGCTCGCGGCTCTGATCGCAGTTGGGCTTGGGTTCTTAGGGGGCTGGACGTTGTCGAACCTGGACTTGAGCCACTACCTCAGCTCTCCTTATGTCGGACAGGCAATTTTAATTGGCGTCCTGGCCACACCGCTGGCGCCCATTGCCAAGGATCTCTCCAGCGCGTTGACCACAGCGGTAAACGCAATGCAGTTTGTAAAGAAGTAGGACGGGATGACACGATTTCTTGATGTGCGGATCGCGCCGGTTGGAGGGGGACTCGCGACCACGGTGGGCCTGTGCCAGGCAACGAACATCAATAACTATCAGAGCGTGGATCTCAATCAATTCCTGGGCAGCATTCGCGGGCAGCACGTGCTGCTTGTGTCGCACGGCTTCAATGTGAACCGCTCGGACGGTATTGCATGCCTGTCAAATTGGGAGGGCCTGCTGCAACTGCCGCAGGCTTCGGTGTTTGTTGGCTTGTTGTGGCCCGGTGATTCGATCTGGGCGCATGGGCTTGATTATGGCGAAGAGCCAAGGGTCGCAAACGATGCCGGCGTGTTGCTTGCAAGCTTCTTGAATAAGTATTTTGGGTGCGCGGCGAGCATTTCATTTGCATCGCATAGTCTAGGGGCGCGGGTCATTCTTTCGACGATTATGAACCTGAATATTCCCGTTCGACGCGCGGTCATCATGGCTGGAGCTATCGACGATAACTGTTTGTGCACCGAATTCCAATGCGTGGCATCAAAGGTGGAAAAGATTTCTGTGCTTTCATCGGCCAAGGACGAAGTGCTTTCGATGGCGTTTCCGCTCGGCAATTTTGTAGCCGGCATCATCGCGGCAGGGCATCCGTGGTGGCGTGCTGCGTTAGGACATACCGGCCCTGCGCAACCACTGCCGGCGAATTTTACGTCCCCTTTTGAAATTCCAGATAACTGGCAGTTCGAGCACGGCAATTATCTGCAGATCGATCATGTGCCGGCTCCGGTGCTGCCTGTACCCACCGAAGTGCCGCCCAATGGCTCGGTTGAGCCGGCTTCCGGTGCGACTGGCTGGCAAGAGGCCTTTTCAGCGGCGTTTGTTTCCACGCGTTTCAGATAGACGATTGTCGAGTGGACTTGCCTAATCTAGCGCGCCTTTGGCGCTGCCCACTTCGCTTTTCTGACTGCTCTTCTCTGTGTAACAATCGCTTCGGTCCGCGTAAAGAGCGCGGCCGGGGGGTAGCGGTGATTTCAGCGGGCCGGTTTGACCGGAGGAAATTTCTGCGAAATGGAGGGCTGGCCCTAGGCGGCAGCGTCGCCGCATCCGCCCTTCCCCGGTGCGAGTTGGGCTCCAGTCTCTCCGCCGGCAGCGCGCAACAAAAGGCGGACTACACGCTCAAGATTGAGCCGGCCAATGTCGAATTAGGCCCTGGCGTGGTTATCAAAACCACGGCGTACAACGGGCAAGTTCCAGGACCGATCCTGCGCGTGCGGGAAGGAGTTCCCGTTAGCATTGATGTGAGCAATGGAAGCACCCATCCCGACCTTGTTCATTGGCACGGACTGGCGATTGATTCGCTGAATGACGGAGCCATGGAAGAAGGCTCACCGATGATTGCGCCGAGCGGCCAACTCCGCTACGCCTTCACGCCCCGCCCTTCAGGCACGCGCTGGTATCACACACACGCGGGTGCAGGCACCGACTTGGATATGGGCACCTACAGCGGCCAGTTCGGATTCCTGATAGTGGAGAGCAAATCTAATGCCGGTGCCTTCGATGGTGAAGTTTTCCTTGCCATCCATCATTGGGGTCCTTCGTTTGTGCCCATGGTTGAGACCATGCGCGCAGCTTCTGCAAATCGTCCGCTCACCACGGGTTCAGACGTCGGTTACCGGTACGCCAGCATCAACCAGCACATGCTTGGTGCAGGCGAACCTATCCGCGTGAAGCAGGGTCAGCGCGTTCTATTGCACCTGCTGAATGCAAGCGCTACTGAGAACGCGGTACTGGCGCTGCCGGGACACAAGTTCAAGGTGATCGCGATGGATGGCAATCCGGTTCCAAACCCAAGCGCAGTCGAGGTGCTTTCGTTGGCCGTGGCGGAGCGCGTGGATGCGATTGTTGAGATGAATGCACCGGGCGTGTGGGTTCTGGGATCGACGCTTGCCGAAGCCCGCAAGATGGGCTTAGGTGTCGTGGTTGAGTACGCGGGCAAGAGTGGACCGCCGGTGTGGAATGATCCCGCGCCAGCCGCCTGGGACTACGCGCAATTTGCATTGCCAGCAGCCACGTCAGCGCCCGATGAGACAATTACTCTCACGTTCCGCGACACGGGTCCCGCGAAGGGATCGCAGTTCGACACTTGGACCATCAATAACCGCTCATGGCCGGATGTGGACCCAATTCGCATCACGGCGGGCAAGCGCTACCGGCTTATCCTCCGCAATGGCAGCGGTGATCAGCATCCCATCCACCTGCACCGTCACACGTTCGAAGTTGCACAAATTGGTCACAGGACTCTGAGCGGGTTGCATAAAGACGTGATCAACGTAATGCCTCTTGAAACTGTCGCGGTCGATTTCAGCGCTGATAATCCAGGCGACACGCTTCTGCATTGCCATCAACAACTGCATATGGATTTTGGCTTCATGCAATTGATCAAGTACACCGCATAACGGAATGGGAAAGAGCATGGAGCAGATTCTTCGAACAATGACTGCTGGTTTTGTGGCGA
>Ga0302320_10019804_pt1 | contig 13476 bp, 12 predicted proteins | sample Bog_T0_3_FD_202130 | JGI IMG/M metagenome (GOLD analysis project Ga0302320, IMG submission 202130) | Peat permafrost microbial communities from Stordalen Mire near Abisko, Sweden - Bog_T0_3 | ecosystem: Environmental > Terrestrial > Soil > Wetlands > Peat | place: Sweden: Abisko, Stordalen Mire...
GCCGGTGGACTGCCGGTCACGGTAATTCCCGGCAATTGGGTCGGCGGGTTGGTTGGCTGGGCCAGCAGCGGGCAGGCAAAGCAAATAAAGGTCGAAATGGCAAAAAGCATCCCTGGAATAATTTGTGTTTTCATATTAGGCTTCCAAATCTATCTCCAGTGGTTTGAGAACCACCCGGAGGCTGGTACAGGGCGAACGCGCCGCTACTGGCGGGAAGGTCGGAGTCCTGCGCAGGGTGCCGATTCAACGCTGCCTTGCGGTTAAATGAACCAAACAGAACGGGCGCAAGTCAAGGACAATTGGAGGACACTCTTGTCTGGTCGTCTGGTTGCGTCGCCACTCATACCAGTTCGTCCGCGTGTTTCGCTCGTTGTAGTTTCGGGGCTTTCGCCTTGGCGCCTTTGGCTTCTTCGGCGGCGCGTTCGAGGTTCAAGGCGAGCAATTTCTCGAGCATCGGTTCATCCGTCAAATCCGCAGGCCAGCCGTAGGCGGCGGCGACGGCGGCATCGAGTTTTCTGTGGGCCAGGTCGAGCCAAGCGGGGCGCTCGTTGTACAGTTTCGTGAGCGTGCGGTCTTTGAGCTTGGCGGCGCAATCCGCGTCGCGCGGCTCGAGGCGCGGATAACACACCGTGCCGACGCCGGTCTGGGCGTCAACCGTCTTGGCGTCCAGGTAGCGCTGCCAGGGGCCGTCGGTGCTGCCGGTAAGCCTCGTCAAGATTCTTGTGCTTGCCCTTATATTCCCAGCCGAAACAGCTTTTTTTCCAAACATCAGCAACGCCCTTCCTGAGATGTGTGCTCCCGGGGTCGCCAAGCCCCAACATTTCGGCGTTCTTAATCACGCCTTTTTGGAAACAGAAGAAATCATTGCCGCTGGGATCGGCCTCATTGGGCGTCGGCTGGCCCAGCAACCGGCACAAATCGGTGAAGTGCTCCTGATAGGCGGAAGTCTCCTTGCCTCGGTAGCGCGACCATTTCCTCTTGAATTCAGCGGCGGTCATCTCAATGAAAAATGCAAAATCAAAAATCAAAAATGAATCCAGCGCCAGTCATACGAGTTAAGAATAAAAAATGCAAAACTAAAAAATGAAGCCATTCGCCTTCCGGAAAGACGTCCCACATAATCGCATGTCGTGGGTTTCCAACTGCCAGCGCCCAGGTTGGCAAAACAAAAGTCAGTCTCAAATCTGCCCTTTCGCCAATCGCAGGGCGGCGCCATATTCCACCGCTACCTGATGCGGTCACGGGGTGACGAGGCGGTAAAAGCTGACTCGCCGCTGGTTCGCTGTGGGGTCGGTCAGGGTCGAGAGACTGGCCTGGTTGGTGAAAGTCTGCAGCGTCTGCCAGGAGGTCAGGTTGGTGGACAATTGCAGGCTGATGATGAGGCCCGGCGCGGCGGAAATTTGGGTCTGGAAGCCGCCCGCCTGCAAGTTATTCGAGCCCGTGAAACGGGGTGCGCCGTTGGTGTCCAGGATGCTCACGAGGCAACTGAGGTTCGTCCCCAGCCACGCGCCACCCGAGGCCGAAATCAGCTCTACAGAAAACGTGCGCGTGCCTTCGATGACGCCATCGTTGAGAATGGGGACCGTCACCGTCTGGTTTGTCTGGTTGGCCGCGAACGAGAGGATGCCGGAGGTGGTCGTATAATTGCTAACGCCCGCGGTCAACGGATAAGTGGTATAACTGATCTTGACCGGCCGGTTGCACAAGCCGGTCCGGGCCAGAGTGACGTTGATGCTGTGGTCGTCTTTATTCACTGAGAGTGCCTTGGAGAGCCATTGAATCGTGCCGCCACCATTGGTGGGCCAGGAGGTGATGGCGCCCGTCGCGGCCAGCACCGCGTTGTCGGCCTCCGCGTTGTCGTTGGGGTCGGTGTCGCGTTCGTTGAACAGCAGCGCATACTCGATTCCATTCGTGGTCGTCGGACTTTGCGTAATATTTTGATGCAGGACGGTTGTGGTGGCGGGCAAACTGCCATAGAAGATGTAGTCCCAGTCGTAATATTCGCCCGGAGAACGCTGGTCGCCCCCTTCCCAATAATGCAAGAGGTAATGACACAAGCCGATGGCCGAGGCCGACAGGCCACCAAAGGCGTCGAAGGATTCGTAATATCCGCCGCCATCTGCCCAGCGCGCTTGCAGATTGGTCGGATAATCCACGGCCGACTGGTAGAGGGTGGGATAATCGGCATACCAGATTTCCCAAGGGGCCAAGTCGCGCGGACGGCTGTGGGATTGGATGAGGTTCGTGAAACCAAGGGGGTTGGCCAGGATGGCGGGATCGAGCAGCACATTTTGGATATAATTGATGTACGGCATGCCGCTGGCCTTTTCCACAACCCGGCCCAGGATCTGGTAGCCGAAATTGGAATAAACGTTCGTCGTACCGGGCGTGAAGTCCAGGGGTTTGGAGAACATCCAACTGATGACATTGGTTGCCGCCGCCGGATAATTCAGCCCCATTTGCTGCGAAATCTCAATCGTGTCAAAAGGTGGATCCCCCACTGGCGAGGTGCCCCGATTCCACCCGCCCGAATGGTTGAGCAACTCTGCCACGGTGATGTTGGTGATGCGGCCGTCGGACAGGACGTTGGTGGCGCCGCTCGAGCCCAGAATCCCATTCCAAGGCTGAATCCCAAGATAGGCATAGACCCGGGTTTCGTTGGAGATGACGCCTTCATCCATTAATTTCGTGATGGCGGAAGCCGTCAGCATCTTGGAAACACTGGCGAGGCGGAACAAATTGTCGGGATGAATCACCTGGGTGAAATTCGTGTCGCGCCAGCCGTAGCCCTGCCGCAAGACCAGCAGGCTGTCATACATCAAGGCGATGGTTCCGGCCTCAAACTGATGGGTCACCAGGTAATTGGTCATGGCCGCTTCCAGCGGCTCCAGTTCCGGCACAATGGGGCCGGTGCCGGGCCGCGCGGCGGGAATGCCGGTGCCTAGCACAGCACTCGAGCCCGGCCCAAAGGGGGGATCCGGCGTCTCAAGATTCGTCAGGATCGCCGTGGAAAGACCGGCGTTAGTCGGCGCGAAACTGATGGAATAGGGATAATTCACCCCGTACGCCAGGGACTGGCCGGCATAGTTCGGACTGACCGAGAATTCGCCGGCGTTTGGCCCAATGAACTCCTCGATCGCCATCACGAGGTTGGCGCCGTTCCAGGATCCACCGCTAAAATAATAACCGGTGGCGGTATTGGTGGAGCCGACGGGGACGTAGCCAAAATTCACCTGGGCGCACAATTCGCCCGGGGCCAGCGCCAGCAACCCCAGGCTCACGAAAGTCCATGCAGTAGCTTTGATCATGCTATTGTTTAGCGTGCCACCAGTTGGCCCGGGGTGTCAATGCGCAACTGCGGCCCAAAATCCTCGCCGAAGGCCAAGCAGCCGGCTGAAAAACCGGTTTTGGGGCGCGGGCGTGTTTCTGAGAAACAAGAAATCGTTCAAAAAGTGCATTTCGTGTTTCTGAGAAACACACGCCTTGGCGAAACCTGTGTCATGCTCGCCCTGTGACTGCGACAACCCAGCAGAGAGCGGGCAGGGCGGGAAGCCGCCAGCGTACACAGCAACGCGCCGGAACGGAGCCGAACCTCGGCCTGGCGACCGGCGTTCCGGGCCGGCCGCGCCAGAGCATTACGTCAGCGGGCTTGCCGCAACAGAGCGCATCGGCGGCGGGAGGGGGCCTTACCTCCGAGGAACTGGTGCGGCGTTCGAATTTCTGGCGCGATAATTACAACCCGCTGCGCGGACTGACCATCGCGCGCTTAATGGCGCTGTTTGAGCAAGCAGAGCGCGGGGCGTTTGCGGAGATACAACTGACGCTGCGCAAGGCGGAGAAACGCTTCCCTGTGCTCAAAGGCTTCATGGAAAAGCTGCTTTCGAGCGTCGAGGGGCTGGAGGGCAAAGTCCGTATCAAAGAGCAGTTGCCCGCCGGCGCGACCGCGGAGCTGGCCGAAGCGCAACGCCGGTTTTTGCAAGAGCGCTACGACCTGCTCAAGAATTTCAAAGCTTCGCTCGCGCAAATCGCCCTGGCCGATCTGCGCGGCTACGCGGTGCTGCAAAAGCATCGGTATGCGGAGGGCGAGAATGCGGGCGCGGTCGAGGAACTCTATTGGCTGGAGCCGTGGTGCTGGGCGCGCGACGGTTTCTACGGCGACTTTTTTTACAACGAGCATTCGCAGTTCGGCGTGGGGCTGGGAAGTTGCGCGGCCATTCTGGGCGAGGATTGCCGGGTGGGCAGCGAGGTCTTGCCGAGAACGGATTTTGTGCTGCGGGAGGCGGAGTGGCCGCTGTATGAGATTGCGCTGATTGCGTTTGTGAACTGGCTGATGGGACGCCGGGATTATTCGGCATTTGTCGAGGTTTTTGGACTGCCGAATGCGGTGGTCATCCTGCCGCGGGACATTCCGCCGGGCCGCGAAACGGAGTATCAGGCGGTGGCGGAGAAGGTGGCGCGCGGGGTGAGCGGGGCGCTGCCCGCCGGCTCCGAGGTGAAATTCCCGGGCCAAAGCGTGCGGGGCGAAAGCCCGTACGAAGGCTTTTGCGACGCGCAAGAAAAGGACGTGGTGCTGGCGGGCACCGCCGGGCATCTGACGATGCTGGCCCTGCCCACCGGGATTGGCAAAGGCGCGAGCGAGGAGCACGACGAGGCGTGGCGGAAAATCGCGCTGGCCAAGGCCGTGCGCATTAACGACACCTTGCAGCGCGACTTCGACGCGCCCGAATTGGCGGCGGAATTTCCCGGCGAGCCGGTCTGCGCTTATTTTGCGCTGGGCCTCAAGGATGGCGAAGAGGTGGGAGAACTGCTCGATAACGTGGTGAAAGCTGAGGGCGTGGGCCTGCAAGTGGACGCGCAGGAAATCAGCGAGCGCAGCGGGTTGAAGCTGACCCGGGCCGCTGCAGGGCCGGAGGTCGGAGGCCGGAGGTCCGAAGACGGATCAGGGGACCGGCTCGCCGGCCTGGCACAGAAAGCCGACTTCAACATCATCAAAAGGGAAATCAACGCTGCCGTCCGCAACCGCAAGCATGAAACACCAAAATGAACCAACCAGATACAGAAATTCGGCATTCGACATTCGGCCTTCGGATTTCCTCCGTGCCCCCGCGTCTCTGAACTGAGCCTGTTTCCTTATGAATACACGCATCTTAAACCGCGAGTTTCAACACCCCACCGATGGCTGGTACCAGATCGAAGCCCTGGGCGATCATCCCAACTCTGCCGCCGGCCTGGTGCAAGTCATTGATTCCGAAGCCGCGCAAGCCATCACCCAGCGCTTTAATGCGGCGGCGGCGGCCGGCCAGCTACGCCACGGCCAGGAGATGCTCATCGATCACGAACATTTCAGCGAACTGCCGGACCAGGAGACGCGGGCCTACGGCTGGCTCCAAGAATTGCAGCCGCGCGAGGACGGCATTTATGGCCGCATCCGCTGGACCAGCACGGGCCGCTTGGCTGTGGATGGAGGTGATTACCGGTTTTTTAGCACGGAATACGATCCCGCAGATCTTGTGGCTGTGGACGTGAGTCCACGGCTAACAGATTCCAAAGCTCCCCAGGTGGTGAGGCCGCTGCGCCTAGCCGGCCTCACGCTCACCAACATGAACAACAATCGCGGCCAGAAGCCAATTACCAACCGCGACGGAGCGCCGGCCTCCCGGCACGGCTCGACTCAAAACCCCAACGCGCCGTGCCCGGAGGCTGGCGCTCCGAATGCAAACACTTTCGCCGGCTCTGGGGAGCCGGCGGACAGCAACCCGCCTCCGCTGCGCTCCGGCGTGGCAGGCAAAACAAACACAGTAGAAAACAAAAAAATGAAAACCGTCTGCACCTTGCTTGGACTGTCCGCCGAGGCGGATGAAGTATCCGCCCACGACGCGGTAACCAAGCTCCTGAATCGTACCACTGAACTGGAACAGGAAAACCACACGCTCCTCGGCGAGCAGCTCGACAGCCTCCTGGCCGAGCACAAAATCACCGACACCAAAATCATCAACCGCCTCAAGCCGGTGTTGAACGGACTGAAGAACCGTGAGGAACGCCTGGTTTGTCTGGCTGACTTCGGATTCGTTCCGGGTGGAAAGGGATCCTCCTCGTCCTCGTCCTCGCCCGGTCGCATCCTGAATCGCGGCGTCGGCTCGTCCGTCCTGGCTTCCGCCACAGCGGGCACAGACGAGAAGACCGTCGCGCAAAAGCTCAAGAACCGCGCGCAGGAACTCCACGTCAACGGCCGCAGCTTCGATTCGGCCTGGCAACAGGCCATGCAGGAGGTCCTGGCCACGAAGTAATTCAAAATTCAAAATTAAGAAACAAAACCGGCCGGCAACGGCCATCAACTATCAACTATCAACTAATTATGTCCGATTCCACACTTCAAGCCAAAGGCAACGCGATCTACGTGGAGACCACGCAGGATTGGCAGACCACACCCGCATTGGGCAAGCTCGTCACTTTCAGCGGCGGCGTGCCCTCCATCAACGCCTCCACCACCGTGCCCGCCGTGGCGGTGGTGCTGGACGCCCGCACCCGCACCGCTGTGGGCGTGACGACCTACATGAACAGCTTGGGCATCTTGGGCGGAATGCCCGGCCCCATGCGTGGCCTGATAGACTCCGGCAGCGTCCCTCTCTTCTTTGGCGACCGCGTTATGCAGGCCGCCAGCGGCGCGCTCACCAAGGAAGTCACCGGCAGCCCCCGCGTCGTAGTGGGCATTGTCACCGATGAAAACGGCGCCAACCCCGGCGATCTCACCGAAATCACGTTCATCACCCCCTGCTGCCTGACTTACTAAGCCGAAGCAGAAATCAAGAAAGCAGAACATAGAAAACAAAAACAAACAGACAAACACCATGAAATATATCTCCAAAATCAAACTCAGCATCGTCCTGGCCGTGCTCGGCCTGTTCGCGTGGCTCTTCCCGGTGCCCACGGCCCTCGGCCTGCTCACCCTCGTCTGCCTTGGCCACCTGGCCAACTGGCGCAACCGCTACTCGCTGGGCGCCATTTCCGCGCTCGGCACTGCCACCCTGAATTATCAGCTCACCGCGTATGCCCAGGGTCTGTGGAATGATCTCGCCGACGTGATCAAACTGGCGGAGCGTCTGGCGCCGACCACGCCCGTGCCCGGCGCCGCAGGGCAATTCAAGAAGTTCGACGACAAGAACTCCTTCCTGCCGGAAAAAACCGCCCGTGCCCTCGGCGGCGATCCGGTGCTCATCGCCTTCAACGCCACCGACGATTCCTACTCTTGCAAACCGCAAGCGTTGGAGGTGCGCGTGGATAAAGAGGAAGATCAGGCCGCCGGTAACGAGGGCGGCGCGGTGCAGGAAAACCTGCTGGACCAGGGCAAAATTCGTGCCTTGATTAACAAAGTGGCTCTCTCCCATGTCTTGGATGTCTGCAACACGGTGCTGAGCGCCACAACTGCGCAGGCCGGCGCCGGCACCTGGAGCGATCCCAATATTGACCCGATTGACCAGCTCAACGCGCAATTGCTCGGCCTTGCCCAGGATTGCGGCAGCACCCAAAACCTGAAGCTGACCATGGATCTGAGCGTCTGGAACACTTTGCGCACGCATCCCAAGGTGAAGGCCCGGGCGCTGTTTGGCGCCGGCAAGGACGTGGCTACCATCAGCCTGGAGCAGCTCAACGCGGCGTTGATCTTCCCGGTGGACATCATGCCGGCCAATGTCGTGTATGACACCACACGGTTGAATCAGCCCTCGGCCAAGAGCCGCGCACTGTCGGGGGTGTGTCTGTTGCATTACAGCCTGCCGAACGCCACCATCTATGATCCCAGCGCATTCAAATCGTTCACCGTCGGCAGCGCCGGTTTTCTGGGCAACGTCCGCACCTACCTCGCGCCAAACCAACTCTGGCGCGGCCACTTGGTGGACTGGAGCCGGGACATCAAAGCCACGAGTTCGCTATCCATCCGCCGTATCAATGTCAACTGATTCGGCTCGATTTGAAATCCAAAATCAAAAATAAAAAATTGAACCTATGCAAACACTTCGCAAGCAACTCCAACTGACTGCCAGTCTCGCAGTCAGCGGCCTTGTGGTTTTGTCGCCGGCCGCTTTCGGCCAGCTCACGGATACTTACAGTTCCAACTGTCTGACCGGACCGGTGACGCTGACCACCACTTCGTCGAACTTGGTTTCGACGCAGTATAGTACCAACCGCGTCTGGCAGGGGCGTCACCTGGGCATTGGCATGTCCTTTGTGGGCGGCAGCGCCACCAACACTGGCCTGATCGGCTTCCAATTCGCCGTCCTGGAAAATGGCGTCAACCAGCTCAAATCCACCACCCGGCCGTTCACCATCACCAGCGTGGCCAACGGCGCGACGCCAGTCGTGGATTGGGCCGTATTGCCCGACTTCACCCTGGGGCCGGCGGATGCGTTGGTGTTGGTGGGCATCACCAACGCGGCCGTCAACGTGAATCCGGCGGCGGCGGGCAGCGTGACCGTCAGCAACGTTTGGATCCAAACCGATACGCGGCCATAAAGAGAAGACAGAAGAGGGGAGAGCGGCAGGGTGGCGGGGCTGCTCTCTCTCAACGCTTCATCTATTCACCAATTCACAATTGTGAACATTTGGACGAAACACTCCAACGTCCTCCGCATCCTTAGCCTGGAGCGCGTGCTCTGGTCTCAGAGCTTCTTTCAACTATCAACTATCAACTAACCACCAGCAACTGCCTTCGACATGAATAACTGGATCTCCCTCACCAAGGCCGATCTGTACAACTCCAAGGCCGCCGCGCTCATTGACGCCGCCGACAGCGTGTCGCTTGGCAACGGCCAGACGGATCGCACCACGGGTATCCTAGCCGATGTGACGCTGGAGATTCGCCGACGCATCGCCAAAACCAATCAGCTCGACCAAAATCCCGCCGCCATTCCCGCCGGTCTCAAACCCCTGGCCATCGACTTGGTGTATTGCCGGCTGAAGAACGCGCTGGAATTGCCCCTGACGGACGACGAACGCCTGTTCTTGAAACAACGAGAAATTCAACTGGACCGCATCGCCGATGGCCGCGATGTGGTGGAACCGCCGGATGCCCCCATCGCGGCCAATCCGGTCGAGGTGCTGCCGCCGCCCAGCTTCGGCCGCGGCCGCCCGCGGGAATTCACCCGCCAGTCCCAAGACGGATGAAAATGAAAAGCAGAAAACAGAAAGCAGAAGGCAGAAATGAAAACGCACGCTCAACGAACCATGCAGGCTGATGGCCGGTTTCTGCTTTCTGCTTTCTCAATTTCCTGATTTATGAGTTATCAAGATCTCTGGCCCCTCCTCCAGCGCGATATCCTGGGGGTAATGCAGGCCGATGACTTCCTGGGCGCGCGGCCGGGCGTGCTCGTGGAACCCGGCGAACTGGATTCCGTCATCCAGCAGAAGCTCGTCAAAGTTGTCGGCCAGGGCTCGGACGGCCGGAATGGCGCGGGCTTCCTCGTGCTGCCCATTGAAAAAGCGGAAGACGATAATGTGTCGCTCCCCGGCGGCCCGCTCAAATTGACCCTCCGCATTCAGTGGGCGGAAAATGTCATCTTCAATCAATCCACTGCCGGCACGCGCATCCCCATCCGCATTTACGCTGCGCAGACAGAAAAGATCTTGAAGCTGTACACGCCGGTTGGACTGACGCAAAGCCTGGTGCCGGCCCGCCCGGTGATTTCCGAATTTACGGAACCAACCCAAAAGAGTTTGCGTTTGGGTCTGGTGGAGTTTACGGCCGTGGAAGCCGATTTCCATCCCTTCACCCGCGTCTCGCGCCCGCAACTTAGTGTGACCGGCTCCGTGGCCGCACCAAGTAACAGTGCGCCAAACTTCCAACTCACTGGCACGGCCGCCGTCGCCATATCCGCCCCCACCGGATCTACCGTCTATTATACCACCGACGGCACGCACCCCTACGCGGGCAACGCCGCCGCCCGAGTGTACAGCGGCCCCGTGCCCATCACGCAACCGTGTCTTTTTCGCGCCCGCGCTTTTCTCCCGCACCAAACCGGCAGCGACACGGCAGCCGCGAATTTCTGGCAATGACGCTGACCATGACGAATGAGGAATTTTAGATGACCAAAGAACTTCCAATGCCGAATGGCGAAACCCGCGAGTCGCGGCCGATTGGGCATTCGTGCTTCGGCATTGATTCGACATTCGTCATCTGTCATTCGTCATTTCCCACCGCCTCCAACCACGACCCTTACCAATAAACACCTATGCTACGTAGCTCCCTAAACAGAATTCCAGGTAGATTGGCTTTCAACGCCATCTCTCTCTACTCCAAAGCAGGCACCACCATTGATACCGACCTGGTCTATAGCCAGGAGGCCATCGAGGTGGCCGGCCTCGGCAAAATTGACAACCGCGACAAGGAAGCGTACGACGAAATCAGTCTGACGCCTGACGGCCGCATGACCCCGGCCCTGGCCGCAGTCCTCTGGCCCTATAACAATCCCATCCCCGGCACAGGCATTTTTACCGATGCGGACGTGCCGGCGGTCGTGCATGGCAACGACAATTCTATGGACACCCATGCCGCCGCCGCCGTGGTGCAAATGCCGCAGATGCTATTCCATCCAGTCAAAACTCTGGTCGGCCAGCTCAAGCTTCTCTGCCTCCGCGGTCACACCAGCAGCGCCATCAGCCCGTGGTCCACGCTTAATTCCCTCCGCACGTTTGCCAACACCGGCGGTACGTTTGCCGATTCCACCTTCGCCGCCGGCGAGATCATCACCCAGGATTACCAGCTCACTTGGGGCAGCGTGAGCGGCTGGAGCAACCTGGATTTCTACGACGGCCTCGCCTTCGAGCCCAGGATCGAGTACGTGGACGACAATGTGGCGGTTCACGGCCTGTTCAACAAACGCATCAAGTCCGTTGGCGGCTGGTTGCGCGGCATCCCCATCGGCCTGACGCGTGCGGCCATTGACGCGCAACTGCAGATCCAAGGCACCGGTGCCGGCCGTGGCGCCAGTGGCGCGGTCAAAGCCTTTGCGGTGACGGTCAGCGGCGCCGATGGCAAAGTTTACCTTTCCTTCCCACTCGGCCAGCTCGTGAAATCCAAATTGCAGAACGGCGTGGAACTGCTCCGCGAAGGCGAAGTCGCCTGGGAAGCCCTCCCGAACCTGACCGCAGGCGTCCGCAGCGCCTACTGGACGAATCCGATCACCTGAAGCAAAATGACGAAGGACGAATGTTCAATGCCGAAGGTATTCCCAATAATAATTGACGAGACTCGCCAGACACGGCCTTTAGGCCTCTGGCCTGCGGCATTCAATCGTCATTCGAGATTCGGCATTCGTCATTACAGTCCTCGCTGGTTTGTTCCACTGGGGGCGACAAGCGAGGACGAGCATGAGGAGGAAATAGCATGTTAACGATTACCTACGCGCCCGATGGCACGACCAACTGGTCCGCTGGGGTCGTGCTGTGCAACACCTCCCGCTCCCTCACGGAGCTGGACGTGAAGTTCAACCACCAGCGGAGCATCAGCGTGGAGCAGCTCGCCACCGCCCTCGGCAGCGGCGCTGCAGCGCTGGCGCAGGACTTCGCCAACTGGCGGAATACGCTCTCCCTGAGAGTGCGGCGTGGCGTGGACTCCACCAGCGTCGCCTTCCCCGATCCGGAGGGCGCACTCGTGTTCGCCCTCAATCAACCCGCGCAATTCCCCACCACCGGCACCCTGCGGATTCAGCTCGTGGGCGTCACCACCAACACCACGCTCTACCTGCTGAATTGTGCCGTCGAACGCATCAACCTGGCCGACTGGCTCGGCGTCGCTCCGGCCTTCGACTACACCTTTAACGGCGGCCTTATTTCCAGCACATCGCCATTCTAAAACTCGTTCAACGCATGAAAAACCACCCGCAAACCAGAAGATCGAAGATCGAAGATGGAAGATCGAAAAACACCATGCCCTTCGGGGGACCGCGAGTGGTCCCCACTCGCAGCGCGGGTGTCTGGCACGCGCGCTGCGGATTGAGACAATCCGCGCTCCAAGCATTCCGGCTCCCCGTTTGTGCCATCTTCTATCTGCTATCCTCCATCTTCTGCTTCAGCACTCCCGTCTTCTTTCCGCTCGCACAGATGTTTGCGGCCACGAATTACACGAAACCCATCACCATCACCGCGCAGGACCCTGAGCTCACCGATGGCACGAATCTCTACGTGGGCACCTACACCATCGTCACCCCCACAGGCGGCACCAACCCCATCGTGCAGCTCACCCCCAATAATTACCTGCTCACCTTTGCGGATGCCAAGCCCGCCTTGCGGTTCTCGGTGCCTAACAGCGCCGTCACGCTGAACGTCTTGAACCTCATCACCAACGGTCTGGCCAGCTACACCTATTGGAGCGCCGGCCTCAGCGGCTCCGGCTTTGCGCTGGGTTCGGCTGTGTCTGGCAGCGATGGCGAGCCGGCGGTCTGGATGCTCGGGATTGCGGCGGACGGCACGCTCGTTTCCAATGCCGTGCCCGTGAGCGGTTCGAGCACCTCCAGCAATAACTTCGTGGGCAGCCTGAATGTGGGACAGGTTTACGGACTCGGCAGCTATGGAGCCAACGTCACCAACTTGGTCTATGGCCCCATCACCGCCAGCGGCAACGGGAACGTGACCGTGACCGCAACCACGAACGCCGGCACCGGACAAGTCACTTATTCCGTGGCCTCCACGGGCGGAATCAGCAGCGCCAATTCCAACACCTTCACCGGCCAGTTGAACGCCGGCCAGGTCTATGGCTTGGGCAGCGCGTCGCTCCTGAGCAGCAACCAGTTGATTCAGGAGGCGATTGCCAACGTCGCGGGCGGGTCAGCGACCAACGTCAATTTCCTGTCCACGCCTACGGTGGCCTGGTCAACCAGCGGTGGCAGCAATGTGGCGGCGGTGGTCGGTGGCAATCTCACCAACTTGAACCTCACCACTTTCACCAACATCGCCCAGATGTTGGCCTATACCGGAACCAACAGCCCGGTCTATGTGCAGAGCTACTATGGTGGTGCAGATGCTGCTGGTCGTTATTGGGGTGGCGGCTATTTCAATTACACCCCAACCAACGGATTGGCCACCAACTTTGGTACCGTCTTCGGTTCTCAGTCTCCCACCTTTTTCTGGCAGCGGGTGGTTCCCAATCCCAATCAATTTGACATGGCCTGGTTCGGTGTGCAGAGCTGTTGGATTGGCGGCAACTGGAACGTGGTGGACAGCACCAAGCAGGTGCAAAACTGCATCGATACGGCTCCCGATTCGTCAGAAATTCTAGTGCCAGCCATGATGATCGGGACCAGTCAGATCATTGTCAGCAATCGCTCACAGTTGACCATTCAAGGCGCCTACCACAATCACGGGCAGCAAAGAGGTTATTCTTCTGGTTTTGTTTATGACGGCGGGGTGAGGACGAACGTGTTCATGCAAATGTACAACTCTGGATTGTGTACGGTCCGGGGTTTGCAGTTCTTGTCCTGTGTGGTT
>Ga0302320_10019805_pt1 | contig 13475 bp, 10 predicted proteins | sample Bog_T0_3_FD_202130 | JGI IMG/M metagenome (GOLD analysis project Ga0302320, IMG submission 202130) | Peat permafrost microbial communities from Stordalen Mire near Abisko, Sweden - Bog_T0_3 | ecosystem: Environmental > Terrestrial > Soil > Wetlands > Peat | place: Sweden: Abisko, Stordalen Mire...
CTGCGCTGGTGTCATACATCCGCGCTGTAGCCGATCCGCCCTATGAAAGTGGAGGGTTGGTGTATGCCCAGAAATGAGTTTGCCACCCGAACTACCTCTTTGCGGGAGTACAGGTTGCTGTTATGAACTTGTCGCAAAGCATTGCGGTTCTGATGGCAGCGTTGGCAGCGATTGCGCCTGTGCGCGCCCAGGTTATGACACCGGTGGAGTTGCCTGACCCCAAGGCGCAGCACCTGCAGCAAATCCACCTTAGAACCTTAATGGAGATCGGCACCGAAATTGAAGCCCATCAGTTTCCTTATCCCTTTTACTTCAGCCGCGTTCTCGACGTCGACCTTCCCAAGATGCAGCTCGCCGATCAGCGCTCGATCCGCTTCGACTTTTATAAAGGTCAAACCGTGCTGGAGATCACTGGCAACTACTACGCAGCCTACTCCGCGGACCGAATGGATTCCTACGCGCGATTGAAGGAAACTTTCCAGCAGGTAATCATGCCGTTGCTGCAAGTAGAGGTCCCGCGCTTCCCGGATGATTCTGAGTTCTCCGCTTTTGCCATCGAGGTATCGCATCACGTTCGGCAGAAGATGATGGGCGTCAGCTCCGAGGTGCCCGAAAACGTCACTATCATTATTCCGGTTGCCGTGGCTCAGAAACTCGTAGAGGCGAAGAGCGACGATCAGAAGCAGGCGGCCGTTTTGGAGGCGAAAATCTTTCTGAATGGGCAGCCCTTTTCTCTGTGGCTGCAGGAGGGCGCGCCCACGGAGGAATGGAAGGAAAGAAATCCTCCAGATTCTGCCAAGAAACCAGCCGTCAGCGAAACCGCTGCTGTAGCCTCAACTCCCGGGACACCAACGAGCCCGTCCGTCTCCGCCAGCTTGATGAAGACCTCGCCGACGCCCATGCGGATCTTCACCCAGGAGTCGTTATCCAACCTGCAGCGGCAGAACGATGATGCAGTCACCCGGATGACCAAGGACCTCGACAAGGAGGCCCACTTCTTGCCCTATGCGCCGCCCAGCTTCATCGGATTTCGCCAAGGTGCGTACTTGCAACTCTCGATCTCCACCCGGCTGGACGCAGCTGCCGCCACCTCACGTTACAAGCTGGCAGCGCTGGCTTTCGACGAACATGTGTCTCATCTGGTGCGGCCGTTGCTGGCCTACTTCCCGCAAGATCCGGATTTCGATGGAGTCGACTTCAGCAGTATGATCCACGTGGCCGATGGCTCCAGCCCGTTGGCGGTTGAGTTCTTCTTTCCCTTCCGGATGATGCGCTGCTTCGCCACCTATGATTGCACCGGCCAGCAACTGCTCGACTCCGGAACCGTGGTAATTAACGGAGAGCGTTCTGCCCTGGACCTCCAAGTCGCGGAGGGCAAGAACTAAACCCTTTCTGCTTTACCACCCAGGCTATTACTTCAATAGCAAGTGCTTGTTGGCCTGCGGACAGAGATTCATGTGATGCAGCCGGGCAGATAGAGCCATAAACGCAGCGAGCAAGCGCACAAGCTCCGAGGCTATAGACCGGCTCCTTGATGAAAGCACAAGGCGTATTAGCGAGATGTAACGTGCGTCACCAGGTCGCGTGCGACCGAAAGCTCATTCGATTGAAATCCTCCTCGAGAATCGGAGGGCCATACCGAGAGATCTTGCGCAGTAGGAACTTCGCCTTTCTTCCTCTAAACTACTAACGTCCTCAAGTTTCCGCCTGTCGCGAACCGGCAAAGCCTCATCCAAGCCATGAGGAGAGAGAATTGATGGCACCCTTGGCGTCTCAGGAACAGAGTTCCACCTTGCTCACCGCGTACGACCTGCACCTTTTCAACGAAGGCACACACAACCGCCTATTCGAGAAGTTTGGCGCGCATGTGATCGAGTTCGACGGCAAGCGCGGCACCTATTTCGTGGTGTGGGCGCCCAACGCGGAGCGCATCTCGGTGATTGGCGCCTTCAACGGCTGGAATCCCGATTCTCATCCCATGAATCCGCGGGCCAGCTCCGGCGTGTGGGAGGCGTTTGTCCCCGGACTGGGCCATGGGGCGGTCTACAAATATCACCTGCGCTCGAGCTATCACATGTACGAGGTCGACAAGGCTGACCCCTACGGTTATTACAACGAGGTCCCACCGCGCACGGCATCGATCGTGTGGGAACTGGATTATCAGTGGAACGACAACGAGTGGTTGCGGACGCGCCATGATCGCAACAAGTCTGACGCTCCCATCTCGACCTACGAAGTGCATCTGGGATCGTGGATGCGCGTGCCGGAAGAAGGCAATCGCTCGCTGAGTTACCGCGAGCTCGCGCCCAAGCTGGCCGACTACGTGAACGACATGGGATTCACTCACGTCGAACTGCTGCCGGTGATGGAGCATCCGTTCTTCGGCTCGTGGGGATACCAAATCACCGGCTACTACGCTCCCAGCGCGCGCTTCGGAACGCCGCAAGACTTCATGTACCTGGTCGATTATCTGCACCAACACAACATCGGTGTCATCCTGGACTGGGTGCCATCGCATTTTCCTAACGACGAACATGGGCTGGCCTACTTCGACGGCACGCACTTGTACGAACATGCCGATCCGCGCAAGGGTTTTCATCCCGACTGGAAGTCGTCGATCTTCAACTATGATCGCACCGAAGTGCGCGGCTTCCTGATTAGCAACGCCATTTTCTGGCTCGACCGCTACCACGCCGACGGGCTGCGCATGGATGCCATCGCTTCCATGCTCTACCTGGATTACTCGCGCAAGCCGGGCGAGTGGATTCCCAACCAGTTTGGCGGACGCGAGAATCTGGGTGCGGTGTCGTTTCTGAAGGAGGTAAATAAGGAAGCCTACGAGGCGTTTCCCGATATCCAGACGATTGCCGAGGAATCCACCGCGTGGCCGATGGTGTCGCGGCCAACCTACATCGGCGGGCTGGGCTTTGGCATGAAGTGGGACATGGGATGGATGCACGACACCCTGCTCTACTTCTCGAAGGACGCCATCCACCGCAAGTATCACCACAACAAGCTGACCTTCCGCGGACTGTATGCCTTCACGGAAAATTTTGTGCTGCCGTTGTCGCACGACGAAGTGGTGCACGGCAAAGGTTCGCTGTACAGCAAAATGGCGGGAGACGAGTGGCAGAAGTGTGCCAATTTGCGCCTCCTGTTCGGGTACATGTTTACTCAGCCCGGCAAGAAGCTGCTATTCATGGGCGACGAGATTGCCCAATGGAGCGAGTGGAACCACGATGGCAGCGTCGACTGGAGCGCGCTCGGCTACGCCGCTCATCAGGGAGTGCAAAGCTGGGTGCGCGACCTCAACAAGTTCTATCGCGACGAGGCGGCGCTTTATGAAAGCGATTTCAGCCCCGCAGGCTGGCGTTGGATTGACGCCGACGACTCCGACCACAGCGTGCTGACCTATCTGCGCTTGGGAAAGGACCCGTCGGCACCGCTGGTGATGGCCTGTAACTTTACTCCGGTGCCGCGGCGAGGCTACCGCGTCGGCGTGCCGCACGAAGGACATTGGCGCGAAGTACTCAACAGCAACGCCGCGATCTATGGCGGTACCGACGCCGGGAACTTCGGCGGACGCAATAGTGAAGAAATTTCCACCCACGGCTATGAGCATTCGCTGCTGCTGGATCTGCCGCCGCTGGCCATGGTGGTGTTTAAGCAGTAGCGGTTTGGGCCGGGCATATTGGCCAATCACTATCCACTAATCACTGCCTGATAGATCACGAACTGGTGGGTTCGCCCGAGCGGGTGCAACCAACTCTGCGCGGCGAGAATGTCGTCGTGTACCGGATTGTGATAGATGACATACACCGGGCGAGGTGCGGCCAGCACGGAGCTGCGTAGATTGTTCAGCACATCCCGCCACACGTGCCGGGGAAAAGGATTGAAGAGATAGAGCACGGTAGGTTCGGGCGGGAATTCGAAGCGGCGGGCATCACCCGTATGCGCTTTAATATTGAAGCACTTCTGCTGACCGCTGCGGTAACGCGCGACGTTGTGTTGGGCAATCGAGTTCAGTTCGTCCAGAAGTTCCACGCCGACAATGCGGCGAAAGGGATAGCTGGATGCCATCAGCAGAGTTCGTCCCTTGCCGGAACCAAGATCGATGTACGTGAAGCCATCGACGGCGACGGGGAGCGAAGCGAGAATTTCGACAAACCGGGCCGGCTCGGAAGGCTGATATTGCCCGCCGGAGAGCCACTCGCGAAGGCGCGTTCGCAGCGAAACCGTCGCCCAGGTCGTATCGACGCTGTGTTCGAAGTCGTAGTCAATGTCGCCGTAGCGCGACTTGCGACGAGCGGGCGTGAGATCGCGCAACAGATCGCCGAACTCGCGCGCATAGTAGCGCAAGCTGCCGGCGACGCCCCGGTGGCGAAAGGAATCGCGCAGCCAGGTAAAGACACCGTCCGAGTGGGAAGTCCGGTGGCCAGGCACAATAAGGATGGTAAACGGGTAGCGAGGCCGCTGAAAGGTCGGCAGAGAGATTTCTAGCTGGCTGAACCCTCGAAAAGAAAAGCAGCTCCCTCACCGGCTAGTCTAAAGCGGTGAGGGAGGACAAAAACAGGGGCTCTATCGGCGCAGCTAAAGCTGCGCCCCTTCCAAGACGGCCTGTAGTTTTTCAGCGGCTCGTTGCTCTTGGCGTTATGCCAGATCGAAGGTGAGGAATTCAGCTGCGCCGTTGCCACTTGTGCTGGCGATCCGCAATGCTGTCTCCCCGCTGATCGCGGCACCGTCACCCTTGTCCAGCTTGGCGCCATTGACGTCGAGCTGGCCGCTAATCAACTGCACCCAGGCATGGCGGCCGGACCTTAGTTCCAGCTCCACCGACTTGCCGCTGTCGAGCAAGGAAGCGTAGACGCTGGCGTCCTGGTTGATGGTCGCCGAGTTGTCTCGCCCATCGGGTGACGCGATCAGGCGCAGCCGGTTGCGCTTTTCTTCCGCCGGGAAGCTGCGGTCCTCGTAGCTGGGGTCCAGTCCCTCGGCCTCGGGAAGAATCCATATCTGCAACAAGTGCACCGGGTCCGGGGACTGATTGACCTCGCTATGCATCACGCCGGTGCCCGCCGACATGCGCTGCACGTCGTTGCGCTTGAGGGTGGCGCCGCGTCCCATGCTGTCGCGATGGCTCAACTCACCGTCGATGATGTAGGTGAGGATCTCCATGTCGCGATGGGGGTGCATGCCGAAGCCTCGTCCCGCGCTGACCCGGTCTTCGTTGATGACCCGCAGGTCGCGGAATCCCATGTGTTCGCGATCGTAGTAGTCGGAAAACGAAAAACTGTAATAAGTATCGAGCCAACCGTGGTTGGCGTGGCCGCGCTCTTCCGTTGGCCGGATAGTGATCATGGTGAGGCCTCCTGAGTCGATGTCTCGTTATATAAGATGCTTTAACGTTGAACAAAGATTCGGACAGGGCTGGTCCTTTCCGAGCCAGGAGTTGGTATAGAGACCTGGTTCCGATAGAGCACGCCGACCCTATGGAACAATCATGCCGCCGCTCCGCGGCCCAACCTTCTCTCTCATGTGACCGCGAGCTGACGCCCAGGCCAAAACAAGTACGGCCGCTGCTCGGACCAGGTGAGAGTTTGCGGCACTTCGACCCGAGCCTGTAGTTCCTGCGCTACGCCCGACAGGGGTGCTGTGGTGTTGCTCTAGCCGGTCAGCTGTTGGCCGAGTTTGCGGCAGAGGTCACCCAGGAATTTCTGCTCGTCTGGATCGAGTGTGCTCATGAATTCGACAATCGCGGCGGCATGTTGCGGAAATAGGGCCTTGATGACCGATTTCCCCTTGGCGGTCAGGACCACGATCAGCACGCGGCGGTCCTCGGGGCAGTGCTGTCTTCTGGCCAGTCCCTGTTTTTCCAGGTTTCCGACCACCATGGTGAGGTTACCGCCCGTGGTCAGGACCTTCTGCGCAATGTCGGAGAGCGACATCGGCCCGAGGTGATACAGAGCTTCCAGCACGGCGAACTGGGTGAGGGTCAAGCCGCTGTCGCCTAAATGGTGGGCAGCGACATTGCGGGCCGAGTTGGCGGCCCGCATCAGCTTGACATAAGTGTTGAGGGCGAGACGTTCTCGAGATCGATGGGGCTGGTCGTCGGCCACAGACATGCCTCCTGCCAACATATTACAACGTTGAAGCAATCTGTGCCGAGGCGCCCTACTTCAAGCCGGCGTTTTCCGCCGCCAGTTGACCGAGGACGCTCCAGTCGTGCTTGTCCAGTCCGCGAGCGACGGCGGTCAGCATGTGGTCGCGAATCACGCTGGCAATCGGCAGAGGAGCATCGACGTTTTCCGCCGCCGTAAGGGTCAGGCGAATGTCCTTCAGCCCCAGGCGCAAGGCGAAGCCAGCAGGCTGGTATTTCTGATCGGCAATCAGACCGCCGTAGGTTTTATACACGGGAGCGGCAAACAGGGTGTTGGTGAGGAAGTCGACGTACTGGTGCGGACCGATGCCGTACTTGCGGGTGAGGGCAATCGACTCGGCCAGCGACTCGATCACCGAGGCGATCAGGAAGTTGCCGCTGAGCTTCACCACATTGGCCATCAGGGGCTGGTCGCCAATGACGAACACGCGCTGACCCAGTGCTTCCAGTACGGGCCGGCAGCGCTCCACGGCTGTTTTTTCACCCGCCGCCGCGATAAATAACTTGCCCGCCTCGGCGGCGTCGGGACGTCCGAACACGGGAGCGGCGACATAGTGATGCCCGCGCCGGCGATGTTCTTCGGCCAGGCGGTTGCAGAGCGCCACGCCGATGGTACTCATGGAAATATGGGTTGCATCCTGGGGAAGAGTCGTGATCGCGCCGGTCGGAGACAACACGGCCGCTTCGACCGCAGCATCGTCGGCCAGCATGGTTACGACGAATTCTGCAGCTTGGGCCGCTTCAGCCGGAGAGTTGCCGACCTTGGCGCCTTCCGAGCGCAGCGGTTCGGCTTTGGACAGAGTGCGGTTCCAGACAGTGACGTCGTGGCCGGCGCGGACCAGCTGCCGCGCCATGGACGTTCCCATATTCCCTAAACCTAGAAATGCGATCTTCATGGCGTCCCTCGTTCAGAAGTTATCAAACTGTCTAATAGATGTTTGACGTTCAAGCTTGGGTGCGCGATTTACCACGGATTAGACGCGGGCTGAGGCCGGCTCACCCGAACGGTGACTTGAACCGAGTTTCCCTGGCCGCGCCTTTTTCGGCAGCCGGGCGCACCGCTTCAGGTATGATGCTGCTGCCTTGCCTCCTACGCCCGCCAAACCAGCCTCTTGCAAGACCCGCAAACAGCGTCGCCAGTTGGGACGCTCGCTGCGCGACGAGATCAAGCGAGTCAGCCACGCCGGTTGGGATGCCAAGCAGCGCGCCTTCGACGTGGTCGATCTTCTGCGTGAAGCCAATCGCCAGCGCATTGCCAAACTGCTGCCGCTCAAGTACGGAGCGATGGCGGTGTCGCCGTTCGGATTCTTTCGCGGCGCAGTTCCGCTGATGGCGGCCGACCTGGCGGCGCTGCCGCGCACCGGTTTGGCGGCGCAAATCTGCGGTGACGCGCACGTGCGAAATTTGGGCGCCTTCGAAGCGCCCGATGGGCGGCTCATCTTCGACATCAACGACTTCGACGAGACCATGGTTGGTCCGTGGGAGTGGGACGTGAAGCGCATGTCGGCCAGCCTGGTGCTGGCGGGGCGCGAAGCGGGCAATACCGACAAGCAATGCAAAGCCGCGGTCGTTGCTTTTGTCGAAAGCTATCGCGAGGCCATGCGCCGGTTCTCGGAGATGTCGGTCATCGATTTGGCGCGCTTCCAGATCTCCCGGGTACTATCGCCAGTGCGTTCGGTCCTGCGCACGGCCGAGCAGGCTACACCGCAACATAATCTGGAGAAGCTGACGGTTTTGGAAAACGGCAAGCATCGCTTCCGCGAGCAGAAGCCGATGCGGTTTCACCTTCCGCAGGTGGAGTGCGATGCGGTGATTGCGTCGCTGCGCAGCTACGCGAAGACGCTGCTCCCCCATCTGGCGCACTTCTTCTCGCACTACTCTCCCGAGGACGTGGTTTTCCGGGTCGTGGGCACGGGCAGCATTGGCCTGCGCGACTACGTGGTCCTAATGTTCGCCTGCGCGATTTCCGATCCCATCTTTATCCAGATTAAGGAAGAGCCGAAATCCGCTTACGCTCCTTATTTGGCGGCCAGTCTGGTTCCCGCGCACCAAGGCGAACGCGTCACCGCAGGCCAGCGCGCCATGCAGATGCAGTCCGATATCTTCTTGGGATGGACTTCCATCAACGGTCGCGACTATGTGGTCCGCCAATTGCGCGATCATAAGGCGGGCATCGAAGATGACGACCTGAAAGGCGATGGCCTGGTGCAATACGCGCGCATGGCCGGCGAACTGCTTTCCAAGGGACACGCGCGCTCCGGCGATGCGTGCGCGATTTCGGGATATCTCGGCAATAGCGACCGGTGCGACCGCGCCATGGCCGGCTTTGGCATAACCTATGCCAACCAGACCGTGAAAGACTGGGAAGCGCTGCGCCGGGCGATCCGGCTGGGCAAGGTGAAAGCGTTGAAGCCCGCGGCCCCGAAGACACCCTCTGCGAAGGCAACGGGGCACAAAACAAAGTAAGTCTAAGAACTCCGGCGGCAATCTAAATACCTAGGGAAGGCCTGATTCAGCGGTCATTTGCGGACGGCCTGACGTCCGGCTCTACTTAATCACCGTTCCCTAGGTGGTATCGATGAAGCCCCGAATGCTGACCCGTTTTTCTCTTGACCAACAGGCGGATAATATAGCCATGCTCCGTTGGATATTCATTGCGGCGTTGGGCGCAGCTTTGCTGGCCACCCCCATGTGGGCGCAAAGAGGCGGACGCGGCGGTATGGGCGGCGGCCGGGGCGGCTACTCCGGCGGAGGCGGCGCGGTCGCACATAGCGGCGCGGGATATGCCTATCACGGCGCGGGGGGTTATGCGCGAGCCCCAAGTTATGGCTACGCTCCCCGCGCCGGAGCGAATTGGAGCGGGGCGTATCGCGGATGGAACGGTTCGGGCTGGAACGGCTGGCGCGGACCCTATCGTCCATGGGGTTACGGCTGGGGCGGATATCCCGGGTGGGGTTACGGCTATGCCGGCTGGGGCGGATACCCGTGGTGGGGATGGTCCGGCGGTCTCGGCTGGTACGGCTCTTCGTACTACGCGGACAATTCGTATAGCGCGCAGACTTATCCGTCGTACGTGTACGTCACCCCGAGCAGCTCCAGCGATGACTCGCAAGGTTCCCAGATCCAGCAGGATGAAATCGATCGCCTGAACAATGAAGTCGATCGCTTGCAGGCGCAGGGACAGTCGCCGAACCCGGCGTCACGGGCGCAGGGCAAGATGACCGAGATTCACGCCGAAACGGTTTTGATCTACCGCGATGGGCACGCCGAGGAAGTGGAAGACTACGCCATCGTCGGCAAAACGATTTGGGTGTTCAACGAAGCGCGCGCCAAGAAAATTCCGCTCGCCGATCTCGACCTGCCGGCCACCAAGCGGGACAACGAAGATCGCGGTATCGACTTCGTGCTGCCTACCTCTCCTCGCTGAACCAGTCGGTAGTTGTCCGATGAAACAGCGCGGTTACCTTTCGGATTCTTCCTTAGCAGCCCGTGGTGCAATGCCCCCGCTTCTCAATATCGCAACATGCGGCCCTGCTGTTTGAATGAGTTACGACGCGGTTTGGCGAGTTTCACACTTTTGCCACGGGCTGTTAGGGATTTATGCACTTTTCATGTGGCATTTACTTCTGTGTCAACAGACAAGAACACACTTGTGCAGTTAAGGATCATGGAATGCTGACCACGGGCGCACAAGATGGCAATGGCTACTGTTCACACTGAAGCCTTATCGGAATCGCTGGGCCTGCGCGATTGCAAACCCATTCCTTTCGAGCAGCTTCCCTTCAGCGCTTTGGACGCCACTGCCGGCAGTGAGGACGAACTGCAAGCCGTGGTGGTAGGCCGAGCGAACGATTGCGACCTGCCGCTGAGCATTCGCGAATCGCGTTTCTTCCGCAACATCGCCCGGCGTAGCGCTAGTGGGGAAGCGCCCCGCCGCACCTTGCTGGAGCTGGAAGCCTTCCTCCACGACACCCACGGCGTTTGGGAAAACAGTTGGATTCGCTTTCCCGAGTCGCGGCTCAGCCGGCACGCGCTACACGTCTTCCATGCCGATCTTCAGGTCACGCGGAACGGCTCCACCGGCGCGCGCTCGGACGCGTTGCGCTTTCGCTTCACGCAGAACGGCGAGCCCTGGCTGCGGATCCCGATTAGCTATGCGCTGAAGTTGTCGCTGGCCGACTTGATCGGCGCGCAGCCGCACCTGCCTGAGGCGATGCGTCAGGAAGCGTCGCGTCTGATGCGGCACTTTCTCAACGACAACACCTCGCCCGAAACCACGTCGTTTCACATCGTGACTGCGGAGTCGAAACGTTCGCTGGGCGAGCAAGTCGCGCGCGAGGCGGCGCGGCGGTTCCTATTCACTTCACTGCTGATTTCGTGGGCGAACCGGCAATTCGGTTTGCTGGAAAGCGGGCAGCGGGCGCTGGTCTATCACGCGCCGGTGCCCTCGGTACACCAGGAAGAGCTTTCGGCGTGCACCTCCGACTCGTTTTATCGCGAGCTGTTCATGAGCCCGTGCCTTTCGGGATGGAGCGACGGCGAAGAGAAATATCAGTACATGCACCTGTGCCACCAGGTGCTGAGCCGCAGCCAACTGAATGCCGTCGCCAAGCTGCGCGAGGCCGGCATCATCGCCAACGACCTGATCGTGCTGCCCAGCCTGTCGAACGTGAGCCTGGCCAACAACGGCATCCACATCAGCATGGGCAGCCGCACGCTCAGTCGGCAACTGCGATGTCGGGCGGGCTTTCTGCCCGCGGACGAGAAGCGCCTGGGCGATCTGGCCATCAAGATCTACGAACACTTTCTCGCACTGTTTGTCGGGACCTACAGCGCAGCTCCCTACCGCATCGGCTTTACCCAGTTTCATCCCGAGCGCCTGCTGTCGTTCCTGCCGCACGAACTCGACTTCACCCATCTCCGCCTGCTGTGGCGCGAGTGGAAGGAGAAGGCGCAGCTCAGCCTGTGCGGCCATGCGCTGACGCCGTACGGTCCGCGCGGGCTTGATCGCATGGTTGCGAAACTGTTTAACCTTCGCGGCGATTGCGTTCCCGACGCGCGTCTGCTGACCTATCCCGTGGCCTGGCTGGCGAGCGAGCAGGCGTCGGCGCTGGACGGAACTTCGGGAAACATTCAACGGCTGTCATCGGAGCTGGACGAACTCGGTATCGTCGATCAGCGCATGTCGTTTTATATGCCGCTGCGACTGCGGGAGGAGCAGCGCGACGGCTACTCCGGCTTCGAGGCGCGCTATTACAGCCTGTTTCCCAGCTACGATCGCGACATGGCGCCGGCCGCTAACCTGCAGCAGTTCTTGCTGGCGCTGGCTTACCGGCTAACGCTGCAGGGCAACGTCACGCACCAAGAAATTCCCGACGATCCCACCTCGGAGAGCGAGCGCCGCCAGCCGTTCTTCTTTTCCGCCGCGGGCGTTCCCGCGTTCTACGTGCATCGCGACTCGCGCAATCAGTTCCTGCGCACTCTTCTGGTGAACTGCAAGAAGACCCGCCCCAGCCGCAGGCACCCGGGATATTTCCGCATCTCGATTCGCGACTATCGCCTGGCGCTGCTGGCATACATCCAGCAGACGGCCAGCGATTTGGCCGAAGCCATGAACATGCAAGCCACGCTCGCCGATCTGGCCGTGCGTTGCACCGATAAGCGGCAGGAAGCCAGCCATCGCTTGCTGAGCGCCGTGCTCGGCGATTCCGCCAAAGATGCGATGCACATCGAAGCCAACCAATTCAATCGCATGGCCGAAGATTTCTATCGCGAAGATTTGCGGCGCGAGCATTTGCGGGAGGCGCTGGCCCATCTGCGCGAAGATATTGCGGAGCGGGAGCGTTCGGAGCCCGAGAACGGCAGACAATGTATGAGGCATGGCGTGCGCATCCAGGATGCGGCGCGGTTTCTGCCCGGTGTCGAGGAGCGTGTCTTGCGCGACGATGTTTCGCCCCAGGAAATCGCGGCACTGCTGAACCTGCTGGTGCTGCTGACCGAGCAAGACCGCCGCCGGACGCGGGCACTCGCATGAGCCACGCGGAACATCAGTACATCGATCGCGCTACCGGCAACGTGGTGCGCGAACGTCTGCTGGCAAACTCCGTGGTCAGCGCGCTCTACTCTCCCGCGCTGGAGAAGGCCCCGCTGCTGACGCGGCTGGCCTCCAGCCGCTATGTTTCGCGCGTTCTTGGCTACTTGAATTATGACAACGTATTGTCGTCGCGCGCGACCGGCATGCTGAAGTTTCTGCGCGGGTCCGGCATCCAGCTTTCGGAGTTCGTCGGCAACTTGTCGGAGTACGACACCGCGCGCAAAATCTTCGAGCGCCAGATCCGGTATTGGAATTGCCGCCCCATGCCGGCGAGTCTGCCCGCCGTGGTTTGTCCCGCCGATGCGCGCGGCTTGATCGGCTCAATGGAGCAGTCGTCGGGTCTTTATCTGAAGCAGAATTTCTTTTCGTTTCCCGAGCTGCTGGGCGATGGCTCGCCGTGGCAGCGTGCGTTTTCCGGCGGCGACTACGCGGTCTTTCGCCTGACCCCGGAGAAATATCATTACACCCACTGTCCGGTGGCGGGACGCGTAGTCGATATTTACTCCGTCCAGGGCCGCTACTATCCCTGTAATCCCAACGCGGCGGTGCAGCTGATGACGCCAGTTTCGAAAAACCGCCGGGTAGTAACGATTCTCGACACCGATTGCCCAAACGGTTCGGTGGCGGGACGCGTTGCCATGATCGAAGTGGTCGCCCTCATGATCGGACAGATCGAGCAGCGTTACAGCGAGCATCGCTACGAAAATCCGCGCCATATCGAGAAGGGAATGTTTCTGCGGGCAGGCGCACCCAAGGCGCTCTTTCGTCCGGGGAGCAGTACCGTGGTCCTGCTCTTCCAGCGTAATCGCGTTTGCTTCGCCCGCGACTTGGTGGAAAACCAGCAGCGCTGCGGCGTTCACAGCCGCTTTTCTCTGACATTGGGGGAGCCGGTCACGGAAACCGATGTTGCCGTGCGCTCGCTGCTGGCGACGCCAGTCGAGGAGGAAGCATGTTGAACGCCGGCTTCGTTGCTGCACTTGCGCTGGGAATGTTCGCGCTGATCGTGTGGGGCGTGCGCACCCTGCCCGCCGAGCGCTGGCAGATGCTGGCGGCCGTGCCCATCGCGAAATCGGTTGATGGCTCGTGGCGCGGATTGAACCTCACCTTCTACGGCTTCTTCAGCGCGACCGGTACGGCCTTCGGCTTCGCGATCATGTGGTTGTTGCTCGGCTCCGTCGGGATTCCCGTGGTAGTCAGCATTGCGCTGGTATTGCTCATTCTGTTGGT
>Ga0302320_10019806_pt1 | contig 13474 bp, 10 predicted proteins | sample Bog_T0_3_FD_202130 | JGI IMG/M metagenome (GOLD analysis project Ga0302320, IMG submission 202130) | Peat permafrost microbial communities from Stordalen Mire near Abisko, Sweden - Bog_T0_3 | ecosystem: Environmental > Terrestrial > Soil > Wetlands > Peat | place: Sweden: Abisko, Stordalen Mire...
CAACCCACCTTGTTATGCTGCCTTGGCTTACGATGCCTTCCGCTGTTCGAGATCCGACAGCCGGTCCTCTATAGTCTGAACCCTCAGATCCAATCCGGTGACAATAGCCTGATGCTGACGATATCGCGCGTCCGCAGTTCGCGCCCATTTCCAGAACTCAGTGAGCAACCGGGTTTCGACTTCTTCCGTATGAGCGCGACACCGTAGTTCGGATGCCGTAACCGCTTCAACGATGCTCGCCTGGAGTCGCTGCTCAGAAGTAACAACGCTCGCCTGGAGCCGCTGCTCAGAAGTAACAACGCTCGCCTGGAGCCGCTGCTCAGAAGTAACAACGCTCGCCTGGAGCCGCTGTTCCATTCCTTCGAGAAAGGTCTTGAGTTCCTGATCCATCCATTGCCAGATTACCACGTTTCAGCAAAATCGGGATCCCGGGAAAGTGCCAGGTATACTGGTTTAATGAAAGCCACCGAGAAGATTTGGCGGAATGGCGAGTTCATCGCCTGGGATGACGCCAAGATCCACGTTTTATCCCACGTCGTCAGTTACGGGAGCTCGGTCTTCGAAGGCATCCGCGTCTACGAAACCCCAGCTGGCCCGGCTGCTTTCCGGCTTCGCGAACACATCCGTCGGATGGTCGACTCGGCGAAGATTTACCGGATGGACGACTTCCGTTTCACACAGGCAGAACTTGCTGAGGCTATGCTTGAACTTGTGCGTCTTAACCATTTGAAATCATGCTACATACGGCCCATCGTCATGCGCGGCTATGGACTCATGGGAGTGAATGGAACCAAGAACCCGGTCGACGTCTATCTGGCGTGCTGGGAGTGGGGCCGTTACCTCGGCGAAGAGGCTTTGGCAGACGGTGTCGACGTCTGCATTTCGAGCTGGACGCGTATCGCGCCCAATACCCTGCCCGCGCTCGCCAAGGCTGGCGCGAACTACATGAACTCGCAGCTCATCAATATGGAGGCGGTCGCCAACGGGTACTCCGAAGGCATCGCACTCGATAAGGCCGGCTACGTTAGTGAAGGCGCCGGCGAAAACATCTTCGTTGTTCGCGACGGCAAGATCGTCACCCCTCCGCTCGGCACTTCGGTGCTCCCGGGCATCACTCGCGACGCCGTTCTGACGCTCGCTTCCGATCTCGGCATCCCGATTGTCGAGCAGGTGGTGCCGCGTGAACTGCTCTACATCGCCGACGAGGTCTTCTTCTCCGGCACGGCGGCGGAGATTTCACCGATCCGTTCGGTGGACCGCATTACAATCGGGTCGGGCCGTCGTGGCCCTATCACCGAAAGGCTCCAGACCGAGTTTTTCGGGATCGTAAATGGCACGATACCGGACCGCCATGGCTGGCTGACGCCGGTCAACAAGTAAGCTACTCGTAACGCAGGGCGTCCACCGGGTCGAGCCGGGACGCCTTCACCGCGGGCCAGACGCCGAAGAACAGTCCGATACTGACCGAGACTGAGAAAGCTGTCACCAACGCCCATGTCGGGACGCTGCTGGGTAGCGCGGGTACAAGTGCGCCCACCAACATCGTCAGCAGGACTGCAAAGAGAATTCCCAAGACGCCTCCCGCCCCGGTCAGAGCCATGGCCTCTGCCAGGAACTGCGAGATGATGTCGATCCGCCTTGCCCCGAGGGCCTTCCTTATGCCGATCTCGCGCGTTCGTTCGGTGACGCTCACCAGCATGATGTTCATTACGCCAATGCCGCCGACGAGCAGGCCGAGAGCTGAGATGGCGATGGCGACCAGGCCGATCAGCGCGGTGATCTTGTCAAACTGCTCGATGATCTGATCGGGGGTAGAGATAGCGAAGTCGTCTTCGTCTTCCTTTTTCAAATTGCGGAGTCGGCGCATGATGCCATCCACCTCGTCAAAGGCGTCCTTGCGCAGTCCGGGTTTGGCCTTCGCGGTGATCATGTAGCGATCAAGTTGGGGATAGCGGGATTCGGCGGTTTTGATCGGGATCTCGATCTGGGAATCCGCGGCATTCTGGCCGAAAAATCCACCCTTGGCCTTCGCGAATACGCCGACCACGGTGAATTCCGCTCCATCGAGAGTGAAGGTGCGCCCGTCCGCCTCGCCAGACGGGTAAAGCGCATGAGCGAGGTCGAAGCCGAGGACGGCGACATGGGAGGTTCGGTCGTTCTCCTCTTCGGTGAAGAACCGGCCCTGATCGAAATCGCGCGGCGCCAGATCGTTATCGTTCGAGGAGACGCCGACGATGTTGAGGCTGTCGGTTTCGAAACCGGGTACCTTGGCGGTAATGATGGTGCCGCTGGGTGCGGGGGGCACGTACAAGGCGAGGCCCACATCCTGCACATTCACGGCGGTGCGGGCGATGATATCGGCGTACTCCTTCTTGATGGCGCGGCGGCGGCGTTCCTTAATCGGGGCGAAATCCGAAGTGGGATCGCCGCTGGTCTTCGAAACAAACACGTTATCGGGGCCGAGTTCGTCGAAAAACTGCACGATGCCGGCACGGAGTCCGGTCAATAGCGAGGCGACGACAACCACGGTTGTGATGCCGATGACGATGCCGATTACGGTCAACATGGAGCGGAAGCGGTGGGCCCAGACGGCGTCCATGGCCATGGTGAAGTTTTCTTTGGGGGAAATGTTCATGGGGTCACTTCCCTGCCCTGGGTTGAGCAGTTCGCATTATTCGGCCCTCAGTGCCACGATGGGGTCGAGTTTCGAGGCCTTAAGCGCGGGATACCAGCCGCTCACGATGCCCACTGTCGCCGATACCATGACGGACAGCAAGACGTAGAAAGGTGTTACGCGAAGGGTGACTCCGAAGGCTTGGGTAAGGCCCACCGTCACTATGGCGCCGATCGCTACTCCAATCGCGCCGCCGGAGAAGGACATGATCACTGCTTCAATCAGAATCTGGAGCATGATGTCGAACCGACGCGCGCCGAGGGCCTTACGAATGCCGATTTCGCGGGTCCGCTCCGTTACGCTGACGAGCATGATGTTCATAATTACAATCCCGCCGACGACCAATGAAATCAGGGTGACGGGCACGACGACGGCGGCAACTATGGATAACAGACTGTCGATGAAGCCACGGATAGCATCGGGCGTGATGAAGTCAAAGCGGTCGGTCTCGCCTGGGCGCTGGTGGAAGCGATTGCGGAGGGCAACGCGGGTGAGATCGAGCGACTGCATCATGGTCAAACCGCTTTCCTTGCGGGGGCGGGCGAAGATCGCGATCGAAGTACCGGGGCCGAAGAGACGATTGTAAGCCGTGATCGGGATGTAGGCGGAGTTGTCCTGGCTGCGGCCGAAGGAAGAACCGAGGCGCTCGACGACACCGACGACGGTGAAATCGACGCCCTGGATCTTGAAAGTCTGGCCGAGGGGCGAATCCATGCCCGGGAAGAGGTTGGTCTTGACGTCATCTCCCACGACGGCGACATTCAGACCGCTCATTTCTTCAGTAGGGGTGAAGAAGCGGCCATCGACGACCGTGACATCGCGGATATCGGCCATGTCGGCGGAGACGCCGAGGATGGAGGTTTCTTCGAGGGTAGCGCCTTCACGCTTAGTATCGGCCTGATTCTGGCGGTAGGGCGAATACATGGTGGTATCGCCGTTGACCGACTGGAGGTAACGGTCATGTTCGAGGGTGATGGGGCGATTGAACTGGAGCTTGGTCTGGTATTCCTTCCGGGTCATACCGCCGGCGCCGGCGACCTGGGCGACGAGGTAGGATTCGCTGCCGAAGGCTTTGGCGGTGCTCTCCTCGGCGTAGAGGCCGAGGCCGTCAATGGCGGAACCGACGAGAATGACGCTGGCCACGCCGATGATGACGCCGAGAAGCGTGAGAAAGCTGCGGAGTTTGTGGGTGCGAATGGAGTCCCAGGCCAGCCCGAGGGCGCTCGAAAGTTGATACGAGAGCCGGACTTGGCCGTGGACGCGCGGTTCGGCTTGCGCAGCGGTCATATAGTTCAGGATATCCTTGCTAGTCTTACGCAGGGAGGCGGTGTTTTGTTCGACCGGAAAAACCGTTCCGCCGATGAACCCCAGATACCCAGAGACGGGATCGATGGGCGGCACCGGTCGTGCCAGGGCATAGACTAATGCCAGGCAACACGACCTCAGCGCCGCGCGGCCGCACGTTTCGAGGTTCTATTCCGCAACGGTACCTGAGCAAGCGCCGGCAAGCTGAGTGCATATGACGAACACAGTCCTCCATTCCTGGCGGAGGGAGACCGCCCACTCCGCCGGGGCCGAACGCTTACGCCGCTGCGCGCGTCAGGCACGCTCCATCTCGGCGCAGGATGCAGGCAGCTTCGGGAAGATGCGGTCACGGCGCACCCGTTTCACCTTCGCCGGGGAACCGGTCCCGATCGCATGGGCCAGTCGCCTTTCATAAGAAACGTCGCGAATGCCAATCGCGGAATAACCCGCCGCCAAACCCGGCACCTCAGTTTACAAGAGGGTTATTCAGGGCCCGCGACGTTGGCTAATCTAAGCCATCCGGCACGTGATCGAAACTGAGGACGCACCGATGGCTCTCTTCGTTTCGGATGGTAATTGATGCGCGAAACGCTCCCTTGCGGCGTCGGATCATCAACAGGTGCCGATCGGGGACATAGGTAACACACGGTTTCGGCGGGCCTCAAACGAGCCTCAAACGAGGGGCTTGACGCCTTACCGACGGACTGTTAAGATCGATAACACTATAATGCTTAACACAGCACTAAACCAGCGCAGGCCCCTCACCCCCCTCGAACAACTCCTCATGGACTACGTCTGGTCCCACCCCAACTGCGCCGCCGAAACCTGCCGCGAAGGTATCGCCCCGCAACGCGCCCTCAAAGACTCCACCATCCGCACCATCCTGCGCATCCTCGAAGAAAAAGGCTACCTGACTCACACCGTCGACGGCCGCACCTTCCTCTATCGCGCCGCCGATTCCAAACGCAACGTCGCCGTAAGAGCCGCCCAACAACTCATCGACCGCTTCTGCGATGGCTCCGTCGAAGAACTGCTGGTCGGATTAGTCGACAACCGCGTGCTCGAACCCAAACAACTCCAGCGAATGGCAGATAAAATCGCCGCCCGCAAACCCGCAAACAGAAAGGCGTAAAGAAATGACGACCTCCCTCCAATTCCTCGCCGAATGGACGCTCCGATCGGCCATCCTGATCCTCACCGGAACCCTGTTACTGCGCGCGTTTCGAGTGAAAGATCCGGCCGTGCGACTCCCGGCGTTAGTCGCGGTGCTGTGCGGTTCCCTCGCCATCCCCGCCCTGACCGCAACACTCCCGCAGTTGCCGTTGACGATTCGCATAGCGACACCGCCCCCCGCGTTCTCCACACCCGCCGCCACCGAAACCACCCCGTACCGCCAACCCATGAACCGGCGCGAAGACGGTACCCCCTCAAGCCTGGCATCCACGCAAACTCACACGCCGTTCGACTGGACACGCGCTGCCCTGATCGCATACGCCGCCATCGCAATCGTTATGCTGGTGCGTCTGTTCATCGGCCTCGCAATCAGCCTCCGCATTCTGCGCCAAAGTCAGCCGACACGTCAAGGCGACATCCGCGAATCAACCCGCGTCCCCGGCCCCGTCACCCTCGGAATTCTTCACCCCGTCATAGTGCTCCCCATCGACTGGCGTCACTGGAACACCGCAAAACTCAATGCCGTGCTCGCCCACGAGCGTTCCCACATCCGCCGCCACGACCCAGCCACGCAGTTCCTCTCCGCAATCCACCGCGCATTACTCTGGCAGAACCCTCTCGCGTGGTACCTGCACAAGCGAATCGTCGACGTAGCCGAGCAAGCCGGCGACGATGCCGCCATAGCCGAAACGCGCGACCCCATCCTCTACGCCCAAATCCTGCTCGACTTCATGCGCCGCACACCCTCGACTGCAACACTGGCAGGCATTCCCATGGCACGCCACGGCCAACCGGAGAAGCGCATAGATCGAATCCTCGACGCCACAACCTTCTCCCGCGGACTCACTCGATGGAGCGTCGTTGCCATCCTCGCACTGGGCACGCCGCTCGCCTATGTAGTAGCGTCAGCGCATCCGACCAAGGCCACGCAGTCAACACCGGCCATCATCTCGGCAAAGCCAACTCTTCAACCGATAGTCGTCCCCGATGCCACAAAGCTGTTAGCGTTAGCTCAGACCGCAAAGCCGCTGGCCCCTCCACCCGTCGAGCAACCCGCGCCACGACCGAAGTTCGATGCCGCTTCCATCCGTCCCTGCGATCCCAATTCGCCCCGGCCCGGCAGAGGCGGTGGTGGCGGCGACTCTTCGAGGTTTCGCCGCGACTGCGTAACGGTGAAGAGTCTGATCACGGATGCCTATGTCCGATTCGCAGACGGCCAGAGCCGGTCTCCGGCGGCCAACCTGCTCGCACACATAGAGGGCGGACCTCACTGGATCGATTCCGACGAGTACACCATCAATGCCGAATCCACGGAGGATTTCGGCATACCCATGACGGCCGGCCCGATGACCCAGACATTGCTCGAAGACCGGTTTCAGTTGAAGATTCATCGCGAATCCCGGGAGGTCCCGGTGTATGGGCTGACCATCGCCAAAAACGGCTCAAAACTCCATCCGGCCAAACAAGGACCCTGCCTGGCAGCCGACTTCGAAGGCTCGCCATTCCCGTTCGGCCCCATTCCGAACGACACCCGGCAATGTTTCATCATGTTTACCGCCCCCAGGGATCCGAACAGGCTTTCCTTCGCCCGCAACGTGGGTATGGACGAGTTCATCCCCTTCCTCACAGTCGCCACCGGCCGCCCGATCGTCGATAAGACCGGCATCACGGAAAAGTTCGACTACCGCCTTCTCTATTCGGCCGACCAACTCCCCCCGCTCCAATCCCCGCGCGTGCCCACGCTGCCACCGGTCGACGGCCCCCCGCAGGCCAGCGACCCTGCCGCGCCCTCCCTCTTCACAGTGCTCGAAAAGGATCTCGGCCTGAAACTGGAGCCAACCCGCGCTCCCCAGAACTTCCTCGTCATCGACAGCATTTCCAGGCCATCCGAGAATTAGGAGCTCTGCCGCACTATGACTCGTGCCGCAAGCCGAGGGCCAGCAAGGCGCACCTCGTAAATTACTCCTGGCTGCTCTGGATCGGGAAATCGTCGTATGTGCGTCCGTGGGAGTACGAGGCAGTTCGGACGCGCCCGGAACAACTCCGGGCTACCGCCCTGCCAATCGCCGATACCAACGCTATCCTCGCCGCCTTCGCCAAACCCGCCGCGCCGTTCACGGCTGTTTCGCGCACGATCACGATATCCTGATAAGCACATATGCCATCGCGCTTCCTTCGTCCACTGCTTGTAGTCGAATTCCTGATCGCGATACTTGCCTGGCTCACGCTATGGAGTCAGGTCGGCGGCCAATACCATCTCGACCTGATGTTTTGGCCCTGGAAATTGGGCCTGACGATCGCCGCAGCCGCAGTCGTCTGCGCATTCACAGCCGACCTGGTCCGCAACGAGGGCTCCGTCTCACGCCGCGCCGTCCTTTACGTGGCTCTACTCGTCATCCTGACGATCACAGCGGGCATCGTCACGTATTACTACCATGTCAACGAGCCGGCCGACGATCAGCAGGACGATTCACAGCCCACTGCGGCGAAATTATTCCAGCCTTACCAGACGCGGCAGGCGTTGGCTGAAACCATGGGTTTGCCGGCAGCGCAACTGAACGCCTTCTGGAACTCCGGCAGGTTCTTCACCACGCCGTTGACGCGGTAACGGTCGATGGAGTGCCCATCGGTTTGCGCCTGCATGGTTTCGGTCTCCGGCGTCGAATTGGTGCACCACTCCTGACCGAACGAGAGGAAGAAACGCTGCTCCGTCGTGAATCCATCCTGGGGAGGCAGTGTCTTGCCGGCCAAAACATTCATCAGAGCCGTATAAGCGAGCCGGATGCCGCCATTATCGGCGGTGTTTTCGCCAAGCGTCAGCTTGCCGTTGAGGTGCACGTCCTTGCCCACGGTAAACGCGGAATACTCGTTGATGAGGCAATCCGTCTTCGCTTCGAAAGCCTTCACATCGGCCTCCGTCCACCAGTCTTCCAGATTGCCCTTGGCGTCGAACTGTCTGCCTTCGTCGTCAAAACCGTGCGTAAGCTCGTGACCGATCACCATCCCGATCGCGCCCAGGTTTTCTTCGTCCCCCGCCTTCTTGCCGAAAAACGGCGGCTGCAGAATGCCGGCGGGAAAATTAATGTTGTTCATCTGCGGGTCATAGTAGGCATTAATCGTCGGCGGAGTCATGCCCCATTCCAGCCGATCCACCGGTTTGCCGATCTTCTGCATCTGCCGGTTGAATTCGAATTCGTTGGCTCGAAGAGAATTGCCCATGGCGTCGTTGCGGGCGATCGTAAGCGCGGAATAATCGCGCCAGTTCTCGGGATACCCGATCTTGTTGGTAATGGCCGCAAGTTTCTCGCGGGCCTTCTGCTTCGTCGCGGCGGACATCCAGGTGAGCGAATCCAGATCCTGAGACATGGCCGTTTCAATCTTCTTCACCATCTCCAGCGTGCGCTGCTTGCCATCGGCGCCGAAGGTCTTTTCCACGTAAGCTTTCCCGAGCGCTTCGCCCAGATCGCCGTCCGTGGCGCGAACACAACGCTTCCAGCGCGCCTTCTGTTCTTTGATGCCGTTGAGAAAGGTGCCTTCAAAATTAAAAACTTCGTGGTCGAAGGCCCTTGGCAAAACCTGCGATTGAGAACTGACAAGGTGAAGCTTCAGATAACTCTTCCAGACTGCCAGCGGCTCTGTCTTGATCAGCGTTTCCTGAGCCTTGAAAAAATCGGGAACCACCACGTTCAGCTTGTCCATCTTCGGGGCCTTGAGGATCGCAAAATAGCGAGACCAGGAGAACGAATCGGAAAGCGCCTCGAACTGGGCCAGCGTCATCATGTGATAAACCGCCGTGGGATCGCGCCGCGCTGTGACGTCCATGGAAGCCTTGGCCATCGCGGTCTCGAGCTTCATCACATCTTCGGCCTGTTGGGTCGCCTGAGCTTCGCCAACGCCCATAAGCTTGAGCAAACGCGCGAGGTGCGCCACATATTCCTTGCGGGTCGCAGCCGAATGTTCGTCCTCCCGGAAGTAGAAGTCGCGCTCGGGCAGTCCCAGCCCACCCTGGTCTGCATTGCCGATCACCGCGGTCGAATCCTTAAAGTCCTGGCCCGAAGAGATATTGAACAACACATTGATGCCAAGGCGGTGCAGATGCGCGATGACCGGCGCGAGGTCGCCCGGAGTCTTCATCGCGTCGATGCGGTCGAACTCGGATTTCAACACGTTGATGCCTTTGGCCTCGATCGCTGCCTCGTCAAGGCAAGCGGCATAGTAATCGCCGATCTTCTGGTCGTTGGCATTACGATTCCTGGCTGCGGAGGCGCTGTCGAGGATGTCGCGGAGAATCAACCGGTTGCGTTCGGCCAACTCACTGAAGCGGCCCCAGCTGGCCTGATCCGACGGGATCGGGTTGTTCTTGCGCCACGTCCCGCAGGCGTACTGATAGAAGTCGGTACACGGGTCGACCGACTTATCGATCGAGGCGGGATCGAAGACCGGCACCTCCTTGGGTGCCGCTCCCGTCTGAGCGAACAGACTCGCGTTGAAGAAGCAGGAAGCGGTAAACAGGGCGCAGGTGAGCGCCAGGCTGGAAATCCTCATATGACGTTTATTCTGGCACGAAACACGCGGCGAACTGTGGAGCAGACACTCGTATCGGCCGCGCCGAGGCTCATCTCGGCACTTTTCCATCCGAGCCCCGCATTCTCTCAACCCTCCAAACGCCAGGCAACACCTGCCTCAGCCGCAGCCTCTGCCTGGCGGCAAATGGAACAAATGAAAGACCATGAGGCTACGGAGCCGCGACAGCAAGAGCACGGTACGGAAGTGCCCTGGGACTTCCCTTCGCCGCGCTCCATCCGCATCGTCGGAGGCCGGGATGCAGTTCGGCATGCGCCCGCGTCTGCATGACATACCAGGGGGTCTCAGTCCGCTGGCTTGGCCCCTCTGGGCAAAAATGCTGATTAACCCCGAGGGCTGCGAATAATCCCGGCCAGTCAAGTCTCTTGCCACCCACTCGGGATAAGATAGGCCGAGCAGAGTGACGTCCCAACCCGGGAGGCAGGTTCGCAAGCAGTATGACCGTAACCGATCATTTAGAGCGCTGGAGAGACACGGGCATCATCACAACCGAGCAGCACGCGCGGCTCGACGGCCGCGTGCGCGGCACGCCCTACTCCGTTTTCCTGCCGCTGAACATCCTGCTCTACACAGGCGTTCTCGCCTTCACCGGCGGCCTCGGCTGGACCGTTCGAACCTATTCGCAACAATTGGGAGATGTAGTCATCCTCATCGGCCTTTCGGCGCTTCTGGTCGCCTGCCTCGTCTGGTGCTTTATCAAGGCACCGCCGTTCTCCCGCACCGAACCGCCCTCGCCGAACACCTTGCTCGACTACGTGCTTTATCTGGGCAGCCTTGTGTGGTCCGTCGAACTGGCGTACCTCGAACTGCGCTTCCATATGATGTCCGGCCAATGGGATTCATACCTCCTCGCGAGCGCCGCCTTCTATTTCGCGCTGGCCTACCGGTTCGACAATCGTTTCGTGCTGTCACTGGCGCTGTCCGCGCTGGGCGGGTGGTTCGGCCTCAGGCTCGGGCATCTCAGCATGGATGAATCGACCTGGCGCCAGTGCGCGATGGCGTACGGAGTCCTGATCGCCACGGCCGGGTTTGTGCTCCAGTCTTGGGACGTGAAGGCCCATTTCACAGGCACCTACCTTGGTCTTGCGGCCAACGTCGTTTTTATTGCAGTACTTTCCGAAGTGATCGCGAACCAAAGCTTGACCCTCTGGTTTCTCGTTCTCCTGGGAGTTTGCGCCGCATCGGCTGCGTACGGCGTCGCGCAGAGGGAGTTTTCCTTCGTCGCCTACGCAGCGCTCTACGGCTATGTCGGCATCACCATTGTTGTGCTCCGCCACGTGGACGACGCAACGGCCATATTCACCTGGTTCTTGCTTACCGGCATCGCCATGGTGTTCGCGCTGGTACGGCTCTCGCGCCAATTTGCGAGGGAAGCGTGAGGATCTACTCCGCAGCCGATGAGGAGGCCCTCCGAACCCGGCGTCTTCTGATCGACTGGACGCGCGAAGGCCTACTTACCGAGCCCCAACTCGGCCCGATGGAGCGCGACGCCCCATGTGAACTCCGTCGCACCAACGCTCCGCTGCGCCTGACCCTGTTCTTTTTTGCATCGCTCAGCGTCGCCGCCGCGATATGGCTTTTCTTTCTCGTGTTCTTCTCCGGCCATTTCACCTTGAGTGGACGGAACCAGGGGATCTTGTTGCTCGTCTTCGGAGCGATGGTCTACGCCGCGGCGGAATTTACCGCCGCAAGAGCGCCTTTCTACCGTCATGGCATCGAAGAAGCGTTCGCATTCTGTTCGGTCGTCCTGCTTTGCCTGGGTCTGCAGGGTGCCGTATTCGATCAACTGAACCAACCCCTTGGCGCGGCCCAATCGCTGCTCACGGTCGCCGGAGCCATCGCATCGTTTCTGATCTACCGCCGCTTCGGCTACCAATACGCACTGGCCGCGGCCATGGTTTTCGCGGCGTTCGTGCCGCAACACTGGACCGGCTCGGACACCCTCCAGCGTCTGACCATCGCCGCTGTGTACGGTGCCGGACTCATCGCCACCGTAATCGCGCGCCGCGCTCATCGATTCGACTATCTCGGCGAGGAATACGCGACATCGGAAGCTCTGCTTTGGCTCGGTCTTTACCTGACCGTCAATCTCCGACTCTCATCGCTGGCGGCCCTTAGGGAGTGGTTCGGAGACGCGGCATCACCAGCAACACCGACTCTGAATTTCCCCGCCGCGTTTTATTGGACCACCTATGCTGCCATCTGGCTCCTGCCAGCCGCGGTGCTCCGTCGCGGGTTGCTCCTCAAGGATCGCCTGACCGTCGGACTCGGCGTCATACTCGCGCTCCTGACTATCATCACCAACAAGCCGTATTTGGGCTTGCCGCGCCACACTTGGGATCCGATGCTGTTGGGCGTCCTGCTGATCGGCCTCGCAGTTGGACTCCGTCGTTGGCTGGATGCGGGCCCGGATGGCGTTCGCAATGGATTCACAGCCAGGCGGCTCTCCGCGCGCGATAGGGATCTGACGAACGCTCTCCCGGTCCTCAGCATGATGGTCACACCGACGCCGTCCGCGACCGAACCCCCTACCCACTTCGGCGGCGGTTCCACCGGCGGAGGCGGCGCGTCGTCGGATTTTTGAGCGAATGAAAGGGTAGACTGAAGCTATGGCTCTCGCTGTGGAGATAGGAACGCTGATCGAACGCGATCCCAGAATCCGTGGGGGACGGCCGAAGATCGCCGGTACCGGAATGACCGTACGCCGGATCGTCGGTTGGTACAAGATGGGGATGACGCCGGAAGATATCGCTCTCGAATACCCACATCTGACCCTTGCACAAGTGCACGCGGCCCTCGCTTACTATCACGCCAGTCATGAAGAGATCGAGGCCGACATCGCGCAGGAAGAAGTGGAAACCGCGCGTTGGGAACGGGAATTGGCATCTGACTCGATACATCAATGAGCCAGGCCCGGTTGTATCTCGACGAGGATGCGAGGGGCCGGTCATTCGTATTCGGATTGAGGGCCAGAAATATTGACGTTCTGACAGCGTCGGAGGCCAATATGATCAACCGTAACGATCATGACCATCTTGCGCCGGCCGCAAAATCGGGACGGTCTTATACATCTTCAATGTTGCGGACTACTGCATTCTTCATCAGGATTGGCTGGGTGAAGGCTGGCAACACGCTGGTATCGTTGTCGCGCCTCAGCAGCGATACTCGACCGGCGATGAATTGCGGAGACTGATGCGCCTGATCGGCACCGTCACAGCGGAGGCAATGTGCAACCGCATAGAGTTTCTCTCGTCGTGGAGTTGAAACGCCGCGGTCGAACAATCGCCCCACCACCGCGAGGAAATCGGCTCCTCCAGAGGATGCCTTGATTTGAATTGCCTCCACTGAGTTGGCTGAAACTCAAGGTCTGCCGAAGTCATCGCCTCGCGTCAGGCTTCGATCTCAACATTGTCCCGCAGCCACATTACGAGCTTCGGAAATGTGAAGGTGCCGGCTTCGTACAACCCCGAAATAAACCGCCATGTCTCCGCCGCGTCCGCCGGTATCATCGCGCCGTTAATCGCAAGAAACGTGTAAGTCGCGGCGAACGCAGTGCGCTTGTTGCTATGGATGAAAGGATAGCTCTGCGCCAGGCTCTCCCACAACGCCGCAGCCTCTTCAATGAGGTCGGCGTAGTAGCCGGTTTGGGGGCGATAGAGCGCCGATTCGAGCAGGCCAGGATCGCGAATACCATGGCTCCCCCCGTACCTCCCGATCTGATCCTCGTGCATCGCGAGG
>Ga0302320_10019808_pt1 | contig 13473 bp, 12 predicted proteins | sample Bog_T0_3_FD_202130 | JGI IMG/M metagenome (GOLD analysis project Ga0302320, IMG submission 202130) | Peat permafrost microbial communities from Stordalen Mire near Abisko, Sweden - Bog_T0_3 | ecosystem: Environmental > Terrestrial > Soil > Wetlands > Peat | place: Sweden: Abisko, Stordalen Mire...
CTCCATGCTCCTTTTACTGCATAGTGTGGCACTCCCAACTGTCTCAGTTTTGGGGGTCACTCCAATCATGTGCAAGGCCGGGAGACCTCAAACCTCCACCCTCCAGCCGAAGGCCGCTGGCCCCGCCGCAGGTGGTCAAGCCGCTGTAGGAATCTCTGTGGTCAGTTGGACGCCCAGATACTGCTTCCAACACGAGAGCCTTCGTCAACCGCCGCCAACGAGGATTCCATGCGGCAGCGCACGATTCAAATCGCGGCAAGATAAAATGTTCGATGAATATATAAGGCGCAATCATTTGCCTGATGCCCCGATGCAATGACGGGTTCACCCGTGCAGCCTTGGGTTTGTTTATTCTAAAAACAACAGTTGATCTGCTGCTGGATTGCTTATCTACCTCAAGGTGCAAGTGATTGCAGAAATTGAGGATTTCACCATTTGGGTTAGATACAGATGCCGAGCATTTCAATGTGCCGCCAGAACAACCACATGGCACGCCTGAATTCTCTCAACTGCCGTTTTTTTGTTTATATGTGCCGGCCCTGTTTATTTGATTTTATGGCTTGACAGACTGAAATAGTGTATGGCATCCTGTTGGCCATCTGACGCCACAGGTCCTATGGGGCTCCCAACCCATTCGATTACTTGTGGATATACTCAATCCAACAACCGATTCTTTGCTTTCAGGAGGGTTTTCATGAATTCCAGCCATGAGCGATTCAATAACTCAAGCGCCGGCGTAAAACTGCTCTACGAGCGGCCTACTGCGGTTTTTACCAGCCCCAAGCAGCAGAGAGGGTTTAGGGCTCAAGGAAATCACGTGGAGGATCTCGATAGCACTTGCGGAAATTTTCCTGCTGCCAATTCCCCGTGCGACGCTTGCTCGCATTGATCCTTTGTCAGTTTGAAAACCTGTAATGTAACTCGATTCGACAACGAACAGGAGCGAACGCGCGTGGGATAGCTTGTACGCGCCCGGTGATTCCTGTCGATGTCCGTGGCGATGTTTATGCTTCAAAGGCAAGCGGTTGCCGCATCGCCGCTACCCAACTTGCAATGTCCACCTTTACTCGGGAGAACCATCATCAAACGCAAAGATGATCTTGTCATGCGAAACATTGGCAGCGACAGTTTGCTCGTCCCGACGGGCGCGCGCGTTGTGGAGATGCATGGCATGGTCGTCCTGAACGGCACGGGGCGCTGCATGTGGGAACTTCTGGCGCAAGAGCGCTCCGTGGACGAACTTGCCGCCGCCGTGGCGGAACGGTTCAGCGTGGATTACTCGCTCGCTCACGCGGATGTGCAATCGTTCCTTGATGAGATGGCGCAGATGGGATTGCTTCAACCATGACCACACTTCCTACCGAATATGGCCCACTGGTTCGTGAATTGCAGCACCGCGCCTCCGCCATTCGCCAACCGGTGAACGGCGCGTTTGAATTGACGGAGCGTTGCAATCTGTTTTGCCGAATGTGTTACGTCCGCCACCCCGCTCACGATGCGGTGAGGCGCCAAAAGGAACTGTCCGCCTCGGAGTGGCTCAGGATTGCGCAGGATGCCGTGGACAACGGCATGGTCTTTTTGCTGCTCACCGGCGGCGAAGTTTTTTTGCGCCCGGACTTCTTCGATATTTACACGCCTCTCACGCGCATGGGCCTCGTCGTCACGCTTTTCACCAACGGAACGCTCATCACCAATAGGATCGCGCAACGACTGGCGGAATTTCCGCCGAGTCTTACTCAAATCACGCTCTACGGCGGGACTGCGGACACATATGAAGCCGTCACCGGCGTCCCTAGCGCTTACGCGCGCTGCTGCGCCGGAATTGAAGCGCTCCTAAAATATCGCATCCCGCTGGAACTGAAGACCACGATCACGCGGCACAACGCCAGCGAATTGGGAGCGATGCGGCAGATGGCGCGCAATTGGGGTTTGGCGCTTTCGGCAGCGTGGCTGCTCATGCGGCGGCGCGATGGCAGTCCTTCCGACGTTGAAGACTGCCGCTTGTCCGCTCACGATTGCGACACCCTTGAAACCACCGAGCGCCCGGATGACGGCGAGCGTATCGAATCCGCGCTTCGCGGCCCTCACGCCATCAATGCCTTCATTTTTAACTGCCAAGCCGGCAAATCCGCATTTGCCATTAATTCTTCCGGCGAGATGAACCCTTGCCTGAACTTGTCCAAGCCGGCGGCGCGGCCGCTCGATGCCGGTTTTCGCGCCGCCTGGGAACGTTTGCAGCACTTTGTCGACGGCGCGCCACCCCTCGGCTCCCTCTGCATGGCTTGCGACATGCGAGGCTACTGCCCACGCTGTCCGGCGTGGTCGGCCATGGAGACTGGCACATTGACCGAGCCAGTGCCCTATCTTTGCAGTATTGCCCGCGTGCGTAAGGAGCGTTACGAGGAAATGCTGGCATAAACGGCCGGATGGCCCACCCTTGACCCGCCCATAAAAACACGGCTACCCCAGGTCCGCGAATCCGAACCTGGGGCAGCCATGTTTTGGGGCAAAGCTAGAGCGAACACTCTGCTAGGAGTGGCCGGCTAGAGCGTTTTCGATTCACATGTTCACATTGCAGTGTCGTGCAAGGTGGCTGCTCGGTTTCTGTAAAGAGCAGAATCGAAAACGCTGTAGTCCGTTCCCGTCAGAGACGCGGGGCGGGGCCGCGCGGGACATTCTCTTCGGGTCTCGAATCGTGTTCGTGTGCCGTGCCCGGATGAATCACCGAGGCGCCACAATCAGCGTGGCCGCACAGGCACAAGATTTCCATTTTGCTTCCCATGCCCTCGCAGTGGTCGCTGCAGTATTTCTTCTTTTCGGGGGCGAGGCAGGTACAGGCCATATTCGCGCATTTCTTGGGGCCAAACATAGAGCTCCTTTGTCGGTTCACCCCGAGTCGATTTATCCCGGGGCACTTGATATTAAGATGCCGAACCCGACGCAGGAGATAGTAGCGCAAACAGCGGACACATACGAGCGAAATCGGAAAATAGGCAGAACACGGCGCAAGGCCATCGGACTGGCCGCCAGTTCTCCCCGCCTTTCAGAGCATTCTCACCCACGACCAAGCCTGCAACCGGAACGCCCGCTCTACGTAAACAGGGGCTCAGCAACCGTCAGAGAAGGTAAAAGACCCGTCTTTTGCGCCTCCCAGGAAAGCTGCTATTCCGACACAAACTGCGCAATCCGCTCGGCAACCGCCTCCGGATCCAGGCGCATGGCCATGTGGCCTTGTCCTTGCAGGGTTGAGACTTGCACGTTGGGCAAGGTCTGCTGCAGCGCGCGGGTCGTGCCCTGGAAGGGACATTCCGGGCTCTCGCTGCCTCTCAGCAACAAGGTAGGAGTCGTGAGCTGGCGGAAAGCGGAAAGATCGTTTCCGAGCGCATCCATGGCCTCCAGCTCGCGCGTCCAGCTCGTCACAATCCCGCGCATATGCGCCCAGGCCTTTGAAGAGCGGGTTTCGGCCACGACCGAGGAGGGAAGGCCGATAAACTTCTCCATGCCGACCGCCAGCGCCAGGTCCAGGTCGCCCGCGGCCAGCGCCTGCTTGAAAGGCAGCAGATTCGCTCCAGCCACCTGCCTGCCGAAGGGGTAGGGCGCCTCATAGAGCACCAGCCGCCGCACTGTCGTGAGCGCCGCGGCTCCCAGGGCGCAGGCCGCTCCAAAGGAATGGCCCACCAGGCAGGCCTGCGGGCCGACGCTGTCCAGAACGGCGGCAATGTCTTCGTACTCTTTCCGGATGGAGTACTCGCTCGTGATATTGCGGCTGTGGCCCCGTCCGCGCCGGTCCATCAGGATGCAGGTGAAGTGCGGGCAGAGAATGCGAGCGACCTTCTTCCAGTCGCGGTGATCAGAGATGCTGCCGTGCACAAATACGATTGCGGGACCGCATCCTATCCGGAAGAACCCAATGGAAGTGCCGTCCTTCGACAGAACGGAACCCTCCACCACCGCGCTCTGGATGCTTTTGCCAGTTGTAGTCGTCATGATTTCTCTATCTATATGGTAAACACTTTTCGCCATGGCCGCCTGCCTGCCGCCCCACGGGCAGAGATCTGTCCGTGAGGTGAAAAGCCCGCCTTGAGAGGGAGCGACGAGTTTCGCCACTCCCTTCGGCGCAAATTCACTACTTCGTTGGCGAGATTAGGGGCGCTGGCTCCTTGTGCATCTCATCGGTGAAGAACTTGCCCTCACCGGTCAGCGTGAATGGCTCCCAAGAGGAGATCATGCTCGGACCCCACTCCGGATCGAAGCACCAAACCGTCCAACTGATGCCCCTGGATTCGAGGTAAGTCGTAATCTCGGTGGCGTACTTGGCGCTTACTTCCTTGGGGCCGTATTCGGTGCTGAAGCCGATCTCGGTTGCAATGATCGGGTACTGGTCGGCGGCAAAACCGAAGTCCTCTTCCCACTTGGGCGGCCAGGGCTGACTTCTCTTGTTGGGATAGGGATGGGTGACGTATCCGATGCGCTCCGCCCGGACTGGACTGTCGCGCAGTGGACTCAGATCATAGGCCCAGTCGAGGCCGGCGACCAGCGGAATGGTCTCCTTGTCATAGCTGCGGATCAACGAGATCATTTCCTCGTTGATCTGGCGCCATTCGTCCCACGACATCGATCCCAACTGGCCGCGGTAGATTGTCGGCTCATTGAACAGCTCAAAAAACGCAACAGTGTGATTGCCGTTGAAGTGGGCGGCCATCACGCGCCAGAAGTTGAGCGTCTCCGGCAGGCTTGTCTCATACATCGGGTCCTGAAAGAGACCCTGCTTGAGATTGCCGATTGAGTGCCAATCAATGTCAACATACAGCCCGAGATCGGTGGACCACTGCACCGCCTGGTCGAGCAGGGCAAGGTAATTCTTGGTTCCGCGCCCCCGCCACGCGACCGGGTGAACGGGAATGCGAACCACCGTGGCTCCGGTCTCTTTCACCTTGACGAAAAGGTCCTTGTTCCAGTGGCCCTGGCTTTCAATCTTGTCGGGGTCGGCGATGTTGACGCCGCGAAAAAGAACCGGCTTGCCGTCGGGATCGACGAAGCGGTTGCCCTTGACGGAAATCAGCGGAAGTTTCTTGGCATCCGGGCTGTTCAAAGGCCGCGTCAGATAGGCCGCGTGCCACCAATCGTTCACCTTCTTTGTCCCCGCAGTGGGGTTCACGGTTTGTGCCAACGCGCTCAAGCCACACGAAAATGCAATGACGGCAACAGCAGTAACGAATCGCTTCATGTTTTTCTTTCCTTTGTGCGGATTACGGGGATTGCGAACCATTGCAATCCGAAAATGCATTAATAGAATCTCTTATCGTACCCTCCGGCAAGCGGCGCTGTCGATTTCCAAATCCGCGCATGGGAAGGCTCAGTTTATATCGGGCACGCCATCGCTCAGCCGGGCAGCTGCACGCCCGCCTGAGCCCTCATTTCATTCGCAATGAAATCGCCCTACGCCTTCTTGCCGGCCTTGCCAGAGCGGCAGAGTTCCTTCCAGTCTTTCTCGGTCTGGTCGGCGTAGTGCGAGCCGAACTTGGCCAGAGCCTGGGCAAAACCGTCGCCGCTGCCGATGTAGCCGGTCAGAATCTGCGGGTCGCCAGAGCGTGCGTGGCCGCGCGCCAGCAGCTCGCCGCAGACTTCGGCGTAGGCCTCCAGGCCGCCGCCGGCCAGGTCTTCGATCTCGATGGAACCCTTGTGGTCGTTCAGTTGGCGGACCAGGTAGTCGCGCCCGCCAAAGTGCGTCCAGCCCAGGAAGGGGTCGGACCGCGTCTGCATGGCGCGCTGCCCCTCGGCGACGCGCTGGCCGTTGTGGTGCGGCGGTTGCGCGTCGGGCAGGTAATGCGCGTAGCCGGAGGCTGTCTCCTCCTTGACTTGCAAAAACAGCGGATCGCCGGGCCCGTTGCCCTCCAAATAGACGCAGTAGTCGCGCAGCCCCACCGAGCCTGTGCCGACAACCTTGAAGGCCACATCCACCGGGCGGTAGAAGGATAAAAGGTGCTGCCGCTGCGGCTCCAGCGTCTGGCGGTATGTGCCCAGAGCGGCCACCACAGCCTCTGCCTGCCTGCCAGTGACGCGGGTCAGCGTGGGCTTCTGCTCCTTGAAGCGGCGGCCAGAGATCTCCCGTGCTTTGGATTTGCTCGATTTCCGCGCCCCGTCCTCCTCAGCGGACGCAGCGAGCTGAAAAACCTCCCGTGCCCCATCCATTTCGCGGTCTTTGCGAAATGGGTGGGAGACCAATCCCCCACGAGAAGCGTGGAAACCCGCTTCACTCTTCTCCGCCGCGTTCTCCGTCAGTTGCTCCAGCGTGTGCTGCGGCGTGGCGCGCTCGGCCTTCAGCAGGGCGTCGTGGATGGGCGTGACCTGGCCCAGTCGATGAACCTGGAAACGGCCCACTTCAATCAGCGGCATCCGGGCAAAGGCGCGCATCTGCGCGGCGTAGCGCTCAATGCACTTTTCCACGGCCTCGCACGCCGAGGCTTCCTTGTGCCCGGCGGCGCGTCCGGCCACGACCAGCGACGCGGCCATGCGCTTCAGGTCCCACTCGAAGGGGCCTCTGATCGTCTCGTCGAAGTCGTTGATGTCGAAGACCAGCCGTCCGTCGGGCGCGGCAAATGCGCCCAGGTTGCGCACATGCGCGTCGCCGCAGAGCTGACACATGATGCCGGTCGAGGGCAGCAGCCCCAGGTCCGCGACCATCACCGGCACCGCGCCGCGAAAGTAGCCGAAGGGCGACTCAGCCATGAGTTTGTACTTCAGTTGGACGAGCGCCGGCACGCGCCACTGCATCGACCGGACCAGCAGCTCCTGCGCGGGAGTCTGCCGCGCCTTGGGTTTCAGTTCGTCGTGTTGCAGCCGGCCCACCTGCTTGCGCCGCGCCTGGCCCAGCTTGCGCCGTTCTTGCGGAGTAGCCCATTGCATGACCCGGAAGATACACCGCCCAGCCCCGGGGCGCAAGCCCGCCCTAGCCAGTCGCCACTCCATCTTCCATAAATGGAAATCTGCTGGCACGAAAATGTGTTGGGACTACGTCCGGGCTCTATTCGCCAGATTCAGGCACGCTAAAACACCAAAGTCGTGAAATGACCGACCAGTTGTGCACCTGCTCGCCATGTCCGCAGTTGTAGACCTAAATGTGGCAATGATGAAATTGCAACTAGCTTGAAACCGCCTCAGGTCCTTATCTCCGTAAGAGCTCAAATCTAGGTCAAGAGGATCTTCACCCCACTCGTATATCTTCTCGAATAGCTGTCCGTAGTAATTCTGGCGGCCAGAATACGGGTGCCACGCCGCGAGTCTTTGGCTGTAGTTGACAGTGTTTCTGATGGTGGATAGCCAACGTCCTCTAGGTGCCGACCGAAAGCACAGGTTCTTCCCTAATTCAGAAAGCTTCGCAGAAGCCAATTGACGATTTGCAAGGGACTCTGTCGAGACGCTGAGCGCCTCGTTGCTCAGCCGCAAGACGCGCTCGTAGAAGACCCTCCAAAATACTTCGTGGGAACTCCCAGACAGGGCAGTCCCTGAGATCGTCCTAGCCCTCTTGTCACAAATTAGGTGGTAAAGCCCTCCAGCGAGGGGTGAAGCGGGTGCAGTCCCAAATAGATTTCCCACGCGCATCAGTGAACTTACCTGCGCACGCTCAATCTGTGTGCAACTTTCGCCGAGGGTCCGGAGAAGTGCATGCGCAGAAAAGAACGCTGAGTAGTAGGTTTGAATGATCAACCAAGCGGTGGATTTGGGCAGGACCTTTGATTTCGTGACGCCCAGGACTGATTCGAACGACGCGGAACCAATTCGGCTAATATCTCCAGCAAACGCTCTTAAGCACGGCTCCGGTTCAGTGAAGGAGAGTTCGAATGAGGTGGGAGTCATCTGCGAATATATCTGGTAGTTCTCGTCGCAGATCAAGCCGCCAACGCCTTTTAACTGGGGTCCCGAGATCTGATTCAATCCTGACAACCAGAAAGGCCGCGCAATGTCATCAAGAATTGACATAGTTACCGGATCAGAGTACAAAGCTCGTTCTGAGACCTTCAGAAAGGGACTTGTAGAGATCTCGTTGACTGTTGCTAGGCTGTTTTAGAATGCCGGGCTTGATCTGCTCGAACATTGGACTAAGAATCTCGTCGAAGTTCTCGCGAGTATAGGCTTTGCCATATTTGTCCTTTACCCGTTGTGCAACCTCCGGAAAAAGCATCATTACGGCTCTGAAAACAGTGGGCTTTGTGATAATGTTTGAGGCCTTTATGTTTTTGGCTCCGCTTATGAACGCAGAAAGGAAGGAACTCAACGCCGCATAGATTGCGTCGGGATCCGAATCTGCAAACACCCCAAGTAGTTGTTTCAGCCCGGCGTTGAAGGTAACCCTCGAAATCTTATTTGAAACTCGTTCATGTGCGCTGAGTTGGCCAAGTAAGGGACTGGATTTATCAGAGCTAAACAAATCGAATACCTCGCCTAGCAAATTCTCTGTCTGATTTTCGTATTCAGCCAATTTCTTGATATCAAGAAGCAGTTCGTTGGGTACCGGCCGCTGCTTCGTGTTTATGTCGATGAAAAGTCGTGACTCATCCCTCGGGGTTAGATTGTTGTAGATTACGACCGGTACACGCAGGCTCGTTTTGGCAAGAGAGAAGCCATACACCCGGTGTTGTCCATCAAGGATCAGAAATGCCTTGGGGTCATCCCTAAACTGCAGCGTCTTGCCTTTCCCGACCACTTTCAATTCCGCCGAAGGCTGCGCGGACAAGACGATCGAGGTTGGGATGGTTCCAAACCCAACATCGACATAGTTTGCAATCTCCTGCGCTCTTTTGGCATCGAGTACCCGTTGGAAGCCTTTTTTTGGATCTTCATCTCTTGTCGTTACAAAGCACGTATTCGCCAACACGTCGCTCGGCATTGTGAGAGTGTAGAAGCGATGCTTACCTTGCGTGACGAGACTAACCGAATACCTATGAGGTTCAATCTGACGGATATATGCCATAGGTTTCCTCCAAGAAATGTGGATACGTTGGAATTACGAAGATTTTAGCAGGTGATGAGGGCGAAGCGTGGACTCGCGTAACGCAATTGCGGGATTTGTACCTCACATCGTCTAGTGGCATGGAACCCTTCGGGGCATGGGACCCAGATTGCCGCCACCGTCCCGCTGTTTTCACTGCGCCATTCCTTAGCCATTTTCCATCCCCCTCCGAATGCTCTCCCGCCCCCGCCACCCCGCAAGCCATCCCATCTCCCGCATCCGCGCCCCCGCGCCAGCGAAGCCCCCAACCCCCTGATTAGCCGCACGTTACGCTCTCCCGAAAAAACCCTCAAAAATTCTCAAAATAATACTTGACACCATACACTGTATTCCGTACAGTATGTGAAGTACAGTGTATGAGGTACAGCATGACCGCCCCCGACAACGTCTTTGAGAACCTTCGCCTGGAATTGCGCCGCGGCTGCCTCACCTTGGCCGTGCTGGCGCAGCTTCGCCAGGAGCATTACGGATACACGCTGCGCAAGGCCCTGGCCGAACGCGGCCTGGAAATTGACGAAAGCACGCTCTATCCGCTGCTGCGCCGCCTGGAAACCCAGGGGCTGCTGGCCAGCGAATGGCGCGAGGAAGACAAGCGCAACAAGCGGTTCTACCACCTCTCCAGCGACGGAGAGCGGATCTTCGGCCAGTTGCTCGGCGAGTGGCGGGCCATCAACGCATCCATCGACAACATTCTGTGAAAACGAAGGAAAACGCCATGGAACTTCTCGATCGTTACCTGCAAGCCGTGAAAAAGCACCTGCCCTGGAAGCGGCAGGACGACATCATCGCCGAGCTGCGCGCCAACCTGGAGGCGCAGCTTGAGGACAAGGAATCCGCGCTGGGCCGGCCGCTCACCCAGGGCGAAACGGAGGACTGGCTGCGGCAAATCGGCCCGCCGATCCGCGTGGCCGCGCGTTATCAGCCACAGCAGTTCCTGATCGGGCCGGCCCTCTTTCCGACCTACTGGTTCGTGTTGCGGCTAGCCTTCATGTGGTCCATGATCATCTATGCGATTGTCAGCGCGTTGCAGATTGCCACCCAGACCCCGAACGGCGCCGCCGTGCTGGTGGCGGTGCTTCGCGCGCCGGGCCTTCTCATGACTGTCGCCGCCTGGGTCACGCTCATCTTCGCGATCATCGAGTTCGCCGCCGCGCATTATCCGGAGAAGTGTCCCGAAATTGCCGGCGTCACGGCCGATTGGTCGCCCGGCACACTGCCTCCTCTGGAAAAGGAAGAGGCCGGCGGAAAGAAGCCGCGCAGCTTCGCCCATGCCGTTGCCGAAGAGATCTTCGGCTTCCTCTTCCTGATTTGGCTCTTGCTGGTCCCCCATTATCCGAATCTGCTGCTGTATCTGCTGCTGGGGCCTGGCGTCTTCTATCTGCCTGTAACGCCCTTCCAGTTGGCGCCCGTCTGGGTCGCCTTCTACTGGTCTGTGGTTGCGCTGAATGTATTGCAGCTGGTCTGGCGCTCGGTGGATCTGGCTCGCGGAGCGTGGCAGAAATCGCGGCGCTTGCAGCATATCGTGATGAGCGCCTTCGGCCTGATTCCGCTGGGGCTGCTCGCGACCGTCCGCGATCAGGTATTTGTCACGCTCAAGCATCCCGCGCTGGACCAGGCGCGCTATGGCGCGACGGTGGACTCGATCAACAAGTCGATCCACCTGAGCGCGCTGATTCTATGCGCCATCGCCGTTCTCAGCCTGGCCTGGGAGATTGGGCAGATGAGTGTGGATGCCTATCGCAAGCGCGTGGCGGCCGTGCGATAAACAAGCCGGCGGCGCTTCTTACAGCAAAACGTCCTAAAGGCTTTCAGCAGGGAAGCCGAACTGCGCCGCTCCCGCACCCTTCGCCAGAAAAGAGGCGAAGGGTTCGGCTCGTGGCAAAGAAAGACAGAAAAAATACGAGATCGAAAAAAGAGATATACTGATTATGTACGGAAGAAGTCCGTACAGTTTATCCAGGAGGGAACATGGCTACCGCTACGGGACCGCTGCCTAAAGCAGCACGCAAGGCACGCGAACGGATCGATGTGCGGCTTCGTCCTGAGCAGAAGACAGAGATTGAGCGGGCAGCCCATATCAAGGGGCTCACGGTGACAGACTTCATCATTCAGAACGCCATCACCAATGCCCGGCAAGCGATCCGGGAATATGAAACCTGGACTTTGGAGCGCCCCGATGCGGAGATTTTCGCCGCGGCCCTGATGGAGCCGGCCGCGCCTGGCCCCGAGCTAACCCAGGCAGTAAGGCGTTATAAGAAGCGCTTCCTGCCACGATGAGCCAAGCCAAGCAGCCTGAATATCGTTTTGAGCCGCTCGCTGATCAGCACGACCGGGCGGCTTTCTCGTGCGGCGTTGAAGCGCTCGATCGATATTTTCGAGGTGACCCCATCCGGCAGGATGTGAGCCGCAAGGTCACCAATGCGTTTGTGCTCACCCCGGATGGCAAGCTGGTGGCGGGCTTCTACACCCTGTCGCCGATTTCCATTCTCAGCGTGGATTTGCCCTCCAGCCTTGCCAGAAAGCTACCCACGCGCCCCATCGGCGCAACGCTGATCTGCCGGATGGGAAGGGATATTTCCCTGCGCGGGCACGGCATTGGCGAGATGCTGCTCATGGATGCACTGCACAAGGCCTGGCAGGCCTCAAAACTTGTATCCTGCTGGGCTGTGGTGGTGGACGCGGAGGAGGGCGCGCGCGATTTTTACCTTAATTACGAGTTCACCCCGCTTGTTAGCAAACCATCGCGGCTCTTTCTGCTGATGAAGAAAATTGATCGGATGTTTGATTAGTTCTCAGACCCCGCTATTTGTGTTCCGTGAGTTTGTGCGCGGCCCAGGCAGTTTTGTTACTTTGCCGAAGCCTGCAATGGAACCACGGAACTCAGCGCAACCTCCATCGTCCCGACTTTGCGCGAGCCCTGGTCATACACGCCCGTGCGCAGCCAGTAATTGCCCTTCGGCACGGCCAGTTCGGCATGAAGCTGAACTCCCGTGCTCTCAAAGACCGCGTATGCGTCTGGCTTGATGCTCAGTTCGGCCACGTGATCTTCGCGGCTGATGATGTTGCCGTAAAGGTCGTAGACAATGAGCGAGACATTCAGCGCGCCATTGTGCAGCCCGTTCTTGTCGAGCTTCAGGTCCAGGTCTTTCAGGTCGATGGCGAAGTCAACCTTGTAGTGGTTCTTGTTCTTCTTCTCGGCGGGCTCATTCTCGCCCGCCACGGAAGGCAGAATGCGGACCTTGTAGAGAATCTGCTCGCTCTGAGGCATTCCCAGGTCCATGAACGGCAGCAGCGGATCGACCGCACCAGGATTCTGCGCGGCCAGCTTCTGCGCTTTCTGGTTCCGCACGTCCATCGAGTTACCGGGCAGGCCTGTATCCACGGCGAAGTAGCCGCGGCGGTACGAGAGGTTGTAACTTCCTCCAGCTATCTTGACGCCGATCTTCCGAAATACTCCGTCCATCTTTGCATTGCTTGGCACATAGGACAAAGTATAAAAATGTGCGCTCTCCGATGTGACTTTATCAATTACGTCAGAGAGCCCATTGGTATTGGCGAACGCCCGCCCGCCCGATTGCTCCGCGAGTATCTGCGCATTGTGCTGATCGTGGTCGCGATCCTCGCCCTCGCCTCTGTTCGCTTTGCCATCGGTGCTTACGCCAGCCTTTGGGTTGTTCTCAGCCGTATACGAGGCATAATTCGATGTCCCGCTCGCATCCACGGGATAGAGTGCCGCTCGCACTGCCCCAAGCATCGCGTTCGTCTTCTTGAGTTCATCGTCGAGTGCCGGATTGCCTGTTACCCCTCCGGTCAAAAACGCGCCTGGCGCCTTCTCTGTGAACCAGATGATGTTCTTCCGCCCCGGAAATCCCTGAAGAAAAGCCGCCAGCCGTTGCAGATTGGCAAGCGTGCGAAGCTCCCGATCGATGGAGCGCGCCTCATCGATCTCCGCGAGGAATCCTGCCATCGAGGGGACCATCGCCTCGGCATTCTCCTCGGCCTGCGACTTGAGCATCACCGGGTTTTCCACCTCGATGTTCTTCTTGTTGCTGAGCGCCGCAGCCAGCACCGCCGGGTCGTCGTTGAACCCTTGAATAAAGTGCAGCGCCAACCCCATGGTGAAGATAGCTGACCGCGTCCCCGGCTTCGCGCTCTTCAGGAACTTCATCGCCTGGCTGTGCACATTGCTTTGGCTCTCCATGCGCGTGTTCAGCGAGTCCAGCAGCAGCACATTCACCGCCGGCGGCTGCGGAAAGGGCGAGAAATTCGAGAAGACGTCGGGCGGAAACTTCGGCATCTCTATCGGCGCGGCCGCCGGCGCTCCCGTATGCTCTTCAAAAAAGCTGATGGCCTGCGGCTTGCCTTGCTCCGTCACCGTGAAGGCATCCTTCTTCAGCCCGGTGACCGGCTTTCCGTTGCGATCCGTCACAATCACATCCACCAGCACGGCCCGGCTGTTGATT
>Ga0302320_10019810_pt1 | contig 13472 bp, 8 predicted proteins | sample Bog_T0_3_FD_202130 | JGI IMG/M metagenome (GOLD analysis project Ga0302320, IMG submission 202130) | Peat permafrost microbial communities from Stordalen Mire near Abisko, Sweden - Bog_T0_3 | ecosystem: Environmental > Terrestrial > Soil > Wetlands > Peat | place: Sweden: Abisko, Stordalen Mire...
CCGCTGCGCATCTTCGACCGCAACCAGGGCGAGAAAAAACGCACGCTGATCGACATCGACCGTAGCCAGCAGTTCACCGAGCAGACGCGGGCGCAGGTCTTCGGCGACGTGGACTCGGCGTATGAGCAGGTTCGGAGCAACATTGCGCTGCTGGTTCCGTATCGCGACAAGTACAAGGACCAGGCAACGCGGGTGCGTGATACGGTCACATTCTCCTACCAGCATGGCGGAGCGTCGTTGATGGATTTTCTCAATGCCCAGAGCGATTATCGCGTGGTGCAGCTCGCCTATCTGCAATTGATAGGCTCCTACCTGACGGCCGCGAGTCAGCTCAATCTCGCCGTGGGACGCGAGGTTATCCCTTAGCAATCGGGCAGGATCTGCATGGAGTTTGTTAGATGAATTCACACAACGAAATGAATTAATTCCAATCGCACGGCATTGATGGGAACAATGATTCTGTAGAGAGGTCGAAATTATGAATCGAGAAGAAGTTCGAGCGCGCATAGAAGATATCGGCATCATGCCAGGCATCCGTGTCGCTTCCGCAGAGTTGGCGCTGTTTGCGGCGGAGACGGTATACGAAGCTGGCATCCCGGTGGCTGAGATCACCATGACAGTGCCCAACGCGGTTGAGGTGATTGCGCAGTTGACGCAAAACTATCCGAACTTCGTGGTTGGAGCTGGGACCGTGCTCGATACGGAAACGGCTCGGCGCTGCGTGGATGCCGGCGCACGCTTTATCACCAGTCCCGGGCTGGTTCCGGACGTGCTGGAATTCACCCTGAAGAACGATGTGGCCGCCATCCCCGGCGCGTTGACGCCCAGTGAAGCGATTGCGTCGTGGAAGGGTGGAGCCGATTTTGTGAAGATCTACCCCTGCGCGCAAGTCGGTGGAGACCAGTACATCCGCGCTCTGAAGGTCCCGTTGCCACAGATAAAGCTGATCGCGTCCGGAGGCGTCAATCAACTGACCGCGGCCAACTTCATCTTCGCCGGCGCGGCGTCGCTGGGCATCGGATCGGAGCTGATGCCACGTCAAGCGCTCAAGATGCGCAAGGACCAGTGGATTCATGAGCTGGCGCGCAGATTTCTGGAGGCGGTTCGCAGTGCTCGCATCCATCTCGCGGAGATCGAGTGAGGTTGTGGAGGCACAGAATGACAAACCACATGTCGTGCCATTCGCGAATTCCCATTGCAGCGGTCTTGCTCTGCGCTATAGCGTGGTGTGTGGAACTGCACGCACAATCGGCAATGGCCCCGATGGCAACAAGCACAGACCTGTTTGTGATGGCTGGATCGGATATTGACCGGCCTGGTCTTCTGCCGCGGGCAAATTACAACATTGGAATCGGCCATACCTTCGCCTTCCTCAAGCGCGATCCCATCGGAGACGAGCTCACCTTCGGATATACCTATGAGAACAGCGGCAGTCACGGTTTTCTGCATACCAACTTTGGGGAGCATACAGAATCTGCTGGTGTGATGAAAAACTTTGCCCTGCCAAAGACCAAGGTGGCTACCGGATATACCTGGGTCCAGACTGGCATTACCAGCTACACCGGAAACTCTCACATTCAAAATAGGCTGGAAAGCGGAGTATCGCTCGGCGCAATTGTGCACTGCAATTACAACAGTTCAATCTGGATTCAGGAGAGCTACAGCAAGGCCGTCACCGTTCCCTGGTACACCACGGCAAGCATTGGTTACACCTACAGCTGGTAATCAGTGTGGAGCGAAGAAAGCCCGGCATCTATAAAGCGCGAGTTCAGCAGCATTCGAAAGCATGGCCATGCCAGGTTGATCTGCCCTATTGGATGAGAAAGGGAATGCCTGTCAATGCAGCCATCGAATCGAACCATGGAAGATGGGTTGCCGGGTTGACCGCGGGGCCAGCCAAGGTGATTTACTCCTCGCCAATAAGCCCCTAGACACGCCCTTTTGTCCAGGAACGGCTCATGTTGCCAATGTGGGAGTGAGCTGAAACCGGGTGGCGCGTTTCCAAACGCTCCCGGTGTACCGGATCGCCGGAGGGGCGGGTCTTGGGGGCCTATCCGGGGCGGGGGGGAGATCAATAGCTGCTCTGGGGTGGAAGAGGGGCCGGCGGGAGAACAGGAGCTGACCGGGACGGCCTCACCAAAGTGTGCAGTGCGTTGGTATTTACATATCTGAAATATGTTATACTGCGCTGTTCTTCCTCTGCGGTTGCGGTTCAATCCAGCGACGCGGGAGAGAGAGCAGGGCTATATGGCAAGCAACAAACAGACAATCAAGTTGTATTGGATGGCTACAGACGATCACGATGAAGACTGGTTCATCTTCCAGCTCTCTCCCCCCTTCATCCTTCCTTGGGACGCCAGTCGCGCTCTTGATACTGCCTGTTGACTTTCGTTGGACGGTCTCATTTCCGGCCCCGAACTCCCGACCGACTAAGTGCAGAAAATTGCCGGGGGAAGCCACTTTCCCCTACCCTCCACTGGCACTTTTGGAGTGAAACCGGGGTCCAGAAGGGACAAAAGCCTGCTAGCAATAACACGCCCAACCCGTTAATTAACTCCGCGGGAGCTCAAGATTGTTCCTAAGAGATACCCAGAGAACCAAGGACCGACTCAACCGCAGCAGAAGATCACCCCATCGCCACGCGATGGCTCAAAACAACTGTTGCGCGTTGCGCGGTCGATCCCACAATACTGTGCAAAAGTCGTTCTGGAGCGGCCAATATTGCGCGGAGAGAGCAACGAGAGTTGCGCAATGCTGGATTCGGACTGTCGTTCGATAACCTCGCCGCCAGCCGAACATAGCAGGGGACCGCTGCAGGATTCTGTGCCAGTTCCTGACCGAGTATGCGAAAACCGGTAACACCGTGATCCAGCATCATGTTGTCCTGATGGGTGTAGGTGCGTTCATCCGGTGTGCTATGGATATCCGGGTTGAAGTAGGTAGCGCGCAGTGCGTCGCCAAGCAGGACGATCCCAACCAGGAGGTAGATGACCGGCTTGTGCGCGGGATGATCCCCCGGATGTGCCGGTGTGTATGCGGCGGGTGCGGCGGCGACGACGGCATTGGCTAGCGGGCTCCAAGTTTTTTCTGCGAGATGGACCAGGCAAGGTTGTTCTTTGCCAACTGAAAGTCGGGCTTCAATGCGATGGCCTTCCGCGCCGCGGCGATAGCGTCGTCCCAGCGATAGAGCGATTCGTCATCGGCGGCGATGTTGTTCCACGCCTCCGCCATTGCGGGGTCGATCTTCAGCGCATGACGTGCGGCGGCGATGCTCTCGTCATACTTGCCGGCCTGATTGAGGGTGAGCGATTCGTTCAAATAGTCCGCTGCGGATTGAACAGCAGGCAGACCTGCGGCTTGCTGGCTGTAGAGCTTCAGGTTGTTCTGGGCGATCTGCAGGGTGGGATCAAGACGCACTGCTTCCTGTTCGTTGTGGACTGCGTCCTTCCACTGCAACAGCCCGGCGTAGCTGGCTCCAATGTTGTTGTATGCCGTGGCCAGCTTGGGGTCGATGGCCAGTGCGCGAAGTGCGGAGTCTATAGACGCCTGATACTGCTTCTGTAGATACTGCGCGAGAGAGAGATTGATCCAGTAGTTGGCGTCCTGCGTGGCGGGATGGGCCAGTTGCTGCAATGCCGCTGGATCTTTGGGCACGGCGGCAAGCGCGGAGATAGCAGCCTGACGCGCGCCTTCGCTATTGCCGGCGCGGTTGTAGGCGTCGATCAGCAACTCGCGCTGCATGGGGCGCTGCGGATTGAGCGCAATGGCGATCTGGCACTGCGCAATGGCTTCCGCGTCGCGATGATGTGTCGTGAGCCAGCGCGCGTAGAAGGCATGCGGTGTATCGTCGGTGGGGCTGAGCGAGATGGCGCGCAGAAAATGAGCTTCAGCCTGAGCGGTGCGCGTTGCATCGCCCTGATCTGCCATCGCGCCGTTTACCACGCCAAGATTGATCTCCAGCGTGGAATAGTTGGGGGTGTATTGCAGTGCGCGCTCAAAAAAGTCGAGAGCCACAGGATAATTTCCCTTATTCATCTGGGTCAGGCCGTAGATCATCAGGCCACGGCCGTTGTGCGGAGACTTGATTACATCGTCGTGCCATAGCGACTCCTCGTCGTGCCAGATCGTGTTGCGCTGACGAACGCCATAGGCGTAGCCGCAGAGGATGAGAACAGCGGCGACGATGAGTGCTGGCCGAAGTCGCGCGCGGCGCTCATCTGCAGGGATGCGTTGGTAGAGCTGTGCGCCCGTCCAGACGACGGCCAGAATCAGTCCCACGAAGGAGAAGAACATGCGGTGGTCGTTCTCCGGCTCGGCGAGCGGATAGAGTGAGGTGGGAAGCTGGGTGACGACAAACCAGATGAGGCCGAAGGCGATGGGATAGAGTGCGCGGCGGCGCGCGGCGATCCAGATGGCAACCGCGAGCACAGCGAGAAAGAGCAGGCCGGCAACCGCCTGCAAGTTGAGCGTGGAGAGCAGAGTGAGATCTGTATCGACGTTGAGATGAAGCGGCAGAAAAAGGGAAGCGAAGTAGCGCATCCAGACGTAGGGTTGCGTCAGGCGATAGTCTGCCGCGGAGAAAATCGTTGGCGTGAAGCTCTTCGGTGTCATGACGGATTGCAGCGCCAGGAGCACGGCAGTCAGCGCGATGGAGGGCGCGGCGGCTATGACGGCGGTGCGCAGACGCGGCATTGCGTCTTCCGACTCATGCTCGAAGAAGTAGATGTACGCGATCAGCAGAACCGGGAAGACAGCAGCCGGCGGCTTGGAGAGCAGGGCAAAGACGAGCGGCAGCAGATATACTCCGGTGCTGCGTCGCGCTGGGAAGCGCGCATACAGATAAAGCGCGGCCACGCAGCCCAGAGTGCAGTAGAGATCGCCGCGCTGAATAATATAGTTGACCGTCTCCGCGATAGCGGGATGCAGTCCGAACCAGGCAGCGCCAAACAGCGCCAGGCCTGCATTAGCCTGCGAGGGCCGTATCGAATCGAAGAGCAGTTGGTAGAACGCGCAGAGCAGGGCAATCAGCGCAAGAAAAAAAAGGAAGGTGCCGAAGTGGAACCAGAAGGGCTTATATCCGTGGCCCAGCGCGTAGTCCAGCGCCAGCGTGGTGGAGACCATGGGGCGATAGGTGCGGTTGGCCGGCAGGACGGAGAACGTGGTGGCATCGGTGAAGAAGCGCGGCACATTGCGCAGGCTGCGGACGGCGGGATTGTCCGTTATGGTGTGAAAGTCGTCCAGATGAAAGCTGTTCTGGAACGAGTTGGCGTACGCGCAGCACACGGCGAGCAGCAGAAACGGCAGCAGAATGCGTTTGTTTCTCAAGACGGAGGAGCTCCTCATGAATTGCTGCCTCAGTGTAGCAAGGGTATTGCCGGGAGCAATGCGCTAGACAGCCAAAGCCTGTGATGCGGTAAGGTTACGTCTAACGAAATTCACGGCAGGCTGGGATTGCGATTCGGCAACTGCGCGTGCGGAGAGCGATGGCGTGAATGCAGTAGACAACTTGAGCCGCATCGCAGTGCTGATTCCGGCGCGGGGGCCGGAGATGCAACTGCTCACCCTGCTGCAGGAGCTGGTGGCGGCAGGCTTTGGCGCGGTGATTGTGCTGGATGATGGCTCGCCTTCTTCCTGCACGCAGATATTCGATGCGGCTGCGCGGAACACGGGCGTGCACCGGCTGCGCCATGCGGTCAATCTGGGCAAAGGACGTGCGCTGAAGACAGGCATCAATTATTTTCTGAATGAACTGCCGGAGTTTACGGCGCTGGTCACAGCCGATGCCGACGGGCAGCACACGGTGGCCGACATTGTGCGCGTGGCGCAGGCGCTGCCCGCGGCGCATGGACGCGCAGTGCTGGGATCGCGGCAGTTTGCGCAGAACGTTCCACCGCGCAGCAGATTCGGCAATCTGCTGACGCGACAGGTCTTCCAACTGGCGACCGGCGCTAGGCTGGGTGATACCCAGACCGGTCTGCGGGCGTTTCCCCGCGAAATGCTGGCGGAGCTGTTACTGCTGGATGGCGAACGCTACGAGTACGAGATGACGGTGCTGGCGCACCTCTGCCGCAGCGGCAGACGGCCGCTGGAGGTGCCGATCCAGACGGTCTATCTCGACGGCAACAAATCCTCGCACTTCGACCCCATCCGCGATTCGATGCGCATCTACTTTGTCCTGTTGCGCTTCTTTGCCTCGTCGCTGGTGGCGTCGGGAATCGACTTCGCCGGCTTCAGCATCACCTTTGCGTTCACCCACAACGTGCTGGCCAGCATCATCGTGGGCCGTCTCAGCTCGCTGGCGAACTTTGCCCTGAACAAGCGCTACGTTTTTCAATCCGGCGTGCCGCTGCCGCGTGCGTTGCTGCGCTACTACCTGCTGGTGCTGGCCGTGGCCGCGGTGTCGTACGGCTCCATTCGCGCGCTCACCAACTATCTTGCCTGGAATGTGTTTGTTACCAAGTTGGTGGTGGATACGCTGCTCTCGCTGGCCAGCTTCTCCATCCAGCGCACACTGGTCTTTCCCGCGCCGGATGAAGACTAGAGCGGGAATTCCCGCATGGTTGTTGCTGTGCACATCGCCCGCCCGGGCGTATTCCCATAATTATTTTTTATTGTTCAGTATTGATCTGTTTTTTCTGTTGATCTTGAATAGGCTTGGTATGGCTTGACAGAAGCATCCTCAGCTCCTATCAGAGTTCTCTGGCCAAAGTGCACGCTGATCCAGACGCGATCCTCCTCGTCTGACAGAAGCATCCTCAGCTCCTGTCAGGGTTTCTCTGTTCCTGCTGTTGTTTACACCCTAGGTCGCGTTTTGGATGGTTCGGCTATGCGCGCCCTTTGCGTTCGCGGCATTGGAGAGAAACGTATGAAGGCAACCTCGCTAAAGCTCCCCCTTGTATTTCTTCTTGGTATTGTGGCAACCCAGGCAGCGCAGGCGACCGACGCCGTGCTGACGGGCGACGCCAGCGTGAACTCGGCACGCACCACCGCCAACTACGGCACACTCTCCAACCTCTATGTGGGCAATGGCTACACGTCACTGCTGCAGTTCGATCTCTCCGTGCTGCCCTCCGGAACCACGGCGGCGCAGGTCTCCAAGGCGACGTTGCGCCTGTATTTGAACCGGGTGAACACCGCTGGGACGGTGACGGTCTCGCCGTTCAGTTCGGCCTGGACAGAGTCCGCAGTCACCTACGCGACCATCCCCACAATCGGCAGTAGCTTTGCCCCGTTTTCGGTCAGCACGCCGGAGACGTTTGTTTCTGTGGATGTGACTTCGCTGGTGCAGGGCTGGGTGACAACACCTGCCACTAACTTTGGCCTGGCGCTGACATCGGCGGCGGCGAATGTGCTGTTCGATTCCAAGGAGAATGACGAGACCGCGCATGTGGCGCGGCTGGACATTACGCTGGCTTCGCAGGGCGCAACTGGATCCATCGGCCTGACCGGCGCGACCGGCGCAATCGGAGCGCAAGGCATACAGGGCATTCAGGGAGTTACCGGGGTCACGGGGGCAACAGGAGCTCAAGGCTTCACGGGATTAACCGGAAACACAGGCGCGACCGGAGCCACGGGCGTTACGGGGTCAACCGGAGCCACAGGAGCTACCGGCTTCACAGGATTAACCGGAAACACAGGCGCGACCGGAGCCACAGGCGTTACGGGGTCAACCGGAGCCACTGGAGCTACAGGCTTCACAGGATTAACCGGAAACACAGGCGCGACCGGAGCCACAGGCGTTACGGGGTCAACCGGAGCCACTGGAGCTACAGGCCTAACCGGATCAACCGGCGCTACCGGAGCCACGGGCGTTACAGGGTCAACGGGAGCCACCGGAGCTACAGGCTTCACGGGATTAACCGGAAACACCGGCGCAACCGGAGTCGGTACGACGGGTTCGACGGGAGCTACAGGACCAACGGGAGCCACGGGGCCATTCGTCGGTGGCACGTATTCCGCAAGCGTGGCCTATCCGGCAGGCTCGGTGGTGTCCTACAGCGGCAATACCTACCTGGCCATCAACGCCACTACCGCCGGCGACCTGCCCACGGACACCTCCAACTGGGTCGCCACCACCGGATCAACCACGCCAGCCGACTATCTTTCCTTGACAGCTACCAATGTCTCCTCAACTGTTGCGGCCGGTTCAGCGGTTTTTGCAGCAGTAACGGGTGCTGCTACTACGACGAACTCAGGATTTACCTTCGACTCTTCGACTGGAAACGTGACCGTGGTGTCCGCGGGGATCTACATCTACGACTACAACGTATATGCGAACGAGGCAGGAACGCTGGTGCTAAAGGTGAATGGCTCCCCTGTTTCCGGCACGACCTTCGGGCGGACGACAGGCACTACGCAGATTGTCGGCCACGGTCTGCTCACGCTGAATGCCGGCGATGTGGTCTTGCTTGTCGCTTCTTCAACCAATTCCGCACCGCTCACACTTCCTTCCGTTTCTCCGCAAAACGTTGCTGCCTTCAGCCTGGTATCGCTGGCTGCGGGTGTGCAGGGTGCGATAGGCGCAACGGGCGCGACGGGCAGCATCGGCACGGTCACGAACTACTCGTCCAGCGCCACCTACAGTGCTGGGCAGGTGGTCTACTGCCAGGCAGCGGGAGCGTGCAATTCCGGCGACCAGGGCTCCAGCTACGTCTACATCAACGGCAGCGCCAGCTCCGGCCATGACCCATCCAGCGGCAGCTACTGGCAGCAGATCACCGCCGCCGGCGCGATGGGCAATGTCGGGGCAACCGGGGCAACCGGGGCAACCGGGGCTACCGGCAGCACCAGCGGCTTTTCATTCGTCAGCAACTACCAGAATCAAGCGACGAGTACTTTCACCTTTCTCCCCCCCAACGGAGCCATCAATATTAATACCAGTAATAGCAGTGTTTATACGGTATCGTCCCTTTCCTATAACGCGTCTCCAAGCGCCTGCACCGTGAAAAGCCTTTCGGTGTATGGCGATGTTTTTACCGGGGCTGAGGCGGAGACACTGACTGCCACGGTCTACCAGAACGATTCATCGACCACAATGACGTGCAGTATCGCCACGACCTCGACAGCAGGCAACACAAATTCGTGTACTGATACAACGCACACTTTCACCGTTGCGGCCGGGGACAGGCTGTCCATCAGAATGGTGGAGAACGTGAGCGACGGGGGGAGTCACGCCAACACGATCGGATACAGCACTGTACTTGTCTGCCAGTAAGGTAACGGCAAGCAAAGCGACTAGACAACAAGAGGCAAGTAAAGGTCATAGCGCATGGTAATTCGGACAGGGCCAATGACGAGGTTGACGATGCGAGCGATGGCTCTGCCGGCTGCGGCTGCGGTGCTGCTAGCAACGGCGGCGATGCTGCTGGCGGGCGGCGCGGCTGGGCAGGCACCGGTGAACGGCGTGCAGGCGACGACGGTGCCGCTGTTGATACCCGGCGGGCTGGCGTACGACAGCCTTGGCAATCTCTACATCGCGGCCACCAACGATCATGTGGTGCGGGTGGTCTCTCCTGCGGGCGTGATTAACACCTATGCGGGCACCGGCGCGCAAGGCTTCAGCGGGGACGGCGGAGCGGCGACCTCGGCGCAACTAGACTCGCCCACCGGTATCGCGGTGGACAGCAACAACAACGTCTACATTGCGGACACGCACAACAACCGCATCCGCGAGGTGCTGGCCTCGACCGGCGTGATCAACACGATTGCGGGAACGGGCGCGGCGGGATTAGGCGGCGACGGCGGGGCGGCCACGTCGGCCGTGCTGAACTATCCCACGGCGGTCGCGGTGGACTCGGCGGGCAACGTCTACATCGCGGACACCAACAATCACCGCATTCGCGAGATCAAGTCGGGGACGATCAGCACGGTGGCCGGCGACAGCGAGCAGTTCTACATCGGCGACGGCGGACTGGCGACGGCGGCTGGTCTGGACTCGCCCAACGGCGTGGCGGTGGATAGTGCGTTCAACATCTACATCGGCGACACTCACAACCATCGCGTGCGGTTGGTGACGTTCACCACCGGCATTATCACCACCTACGCTGGGACCGGCGTGAAGACGTACACCGCCGACGGCGTGGCAGCCAACACCAGCGGGCTGGCGCGGCCGCGCGGGCTGGCGATTGCACCCAACGGGACGCTGCTGATCGCGGACAGCGATAACGACCGCGTGCGTTCTGTCAGCGGCGGCAACATCGCCACCGTTGCGGGAAACGGGCAGCAGGGTTTCAGCGGCGACATCGGTCTGGCAACCGCGGCCACCATCGACACGCCGCGCGCGGTGGCTGCCACGGCCAATAACAGCGTGGTGTTATCCGACACGGAGAACGATCGGGTGCGCGCGATGGACGTAAATGGTGACCTGATTACGATTGTCGGTTTTGCACCGGCGGGCAACGAGTCGCTGGCCCCGGGCGGTGCGGCGACCAGCATGGTCTACGGCACAGGCTCGCTGACCGCGACCTTCAAGTTCAACTCCAACGCGGCCACCGGAAACACCACCTTCTATGACACGGTGGGCAGCACTCCGCTGCAGGTCGGCTCGCCGGTGGCGATGAGCAGCAACATCGCCAGCTTCAGCACCGGCACGCTGAGCGCAGGCCAGCATTCGATTGAGGCGATCTACGCCGGAGATGCCAACAACGCGCCTGCGGCCAGCGGCGTCTTCGATGTGACGGTGACCCCGCTTGCGATCGGCGCGACGGCCAACTCCTTTTCCATCGTCTATGGCGTGACCATCCCCACGCTAACGGGAACCTTGAGCGGCGTACTGGCGCAGGACAGCGGCAACGTGACGCTGGGGTTGCGTTCGATGGCAACCGCCGCCTCGGCGCCGGGGGTGTACCCCATCTCTGCCGCGCTGACCGGCTCTGCCGCGGGCAACTACACGGTGACGCTGATGCCCGCGGCCAACGTGACCATCACGCAGGCCAACTCGGCAACATTGCTGACGACGTCGACGGCAACGCCGTACCAGGCTGTGCCAGTGACCCTGACAGCGACCGTCTCCGACAGCAGCACGGGCAGTACCGGCACGCCTACGGGAACGGTGAGCTTCTACGACGGTGCCGCGCTGCTTGGCACGTCATCGGTCGGCGCGGGCGTGGCCACGCTGAGCACCGCAGCGTTTCCACTTGGCACGTCCACGGTGACAGCGGTCTATAGCGGCGACACCAACTTTACGGGCAGCACTTCGAATGCAGTGACCGAGACGGGGAGCAGCGAGGACTTTACCTTTGTGCTGGTGCCGTCCGTGGGCTATCCGTCTACGCAGACCGTCGCACCGGGAGGATCGGCGACCTACAACTATATCGTGACGCCGTCGCTGCCCACCTTCCCGCAGCTGGTCACCTTTACCGTCAGCGGACTGCCGCCGGGAGCAACCTATACGTTGACACCGTCATCCGTTCCAGCCGGTAGTGGCGCGGCGCCAATGACGATGGTGGTGACTACTACCAATCCGCTGGCGCAACTAAGCTCCCACGGTGACCGCTGGATGAGCCTCACCATGCCTCTGCTGTTGCTGTTGCCCTTCGCCGGGGTCAAGCGCACCGGGGATGTGGTGGAGCGTCCGCACCGCACGCCGCGCCTGCTTGTGCTGGTGCTGCTGCTGACCGGTCTGGTGGGCGCTCTGGCGGGTTGCGGAGCGGGCGGCTTATTCGGCTCCGAGCCGCAGACCTACACCATCTTGGTTACGGCAACCAGCGGATCGGTCTCGCACGCCGCGCTGACCGTGACGCTGATCATTCAGTAGTGGTTGGAAGCAGAGGAGAACAGATGCTGCGCAGCATATGGAAGAGGATGGCCTGGATGCTTCTGATAGTGGTGGGAGCGGCTTCGTACGCCTCGGCCCAGGTTTTGACCGCGGCGCCCCATCGCACGGCCAGGCCAGCCTCCATCGATCTCGGCGTGAACTACGTGGCCGACCTCGCCAATGCCCCTCCCGGCACATGCGGCTGCTTCGCCATGCAGGGCGGAGGAGTCAATGCCCGGCTTCGACTGACAGACCGTCTCTCAGCGGTTGCGGACTTCTCCGTGGTCAATACCGGTAAAGTCCCCAGCTACAACTTTGGCCTGAGCCAGATGACGGGAATGGCCGGACCGCAGTTCCGCCAACGCATCGGACGCTATACGCCCTATGGACAGTTTCTGCTGGGCGCGGTGCGCGGATTCAACTCCGTCTTTCCTCCAAGTTCCAGCAGCTCGGCGACAGGGTTTATCTTTGCGGCGGGAGGCGGCAGCGAAATGATGCTCAGTCGCAGGTTCTCGGCCCGGCTGATTGAGGTCGACTACATGTACTCCGACCTGCCCAACATCAGCAACGACTGGCAGAACCATCTCAAAATCGCTGCCGGAATTATTTATCACTTCTGAGGGTACTGGATTCATACTGACTCATAAGCTGTCCCTCGCCAAATTAGCGATCTAATCCGAAGGGTCACGGCAAACCGGGGTATGGCACCTACAATTAAGGAAGGTAGTAGAAGGGATTGGGCAGCTTGACCGAGAGCTCTGCCTGGGGATTTCCGTTCAGGTCGCTCATCTGGTCTCCCACATTGAGAATGATGCGATAGCCAGCCGCCACGATCTTTGCGCGCTCCCCGGACTTGTACGTCGCAGTTTTTTCAGCCGGAGGATGCGGCCCGCGAAGGGCGAGCCCGGCCCAATCATGATAGCCAATTGCCCTTAGATTCCCGGCCGTCGCAGCTTCCTGCGATTTGGGCCGTCCAGTTATGAAGAAGACGGAGACTCCGTGTTTCAACGCTTCGTTATAGAGACGGAGAGTTCCCTGGATCGCGGGGGCCTGCTTCTTGTCCACCCAGACATTCCAGTCCTTCTCGATGTAGCCAAAGTCGTCCTGGGTCTCCTCGTCCCAATTGGAGAGCGAAGTTTCATCGATGTCGAGGACGAGCGCCAGCTTCTCTCCTTGCTTCGCTTTCGCCACCCGCCGCTGCAAGTAAGCGATTGCCAGATTGCTCTGGCGATTCAGGTCCGAAACGTAACATCCGTGGGCAAGTTGGCAGTCGTGGTATGCGATGAGACGCGTCTTGAGCTGTCCAAGGTTGGGTGTTGGCTCATGAGGAAGAAGCAGGCCAGGGCGCGGCGCCGGCTGTGCGGTCAGAGACGCCGAAAGCAGAACAATCGTGATGAGTGTCAATAGCCGCCGACAGCGTTGCATATGGTCCCCCATGCTGAAGATGGCCAAAGTCTACAACAACAGAGATTGGACCGCATCGGCAGCGACGGAGAAGCTCAGGGCAATCGCATGAACAATACATGGTTTGTTGGAGCGTACCCCCCGGTGCTATTAGCGTAAAGTATTCAAAAAAATGGAAGTTAAGCTCGCGCTAAGCGCGTGAGGCGTAGTAAAGGCGAAGATTCGGCGGGTTGCGGTTGCTTCGGACATGCGGGTTCTCCCTTTGTGTGCGAAAAAATACTAAAGTCTTCAAAAAAGGCATGTTAAGTCTGGA
>Ga0302320_10019817_pt1 | contig 13469 bp, 9 predicted proteins | sample Bog_T0_3_FD_202130 | JGI IMG/M metagenome (GOLD analysis project Ga0302320, IMG submission 202130) | Peat permafrost microbial communities from Stordalen Mire near Abisko, Sweden - Bog_T0_3 | ecosystem: Environmental > Terrestrial > Soil > Wetlands > Peat | place: Sweden: Abisko, Stordalen Mire...
ATGGAGAAGGGACGTGACGTCCTGATTGTCTACGACGATCTCACTCATCATGCCCGCGCCTATCGCGAACTGTCACTTCTGCTCCGCCGTCCTCCGGGACGTGAAGCCTTCCCCGGCGACATCTTCTATATTCATTCGCGAATGCTAGAACGCTCGACTCACCTCAGCAAGGAACGGGGAGGCGGATCTCTCACAGCACTGCCCATCATCGAAACGGAAGCGCAGGACATATCCGCTTATATTCCGACGAACCTGATCTCTATCACCGACGGGCAGGTCTACCTTTCGCCCACATTGTTCCAACTTGGAATCCTCCCGGCAGTCGACGTTGGCAAGTCGGTTTCGCGCGTCGGCGGAGCGGCGCAGAGAGCAGCCTATCGCGCAGTCGCTGGTAGCCTCAAGCTTGCTTACTCACAGTTCGAGGAGTTGGAGGCCTTTGCGAAATTCGGAACCCGCCTCGACGAGGCGACGCAAAAGACGATTGATCACGGGCAGCGTATTCGCGCCTGCCTCAAGCAATCCGAATCTCATCCCGTTTCCATGATTGAACAGATCATCGTACTTTTGGCCTTGACCGAGGGACTCTTCGATCCCCTTCCCCTCGACAAAGTGAATGACGCCGAGCAGACGGTCCAGAAAGCTGCGGCTAATATTCCAGCGGATGTAGCAGAGCGGCTTACCTCGTCGAATAAGTTCAGCGATGAAGATCGGAAGGCGATCCTGGAAATCGCCAAACGTGCTTTGGCTTCGCTTCAGCCGGTTGCAGCGGCCAAACCTGCCACGAAGTCTGCGCCATGAGTGGAACCATCGAAAGCCTGACCAGGAACATCTCCGGCGCGGCCGATCTGGAGACCGTGGTTCGCTCGATGAAGGCTATTGCCGCATCAAGCATTGGACAGTATCAAAAAGCAGTCCACTCACTCGATGAGTATGCAACCACTGTGGAACTCGCCTTGACCGCGTGCCTTCGTCAAGCCGGACCTGGCTACGACACGGCAGAAATAGGATCTCAGAAGGAGCACGGCATCGGAGCAATTGTCTTCGGCTCTGACCAGGGCCTTGTGGGTAGGTTCAATGAGGTGGTCGTGGAATATGCCGTCAACACACTCAAAGCTTTGCCCGGCACAATTACAAAGATATGGCCACTCGGAGAGCGCATCCACGCCCTTCTGGGCGATGCCGGAATGCCAATCGCTGGAATCCTGCCTGTGCCAGGCTCGGTCAGTGCCATCTCTGGGCTCGTCGGACAGATTCTGATTGAGGTCGAAGCGTCTCGAGAACGCGGAGATGTGGTGGAGGTGTATCTATTCCACAACCACCCCACCTCTGGATCGGTCTACGAACCCGTCAGCAAACGGTTGCTACCTTTGGATCTCGCCTGGCAGAAACAGCTTGCAGCCACTTCCTGGCCAACCAAACTCCCTCCGGAAGTCATCATGGGAGCCAAGTCGCCACTTCGCGCGTTCATCCGCGAATACCTGTTCGTCCTGCTGTTTCAGGCGTGTGCCGAGTCGCTCGCCAGCGAAAACGCCAGCCGCCTGGCCGCGATGCAGCGGGCGGAGAAGAACATTGACGGAATCCTGGAAGACTTGAATCTCAAGTTGCATCGCATTCGCCAGGAGTCGATTGACGAGGAGCTCTTTGATGTCATAACGGGTTATGAGGCGCTCACCGCTATCCGCCGGTCACGCTGATGCGGGGGCGATGAGACTTGAAGCTCTTTCCATTCGCGCTTCCCGGCTAACACCTCGTGAGCGCGCATGAACAACTTCGTCAGGGATATTCCTTTAGCCTGCCTTGAGCACAACTGCTCAGATTCTCGATCAATCCGAGTCGATACTGATTCGGAGAGTTTCAACCACCAGTGCGGTTCTGTGCCTCCAGCGCCAAGCCATGGGGCGGGTTGAGTGCAACCAACCAGATTTGCAGGGGTAAGTAAAAGTCATGACGATCAATTCGGAGACCGGCCACGTTTCGACAAACAAAAAGGAACCGGCAAGACATTCGAAGGCGGTGTCAACTTCTTTGTAAACGTCCGAAGTGACCGGCCGCGATTCACTGTTGAAAGAGCACAGCCTTGGCTGGCAAGAAAACCATGGGCTTCGACCAAGTCATCAAGGCAACCCGAGAGGAAGGAAAATGCTGTACGAACTGAAAGCCTTAATTGGATCTCCCGTCGTAGCGACCGATGGCGAAATGGGGAGTGTCCGCACTATTCTCTTCGATGACCAATCCTGGAAGGTTCGCTACCTGGTGGTAGATGTAGGGAGTTGGCTGAAGCGGCGCGATGTGGTTCTTCCGGTTACCGCGCTTGAAAAGCCCGACTGGGCAAACAAAACCTGTTGTGCTCATTTGACCAAGGACCAAGTGCGCAATAGTCCCGAGGTTGATACAGAAGAGCCGGTCTCACGTCAACAGGAAATTGCCATGCACGATTACTTTGGCCCGTTGGCAAGCTGGGTAGACAGCATATCTGGCACCCCGCCCATGCCGACTGGAATGAAATACCCGGTACATACTGCCGAGGTCCTCCATCTGCGCAGCGCCTCACATATGCTGGGTTACCACGTGCGGGCAACGGACGGCGAATTTGGGATCCTTGAGGGTTTTGTCATAGATGAGGCTAGCTGGCACCTCGGTTACCTCGATGTGAAATGCGGAGACTGGCTTCAGAATCGATCGGTGCTGGTCCCCACCGGTTGGGTGCAGTCCGTATCCTGGGCTGATTTCGTTATCCAATTGCACCACCCGATGGTATGAGCGCAAGGCGGCTTGGCGCATCGGTAAAACTGAAAGGACGACATGACGATCGATTCGAAGGCCTACCATGTACCTCCAGGCAAGAAGCTTGCCCTGAGCGAGTGGCCGACGGTAGGTCCGTCACTGACTAAATCGAAGAAGCAGTATCAACACTTGCTTGAAGAGCATGTGAAGGAGCTCAGCGCGTTGCAGCAGCTTCACTACGCATCCAACCGACATGCGCTTCTACTCATCCTCCAGGGCATGGACGGGGCCGGCAAAGATGGCGCCATAAGGCACGTCATGTCCGGAATCAATCCGCAAGGATGCGAGGTCTTTAGCTTCAAGCAACCCACCGCCGACGAACTGGAACATGACTTCCTTTGGCGCACTGCGTGCCGTTTGCCCGAGCGCGGCCGCATCGGCATCTTCAATCGTTCTTACTACGAAGAAGTACTCGTCGTCCGCGTCCATCCGGAGGAGCTTCGCAACGAAGGGCTGTCAAAACAGCTGCAGAATGACAGGTCTAAATGGGACGACCGGTATCGCTCTATTGTGGACTTCGAGAAGCACCTTGACCGAAACAGCACGCGCGTCGTCAAGGTGTTCCTGCACATCTCGAAGGACGAGCAGCGGAAGCGGTTTCTGGCGCGCATCGACGACCCTGAGAAGAACTGGAAGTTGAGTCTGGCAGATATTCACGAAAGAAGGTTCTGGAAGGACTACGTCAAGGCTTACGAGGAGTGCCTAAGCGCAACCAGCACGCATCACGCTCCCTGGTATGTTGTTCCAGCAGACGATAAAGACGACGCCCGCCTGATCGTTTCTCAAATCGTTCTTGACGCGCTCAGTGGACTGAAACCGTCCTATCCAGCAACAACTCAGAAGCATCTGGCAGAGCTAAAGTCAATCCGCAAAATGCTTGCCAAGTGAAGTCGCTCCGCATCACGGTCGCAGCGAAACAATCTGAAATCTGAGAGCCGCTGCCAAGATGTAATTAGTTGCAGAGAATGAGAAAGGATACGCTACGATGGCCATCACCGAACTCCCCATCACAGTTGAGAAGGAAGACAAGCCTCAACCCTTCAGCAAGAACTTCGATCAGTTTGGCAATTCATCCGGATTCATCTTCGACGTGAGCCTGTCGACCGCGGTTGCGGCCGACGGCAAGAATGAAGAAAGAGCACCAATGCCCAAAGGGCCGCTCTCGCCTGAGAGGCTGGACAAGATGAATCGCTACTGGCGCGCCGCGAACTATCTTTGCATCGGCCAGATCTACCTCTTTGACAATCCCCTGCTTCGCACGCCACTCAAGGCAGAACAGATCAAGCCGAGGCTGCTCGGTCACTGGGGAACCTCGCCTGGACAGAATTTCATCTACATTCACTTGAACAGGCTGATCAAAGAGCATGATGCTGACATCATTTACATCTCCGGCCCGGGGCACGGCGGGCCTTCGCTGAATGCCTGTTCTTATCTGGAAGGTTCATATACCGAAGTCCACCCTGAGATCACACGCGACGAGGACGGCCTGCGGCTCATGTTCCGCAAGTTCTCAACGCCGGGCGGTGTGCCAAGCCACTGCGGGCCGCATGTTCCGAATTCGATGCATGAGGGCGGGGAGCTTGGCTATTCGTTGATGCACGCGTTTGGCGCGGCCTTCGATAATCCGGATCTGATTGTTGCCTGCGTCATCGGGGATGGCGAGTCCGAAACCTGCCCGCTGGAAGGGAGTTGGAAGTCGGTTAACTTCCTCAACCCTGTGCGCGACGGCGCCGTTCTGCCGATACTGCATCTGAACGGATATAAAATCTCCGGGCCAACCGCCCAAGGACGCACCAGCGACGCTGACTTGACAGCTCTCTATGTTGGACGCGGTTACAAACCTTACTTTGTCGAGGGCGACGACCCCGAAGTTGTGCATCAACTGTTGGCTCAAGCGCTCGATGATTGTTATGCCGAGATTCGGGGAATTCAGCAGGAAGCTCGCAAGAACGGATTCAAGAAGCAGCCTGTTTGGCCAATGATTATCTTCCGTACGCCCAAGGGATGGACATGCCCGAAGGAAGTGGATGGGATCCCCATCGAAGGCACATTCCGCGCGCACCAGGTTCCGCTGGCGACTGTCCGCGAGAATCCTGAACATCTGAAGATCCTTGAAGCCTGGATGAAAAGCTACAAGCCAGAGGAACTGTTCGATGCAAACGGGGCCTTCCTGGAAGAATTGGCGGCGCTCTCGCCTGTGGGCAACAGGCGCATGGGAGGAAATCCGCATGTAAATGGCGGACGCGAATTGATCACCCTGGCGCTACCCGACTTTACGGATTACGCGCTCGAGATTCCTGGCCCAGGTCAGGTTCTTGCCGAGGCTCCGCGCAAGCTGGGCGATTTCTTCCGCGATACCTTCAGAATGAATCCGACGAACTTCCGTATGTTCTGTCCCGATGAAACAAATTCCAATCGTCTGAATTCCGTCTTCGAGGCGACAAAGCGGTGCTCGATGGCCGAAATTGTCTCCATCGACGATGAACTGGGTCCGGACGGTCGTGTAATGGAGGTGCTAAGCGAGCATCTTTGCCAGGGATGGCTTGAGGGATACCTTCTCACAGGCCGTCATGGCATGTGGTCGTCGTACGAAGCCTTCGCTCAGGTGGTTGATTCGATGACCACCCAACATGCCAAATGGCTTGAGCAGTGCCTGGACTATCCTTGGCGCAGACCGCTCGCGTCGCTCAATGTTCTGCTCACAAGCCACGCGTGGCGCAACGATCACAATGGCTTCAGCCATCAGGCAACCGGATACGTAGACAATGCTCTGGCGCGCCGCAGTGAAGTAATTCGCGTGTATTATCCACCAGATTCCAACTGTCTGCTGAGCGTCTTCGACCATTGCATGCGCAGCCGCAATTACGTGAATGTCGTCACCTGCGGAAAGCAACCGCAGCTTCAGTGGTTGAACATGGAGGAAGCTCTCGAACATTGCTCCCGCGGCGCGTCCACATGGATGTTTGCCACCAACGATGAAGGCGGAGAACCGGATGTAGTGCTGGCCTGCGCCGGCGATGTGCCAACCATCGAAACCTGCGCGGCCTCGTGGCTGCTGCAGAAATACGTGCCAGGTATCAAGGTACGCGTCGTCAACGTTGTGGACCTGATGACGTTGATGTTTCCAGACAAACATACGCATGGTATGGACGAAATGTCGTTCAATGCGCTGTTCACAGAGCAGGCACCGGTGATCTTCGCCTTCCACAACAATCGCTGGCTCATTCATACGCTGGTGCATGGACGCTCCAATGAAGGCCGCTTCCACGTGCACGGCTATATGGATCAGGGAACTACCACTACGCCCTTCGACATGGTGGTACTGAATGAAATGAGCCGGTTCCACCTTGCGCTCGACGCATTGAAGCATATCCCTCGCCTCCGTTTGCAGGCAGAGGATGCAATCACCTTCTTCAATAAGGAATTGCAGCGCCATCACGACTACATCCGCGAGCACTTGGAGGATATGCCGGAGATCCGGAACTGGCAGTGGACGAAGGACTTTAGCGAATCAACAGCACCTGCTCCGATGGCCAAAGGCCATCCAGAGAAAGCGATGTTCACCGACAGCTAGACTGACTGCATCCATATGAAATCGAGGCGGAGGCAGTTATAGCAGAACTTTGCCGTAACAGCCTCCGCTTTCCGGACTCAGGCACTCAGGAGAAGATATTGAATGATCCGAAGGCACCATCCGAATGGTTAAAGGTCGATGGTATCGATGCGCTAGTTGAGCTGACGCTCAATCTCCACTGGTCCTGGAACCATGCTGCGGACGAGTTGTGGAAAGCGCTCGACAAGGATCTGTGGGCAACCACCCAAAACCCGTGGGTCATCTTGCGGACGGTATCTCAGGAAAAGATCAAGGATGCACTGGGCGATGTGAAGTTCCGCCATCGTCTCGACACTCTGCTTCAGGAGAATAGAGCCTCCTATCGTGCAGACGCATGGTTCCAACATAAACATCCCGGCGTCGCATTGTCCACGATCGCCTACTTCAGCATGGAGTTCATGGTCAGCGAAGCACTGCCCATCTATTCGGGCGGACTTGGCAATGTAGCTGGCGACCAGATGAAGGCTGCCAGCGACCTGGGCGTTCCAGTCGTAGGAGTTGGCCTGCTCTATGGGCAGGGATATTTCCGTCAGGATTTCGATTCGGAAGGCCGGCAACAGGCACTCTATCCAGTCAACGATCCAGGGCAGTTGCCCATCCGGCCGCTTCGAAAGCCAAATGGCGAGTGGTTACGGTTGCAGATTCAACTTCCCGGTGCACTGATTTGGCTTCGCTGTTGGGAGGTGTCGGTGGGAAGAGCAAAGCTGTATCTTCTCGACACGAACGACTTTGCCAACACCGCGGCTCATCGTGGTATTACCAGCGAACTCTATGGTGGCGATGCAGAGATGCGCCTGAAGCAGGAAATCGTCCTCGGCATCGGTGGATGGCGTTTGTTGCGAGCTTTGGGCCTAACGCCGGAGGTCTGTCACCTCAACGAAGGACATGCGGCATTTGCCGTGTTGGAACGAGCACGTTTCTACATGGAAGATCACAAGAAGCCCTTCGATCTTGCCATGAATGTCACGCGAGCCGGAAATGTTTTCACCACGCATACCGCCGTGAGTGCCGGCTTCGATCGCTTCGATCCCGCGCTGATTCGCACCTATCTGAACCACTATGCCGTCGATGAACTCGCCATCTCAGTGGACGATCTACTCGCCATGGGAAGGCAGAATCCGGAAGACACATCAGAGCCCTTTAATATGGCTTATCTTGCGGTCCACGGCAGCGGGCAGATCAATGGCGTGAGCAAACTCCATGGGAAAGTGAGCAGAGAGATTTTCCAGTCCTTGTTCCCCCGCTGGCCAAGGGAGGAAGTCCCAATAGGATCAGTAACCAACGGCATTCATGTGCCCACCTGGGATTCAGCAGAAGCCGATGCGCTATGGACCTCTGCCTGCGGCGTGAAACGCTGGCGCGGAGATCGTCCGGCCGAAGAGGACATCCGCCAACTCTCCAACCCGCAACTGTGGCAATTGCGCACAGCGGGGCGAACCGGTCTCATCGAGCAGATGCGCAAGCGGTACCAGTGCCAGCTTGCCGCGGAAGGCGCGAATGCGCCGCGTGCTGCTGGTATTTTCGATGAAAAAGTACTGACCCTCGGTTTTGCGCGCCGCTTTGCCACCTATAAACGTCCCAATCTTTTATTGCACGATACGGAGCGGCTGGTGCGGCTGCTCTCGAATCCTCGATGGCCCGTTCAGTTAATCCTCGCCGGAAAGGCTCATCCTCAGGATCTTCCTGGACAGGATCTCATCAAGCAGTGGAAGAACTTCATCAAGCGCCCCGAAGTGCAGGGACACGTGGTCTTCCTCAACGACTACGACATGATGCTGGCCCAGGAGTTGGTCCAGGGGATCGATCTTTGGATCAACACACCTCGCCGTCCGTGGGAGGCCTGCGGAACCAGTGGCATGAAGGTTCTCGTTAATGGCGGGCTGAATCTCTCCGAGTTGGACGGCTGGTGGGCAGAGGCCTATTCGCCCGAGGTCGGTTGGGCCATCGGCGACGGGAAGGAACATGGCGATGACCCGGCGTGGGATGCCCAGGAAGCAGGTGCTTTGTATACCCTGCTGGAAGCCGAAGTGATTCCAGAGTTCTACGAGCGCGATGACTCCGGAATGCCGGGCAAGTGGCTAGGGCGCATTCGCGAGAGCATGGCGAGACTCACGCCAGAGTTTTCTGCGACCCGTGCCATACGCGAATACACTGAGAGCCATTATCTGCCTGCGGCGTCGCGCTATCGCGATCGTGCAGCAGACGATGGCGCTCTCGGCTTAAGTCTTCTGCGCTGGAAGCAGGACCTCGGGCGGCATTGGAACTCAGTACATTTTGGCGCCTTGGGAATCGAGACACACGACGGCCAGCATTTCTTTCAGGTCGAGATTTCTACAGGCGCTCTCACGGGCGATCAACTAGGAGTCGAACTTTACGCAGACCCAATGCACGGAGGTACGACTGCAATTGAAGCAATGACTGCGCAGAAACAGAACCCCAATTCAGCGGGCGTACTGAGCTATTCGGCCCACGTATCCGCAACCCGGCCTGCCAGCGACTACACAGCGCGCATCGTGCCCCACTACCTCAGCGCTTCCGTACCGCTCGAAGCCGAGCAGATCGTATGGCAGCGCTGATGGCCGATCTCGGAATCATGGAACGGGCGCTGCAACTCCTGAGTGCAGCAGGTCGTCGTGCTGGGAAGCAGCAGGCTGCGAATAGAGCATCGATAGCAGGATCGAACGCGAAGCTGCCTAACAACACCGCGCGGGCAACTCCTCGGCCAGTCTGGATGGTGACTGAAGCCCGAGTTACAGAGTGCCGTAATGAACTTGTCAGAGCCAGTGCGTTAACCTTGCGGATCACAAATGACCCCAACAAACTGACCGTATCCTTTACCTACTACGCCCACGCACGACTCTACTACGACAACTTCATTTCGCCTGTAGTCAGGGCGCAAGGTGAAACCTTCTCTGTCTACTACAACGCCTTGAATCCCAGCGAGAATACTCAGTCATCGTCCGGGTCCACAAAGAGAAGCCCCGCGTCAGATATCGCCATGCTCGGAGTCATCCTCATCTCGATCCTCGCGCTCTCCTTGGTTCGAGGATAGAGCTGGCATGCGAATACTTGCGCATCACAGCAGTAGGGCTTCAATTCACGTTAGACCCACCAGTGGCGGCGCACGAAGGAACATATGGATTCACATCGTGATTCCGCGGGCTATCGTGACACCGCCGTCAAGGGCGAAAGCGCAGGTTAACCAATATCCGCTTTGGCGGGACGTGCCGTATTGACGATTCAATACCAGAATTACGAAATTACGAGTGCGGATGCGGTTTCCATCCTGCGATGAAATCGACTGGGTTGGGGTATCGTATGCGAGCCTTACAACCCACGGTTCATTCGACATTCAGTCCGAGATGGGATAGCTTGGCACGCGTGGATTGGCAGTCTGTATGAAGAATGCCATGAATTCCCAGGCCTTCAGCGATCTGAACGAACATCGAGGTATTGTCGATGAAGACAGCCCGCGCGGGCCGCACTTGAGCTATATCTAAAGCAAGCCTAAAAATATCCGCGTCGGGCTTGCGAATGTGAACGAAGCAAGAGGATATGAAGCAGTCAACCAGTCTATCCAGGCTGAACCTGTCGATCCGATATGCATTCAGCTCACGTGCTTCATTGCTGACGATCGCTATCTTCAACCCCAGCTTCAGCTTAAGTTGAGCGACAAGCTCGATCATCTCCGGAAAGGCCTTCGACTGCGCGAACATATAGCGCCTAAACTGATTGCGCGTAAAGGTCCTCCTTTGGTGGAACACAACCAGGCTCAAATACTCGTCCAGCGTGATCTTGCCCTCCTCGAAGACTTCAAACGTGAGGCCATGGCGTTCCTCCATCTCGGCCCACTCCAGTTTGAAGTTTTTCGCCGCCCGTCTGCGCGCCAGATGATCCCACCCATCGGTCAGGAGGACGCCGCCTATATCCAGAAATGCGCAGGTGATCCCAGTTGGTTTTTTCATTCGCTATCCTCCCGTCGGCCCATTTGAAGGGGTATCCTTCGAGTTCTTGATTCCTCAATAACCAGCGATCTATACCTTTGCCTCAGGTGCGTCCGCGACCGCCTCTGCCGGTATATGTTCCGGCAAGTCAAGGCGCGCCACACCAATCCGTTTGTCGGCCATCCCATAGTAGACGTCGAAACGATCAGGTGTGCCAAGATCGTCGCGCCGGTCAATGCCCGTTGGGAATACAACATTGGCGACAATTCCCTGGCGCTCCTCTTGCGATTCCGGAGTCAACGCTGGCTCCTTCGAACGGTAAGTAATCTCAAGCGGATGCTCCTTGGAGAAGATCATTACTCCCGCCGAATAGCATAACGAATGACTGTCGGAGTCAGGCTTTTCGATATCGCTGACACCGTGATAGATGATCAGCCACCCGTGCGGGGTCAAAACGGGCGGCGTGCCGCCGCCGATTTTGAGCCGTTCCCAGGGCGAGACTGGAGATGCCAGCCGATGGTGAAAGGTAAACTTGCCGGTGCGAAATGGCTTATGGTTGAGTGTCATTTGACAGTACGAAATCCAGATGCTCTCCCGATCAATATCAACCTCGCGGGTCGCAGGACTACACGCAGTTTCCTCTGGGCGAGTGCCTGGAAAGAGCGGCCGGTGGAGCAAAGCCAGCTCCGGCTGCCCGGATGGATCGGGAATTACGGCTGGGAAGAGACTGGCATCCTTGTCGTCGACGTTACCGAATTCTAGGCCGTCCAACGATGTAAAAGCAGCGAGTCCCAGGCGTCTCCAGTGGAAGAGATCGTCCGATGCTGCCAGGGCAATCCGTGGACCGTGGGAAGACCAGGCCGTGTAGGTCATCAAGTATCGCTGAAGAGGCTCAATAAACGTAACGCGCGGATCCTCACAGCCGCCACTGCCATCGGCCCGGCGCTCGTAGTCAGCTTCAGGTTCCAGTGCGATTCCTAACCGCTCGACGCCTTCCGGATCGCCGGCTTCATTGAATTTCACCCTTGCAATGCCGATGCGCGAGTAATTTCCCGCCGCAACTAGCCGAGGAAATAGGTAGAGTTCTCCGTCAGGACCGCGAACTGCCGCAGGGTTCAGGACGCCTTCTACTTCCTGGGGATTGCCGGGTTGCGGCTCCATCAGCATCCTCAGGCGGCGCAGCTTGAACTCGCTCATCTATCCACCTCAAAGGATCGCACTTGTTGGTCGTCGCCCAAGCAGGCGATGATAGCTTCGATCACTCGCTTGGTCTCATTTGGGCCTCGAACAGGAATGGAAATAACACCTGCCTGTTCAGCCGGGTAGTCGTTTCCTCCCACAAACAAGGCATCCCCTACGTAGATCATCTCCTTCAATGAAATGCCGAGAATGTCTTGTAGCTTCTTGATCCCGTATGCTTTGTCAATGCCAGGTTTGGTGACGTCAATGGAGGTCGCGCCACCTAGCCGGACTGAATACTTGGGAATGAGAGTGTCGAGGACTACTTTGATCCTCTTCCGCTTGGCGAAGTCTGGATCCCATTTTATCTTCTCTTCCAACGGTGCTTGCTGGCCTAGTGCTGAATAGGTTATCTGGCTTCCCCGGTCCTCAATAGTCTCTCCCCAGGTTTTCTCGACCGGGAAGCCTGCGGTTCCGACAGCTTTGTTCAGAGAACCGACAATCTTCTCTTTTTCATCCGCGGTGAAATCTTCCGCATAGAGCCTCTTCCACTGGCCGGAGTATTGGAAGAATTGTGTTCCACACGTAGGGAGAATGGATAGTTTTGCCAGGCGTTCATCCTGCGGAAGATGGGAGAGAACCTGTCTTTCAAACTGGAGCCAGGCGCCGCCGGAGATGACAGCGACCTTGGAGACGCTGAGCAAATCATGCAGGAGTGAGGCCATTTCGGCATCAAGGGACGATTTACTTGGTGCAAGTGTCCCATCGAGATCAAAGACAACCAGTTTTTTCACTATTCATTCACCTCTACGCGTTGGGGCTTCAATTCAATCCTGCGGACCTATAGTCATGAACTTCATGGCCGAGTTTAAGCTATTCGGGCAGCGCAATTTCCAACATGTTCACTTTGCTGTTTGGGTGGAATTCACACGCTCCAGACACCGCTGGCAAGAGCCACACCTCGCCCTTGTTGATACCATAAGCGGTGCCGTCGCATTCGAGCCACCCCGAGCCTTCAATGCAAACCAGCACGCGCGGTATTCCCGGGACACCGACGGTAAATGGCAATTGTCCTCGCAACCGCCACAGCAAGAAGTTGCGACAATCAACGAGCCTCTCGCGTACCACTGGAGTAGTGGTCACAGAAAAGGGAGGCACCAGGCCACCGGCGTTCTCTGAGAAATCAATACTGGCAAGCGCCTGATCGATCTGCAGTGGCCGCGGCTGCCCCGTCTTCGCGTCGACATGATCCCAATCGTAAAGGCGGAATGTTACGTCGCTGTTCTGCTGAACCTCAAATACAACGACACCGCCTCCAAGGGTATGAACGGTTCCAGCAGGGATGAACACGGCGTCGCCTGGCTTTGGGACGAAACCTGCGAGGTGGTCCTTGATCGTTCCGTTGGAAAGTGAATGCCGCAGATCGACGCCAGTTGTGCCTGGTTTCAGACCCGCATAGATCTGGCTTCCAAGTCCAGCTTCAACCACAACCCATGCTTCGGTCTTCCCGGTTTCTCCCGGCGGAATCAAGTCTGGATGCGCATCGCTCGGATGCACTTGGACAGAAAGCATTTGACGTGCATCGAGAAATTTGAGGAGAAGTGGAAAGCAACGGAAGCGAGACGCTGACCGCCCCATCAGTTGGTCTCGGAAGTTTTCCATCAATTCACCGATGGTTTGTCCCTTAAGCGGTCCGTTGGAAACCTGGCTTTGATGATCATCGCGATCGCTGAGCAGCCATGCTTCACCGATGGGGCCGTCGCCCGGAAGCGGCGTGGAGAGCAGATCGGACAAGCGCCGTCCTCCCCATAGCCGATATTGATATATTGTGAGCGCTACGCGAACCCCATGCTCCACGTGGTTTGCGTGGCCAAGCTCTGCAGGCCGTTGCGGCGAGCGGCTTGATTGCTGTTCCACTGATCGGGCAGCCACTGGGGCAATTGGCTGGC
>Ga0302320_10019819_pt1 | contig 13469 bp, 6 predicted proteins | sample Bog_T0_3_FD_202130 | JGI IMG/M metagenome (GOLD analysis project Ga0302320, IMG submission 202130) | Peat permafrost microbial communities from Stordalen Mire near Abisko, Sweden - Bog_T0_3 | ecosystem: Environmental > Terrestrial > Soil > Wetlands > Peat | place: Sweden: Abisko, Stordalen Mire...
ATATGACGTGACACTACATTTCGCAGTATTTGACAACCGCTCTCAATGAAATCAATGGCTTACGGCCACTCGGCATGCCCAAACTGTAGAAGATGAGTTTGACACCGGTTGTCGGCAATTTGGTGACGGAGACGGAAGTGCCCTTCGTGCTTGGCGAAGCATACAGGTTATAGGAGCCAACACCGGTAGTGCCCAACCATAGGAGGTAACTGGTCCCTCCACTGGCTGGCGACCAGGTGAAGGTTGCTGTTGCACCGGGCAGCACCGAGTTGGGCGCGGGCGACAACAGAACGGCGGCTGTCGCGGCCGTATACACCGTATCGGCGTGCAGTTGAATGGCGCCGAAATACGTGGTCAGGCGCGCGTAAATGGTTCGGCCGTCGGTGGGAATGCCGGTGGCGGCCCAGGACGTGACGGTCCGTTTGCCGGTGTTGAAGATGTTGTTTGAGCCCACCCCGGTGCTGCCGAGCGAAAGATAGTACGCGGTGGCTCCGCTGCCCGCCTGCCAATTGAATGTGACCGTCGGCCCGGGAAGCACGCTGCACGCGATTGGACTGGTGACGGAGGCTTCATTCTCACTGGTACCCGTTACTTTGATCGCTTGCTGAGACCCGGATGCGGAGGGCGCGTTGTCGGTGAGCACAACGGTCTCACTCAAGGCTCCGCCGTTCTTCGGCGTGAACTCGATGGAGAGATTGCACGACTGCCCTGGGCTAAGCGTCGACGAGGCGGTACAGCCGTTCGCGGCTCCCGCCACTTGGGAGAAATCGACGGGAAAAACAATCGACGAAAACATCAGCGGCCGATTGCCGGAATTCATGATTTCCAGAGTCTGTGCGCCGTCAGGCACGTCGGTCGTGCCTTGGTTCGTCAGCGTGGCAAAATTCACCGTGGGATTGGCGCCGTACTGAAACTCTTCCACAATGTTGTTTCCGGCCTGCAAACCACCTTGCGTAAAGAACAAGTCTCCGGCGCCATCGACGGCCACAGCGTACACCTCGCCCACCCCGTTAAAGTAGAAGGGCGGATCGATGGCCGAAACCGCAGTGCCTCCCGAGGGAATTTCAACGACGCGATGGTTCACATCATCCGCCACAAACATATCGCCAGCTCCATTGAGGGCCACATCCACGGGATTCCATAGACCGCGTCCATTCACCTCCGGATCGATGGCCGTGGCCGCGCCACTACCGGCCGGTACTTCGACGATGCGATCGTTGCCGAGATCGGCGATGAACAGATTCCCGGATGCATCCACAAAGACACCGTGCGGATCGTTCAGCGCCGTTCCGTTCACTTTTGGATTGATGACGATGGGGACGCCGCCCCCGGGCGGAACTTCCAGGACCCGGTTGTTCATGTAGTCACCGATGAACAGGTTGCCCGCGCCATCGACGGCAAGACCGCCGGGAGCGCTCATGGCGACGCCGCCGGCCGAGGGTTGGATCTCGGTGGGAGCGCCACCGCCCACCGGGACCTTGACAATGCGCCGATAGAAGTCGCCGATGAAGAGATTCCCCGCGCCGTCGACGGCAATGCCGGAAGGAAGATAGAGACCGGCGCCATTGACGACCGGCTGAATGGTTGTTGTGGCTGCGCCGTTGGGGGGGATCTTCACCACGCGGTAATAGGCTCGACTGCCGACTGAATCGACGACAAAGAGATTGCCCGCAGCATCGGTGGTCATCGCTTCCGGGTTTCCCAAACCGATGGCGCCGCCCATGGTGCGGTCTACGGCCGCAACCGTACCCGGTCCGTAGGCAACCTGGGCCCCGACCCCAACTCCATACAACAGGGCAGTTCCCAAAACGGCCCCGGTGTTATTGGCACTGGCGAAGAACACAACCGCGCCTTTGCGAAGCCCCGCCGCCTTGGGTGTGAACGTGACGCTGACAGTGCATGGGGACGCCGATGCATAGGTGGTGGCCGCGCAGGTGGTTCCGGCGGCATTGGCAAAATCCAAGTTGGCCACGCCGGTGGTGAGGACTGCCACGCTGCCGACCTTGGTGCCCGCAGCTATGGAAAAACTCAGGTGAGTGACAACACTGGCGGTTGCGATGCTTTGCGATCCGAAGTTTTCATTGGCTGCGGATCCGGTGTAATTCACCTGGGCGAGGCCGTATGTGGTGAACAGCCCAATGCAGATGAGCAGCACGGAGGCAGAGCGCGCGCGAGATATATCGGAGACGGCGAAGGAAACAGACATGACGGCACCTCAAACAGCAGCGGCGATCGAGACTCCGGAGGCGAGGACACGCGAGCGGTCGGCAGCCATTCGCCGGCTGGGAAATTTTGCGAGCCGCGCTTCACGATGAGATTCGTCTCATGGGACGCTGTTCATTGTGTGTATCGACTCATGAGAGGAATCCGATAAACTCCAACGTCACGGGAAATCGGGCTACGCGCGCAAACGCGCTTTGATTGCACTCTCGTCCGGCGATGATTCTCGCGGATATCAGAGATTCTGTATCGAAACGAGACAGAATTGAGCCGCACAGGTGCACTTCGAGCTTGTGTGCTTGTTCGCCATGGGCCGTATTCGGATGGGCTCGCGCACTTCGCATCTCAAAACAGGTGACCGCCCCGCGCTATGATGCATTCAAGGTTTTGCTTTCCATCAAGGAGTTTTCCCATGTTCCGCTCCGATGTTCGATCCGTGCTGATTCTTACCCTCGTTTGCTTGCTTAGCCACTTCCGCGCGTTTGCTTCCGAGACGATTGCGCTGACCGTGGATGCGACGAAGTCTCCGGAAAAGCTGTTGCACAGCCACGAGACGCTGCCCGTGAAGAGCGGCCGGCTGACACTCTACTACCCCAAGTGGATTCCCGGAGAGCACGGGCCGGAGGGGCCGATCGGCGGCGTGACGGGCCTCAAGTTTGAAGCCAATGGAAAGACGATTCCGTGGAGGCGCGATACGCTCGATGTGTTCACCTTTCATGTTGAAGTGCCTGAGGGCGTGACGGAACTGCATGCGGACTTCGACTTCATTGAGCCGGAAGGCAATTCAGCGACGGACAAGCTGACCGTGCTGGAGTGGAACGATGTGGTGTTGTACCCGGACGGCGTGCTGGCGCAGCAGTTGAGCTATGAAGCCAAACTGATCCTGCCCGAGGGGTGGAAGTTCGGCACGCCGTTGCCGATTGAGAAGCAGTCTGGGAGCGAGATTTTGTTCAAGCCGATCTCGCTGGACTTGCTGGTGGATTCGCCGGTGATTGCCGGGGAGTTTTATCGATCGATTGACATCACTCCCGCGGGAGAGCCGATTCATCATGAACTGGACTTGGTCGCCGACAGCGAGGTCGCGCTGAACCTGAGCCCGGAAAACCAAAAGCAGATGACGAATCTGGTAGCCGAATCGGGCAAGTTGTTTGGAGCCCGGCATTATCGCGACTACCACTTCCTGCTGACGCTGAGCGACCATGTGGCGCACTTTGGCTTGGAGCATCATGAGTCCAACGACAGCCGTTTGGGGGAACGGGTGCTGATTTCGCCCGGATCGGGCATGGCGCTGGGAGGGTTGCTGGCGCATGAGTTCGTGCATTCATGGAATGGAAAGTTCCGCCGCCCGGCGGACCTTACAGTTCCCTACTATCAGCAGCCGATGGAAGACGATTTGTTGTGGGGCTACGAAGGACTCACGGATTATCTCGGACCCCTGCTCGCAGCGCGCAGCGGTTTGTGGACGCAGGATGAGTACCACGAGTACCTGGCCAGTATTGCCGCTTCGCTGGGTCCGGGACGCCCGGGCCGCACCTGGCGGCCGCTGCTCGACACCGCGGTGGGCGTGCCGGGGTTGAGCGGCGGAGGACGCGGCTGGTTCACGTGGAAGCGCGGAACCGATTACTACGACGAAGGCGACCTGCTTTGGCTCGAGGTGGCGACGATCCTTCATCGCGAATCGAAAGGGCAAAAGTCGATCGACGATTTCTGCCAGTCATTTCACGGCGGGGCAAACAATGGCCCGGAGGTGAAGACCTACACCTTCGACGAACTGGTCGCGGCATTGAATGCGACTGCCCCATTCGACTGGACAACGTTCTTCCATACGAGGCTTGATTCCACCGCACCGGAAGCACCGACCGGCGGCATTGAAAACGGCGGCTGGAAAGTGGTGTTCAAGGAGGAGCCTGCGAAGCTGAGCGGACGACGCGGCATGCCGAGCGACATTTACTCCATCGGTCTGCAACTCGGCGCGGATGGTACGGTGAGCGACTCCATATTCGACGGCCCTGCATTCAAGGCTGGGATTGTCTCCGGAATGAAGGTGATTGGCGTGAATGGGCGGGTGTACACGCACGAGATTCTTGAGGATGCCATCAAGGCCAGCAAGGAATCTTCGCAACCGATTTCCCTGCTGGTGGTGGATGACGAGTACATTCGCACAGCGACGATCAAATACGATGGTGGCCCGCGCTACCCGCACCTGATGCGGGAAGAGAAGAAACCAGACTACCTGGACGAGCTGATCAAGCCGCGCGTGGGGAGCAAGTAGACGGACCGGTCAGTCCACTCTGCGCGTCGGGGGTTGAGGGTGCGCAGAGTGGGCCATGTTTATTGCGAAAGATGGACTTTTCCTTCGAGATGCAGCAAGGGTTCAACAGCTTGCGGAAGAACTTTGAATTTGGGGCGAATCTAGGGCAGTTTCCGAAATGGTGTAGACCTGGAATTCATGGGTTTCCCACCCTTTCCGCAGGAAAGAGCGGAAAGGATGGGGCACGGAAGTCTACAGCAAAAGCAAAAGTGCCTTCGCAGAAAGCGTGCCCCAGCGGCTAAAGCCGACGTCGATTCGATAGACTTTGTGTCGGGGATAAATCCCCGACCTACCGCCCGAATTGGTTTTTCCCGCAGCCTTTACCGCCCCCCTCTTTTTCGTGATGATTTTCGGCACGACTGAAGTCATACCCTTTTACAAGTCTGGCTTCGAGACAGTTTCTACAACAGCCTGAAGCGTCGATTTGCTGCGAAGTTCAGACACGCACCGCCCTGAAGGCCGAGGCGATCCGCTTGACCCGGACGTGGGACTCGCATAAGACTAGAGCAACCAGAAGACAATCAGGCACGTTCGCCCCGGTCTGCACCAGGGCGGCGAAAGGGAGCCGGTGAGCCAACCCACGATCTCAACCTCCTTACCCGGCGAAGTGTCCGCGCAGAACGCAATCGAGAGCTATGGACTGCATGCGGGAGTGCTCGGACCGCTGGAGACATTGGCGCAGTCGGTGTCGGCGATGGCTCCTTCCACTTCGCCATCGCTGACCATACCGCTGGTGTTTGCGCTGGCCGGCAACGGAACCTGGTTCGTGTATTTGCTGGCAACCGGAGCCACGCTGCTGGTGGGATTCTGCGTCAGCCGATTCGCGCGCCTCTCTGCCTCGCCGGGATCGCTGTATACCTACGCTGCCGATACTCTTCCACCCGCGTTTGGCGTCGTCGCGGCCTGGGGATTGTTGCTGGCCTACATTGCTACCGGCGCTTCGGTGGCGGGGGGCGCGCTGTACTACGCGGGCTTGTTGTCGCAGCAGATATTCCATTGGACGCCGCCGGCTTTGGTGGTTCTCGCGCTCGTCTGCGGCGTAGCGGGGTTGGTGGCGTATCGCGACGTAAAACTATCAGCAGAGCTTATGTTGTGGATCGAAGTGGTCTCCGTCAGCCTGATCTTGATTGTGCTGGCGGTGCTGGTATTTCGCTTTGGGTTTCAGTTCGACCTTGACCAGTTCAGGTTGAAAGGCGTGACCGTTTCCGCGTTGGGACCGGCACTGGTGCTGTCCATGTTCAGCTTTGTGGGATTCGAGAGCGCGACGACGCTGGGCAGTGAGGCGCGCGAGCCGCTCAAGACGATTCCGCGCGCCGTGATGCAATGCGCCATCCTGGCGGGCGTGTTTTTCATGTTGTGCTCCTACAGCGAGGTGTTGGGATTTCGGGGAGAATCTTCGCAGTTGAGCGATGCGACGAGCCCACTTCACCTGCTGGCAACGAAAGCGGGCATTTCTCCGCTGGGCGTGGCCATCGATGTGGGCGCGTTTGTGAGTATGTTTGCGTGCGTGCTGGCATGCACAACCGCCGCAGCACGAGTGCTGATGAAGATGGCGCATGGCAAGTTGTTACCGCGTGCGCTTGAACAGACGAGTCAAAGGCATGGCACCCCGGTCGTCTCGATTGCGCTTTCCGCGGGAGCCATGCTTGCCCTCACGATCGGTTTGGCCTTGCGGGGTGTGCAGGGGTCAGAGATGTACGACTGGCTGGGCTCACTCTCGGTGTTTGGCTTTCTCACCGCGTATGCCCTTGTGGCGCTGGCGTTGCCGTTTGCGCGGCGAGCGCTCGGTCAGCATTCGCATTGGGTGGCGGCGGTGAGCGCGCTGACGGTGGCCATCATGATCCTGATCTGTCTTTTCGACCTGCGATCGGCCACGGACGCGATCCACGCGCGGATTCCCTGGATCTATCTTGTCTACATCGGCCTGGGGCTGGCCTGGTACGCGGTGCGCCGCCGAAAGAGCGAAGACAGTCCTGCCTGAGGATTCCGCCGACCGAATGACCGGGAAGGGGCTTCTTGCCAGTGCAAGCGGTCCGCAGGGGAAAGCGGCCGAGTTTTTGCTCGTTGCGGCGTTACGAATGGGTGCGTTCTTTTCCCTAGAGGAAAAGAAGCTTTTTCTTCTTGGAAACACATAAAGACGGCATAAGAAATGGCAAGATTTCTCTCGGGAATTGAATTGCCTGCCGGTATTCTGTTGACTATCCGCATTCTTCAACGCCGACCCGACAGACGAGAATCACTCGTCGAAGTACTTACACTTTTTCTTTGGGGATTGTCCCCGAGAGCACCATGATTCTTCATTCACCCTTGGGAGTCTCGTTGTTCCCCATCGAGACCACAGGGGAAATCTCTATTTTCGAGGCTGTGCAACGTGAGGTATCCCATGCGAACTGTTTCCCCTTTGATTTCCCGGCTGCTGGCGATTCTGGCGGTCGTTGTGCTGTGTTGCAGCGTCGCTTCAGCTCAGCAGACACTTGGCGGCATCACCGGTGTGGTTACCGACTCGTCCGGGGGCGTGATTCCCAACGCGACGGTGACTGTGGTGGACGAGAACACGTCGCTGACGCGCTCGGTGAAGACGAACAGCTCGGGGACGTATTCACTGGTCAACCTCCCCATTGGGACCTACACACTGACGTATACGGCGGAAGGGTTCGATGTGCAGAGGACGCAGCACATTACCGTGCAGGCCGACCGAACGGCTTCGGTCAACGCGTCGTTAAAGGTGGGCAAGACCAGCGAAACAGTTGAGGTGGAAGCCTCCCCGTTGATGAACGCCGTGGATACGACGAACGGCTACGTGATGGAGAGCGTGCAGATAGAAACGGTTCCGCTGCAGACCGGGAGCTTTACCGGACTTGCCATTCAGTCCACGGGCGTGAGCGCGGAGTTCAACGGAGGATCGGGCGCCAACTCCGGATTGGGCAATGCGCCGATCTGGGCCAACGGCCAGCGCGATACGTCCAACTCATTCCTGCTGAATGGCGTGGATGCCAGCAATCTCTTCAATGGCAAGAGTACGAGTCAGGTGGCTTCGGCGCGCGTGATCAACTCAACCGGATCTTCAGGAGGCGGTGCGGGCGGCGAGATTGTTTCGGCGGCCTCCGTCTACCTTTCCATCGGCAACGCGATTCCGACACCGGCTCCGGAGAGCATCGCCGAAGTGCGCGTGAATGCCTCGATGTACGATGCGCAGCAGGGATCGACATCGGGGGCGCACATCGATCTGAGCACGGCCTCGGGCACCAACAACATTCACGGCAACGCGTATTTCCGGCGGGGGACAAGCTGGCTCAACGCGGCTCCGTTCTTCTTCAACCAGGACAACGATATTCCGGCCTACAACAAGGTGCCCGAACTGCATCGCTACATTGCCGGCGGCACGTTCGGCGGGCCGATCATCAAGGACAAGCTGTTCGGTTTCGTTGCCTATCAGCATTTGCATGTCTCCGATCAGGAGATCGGAGACTCAGTGCTCGATGTGCCCGTGGGATTGACGGATGACCGCTCCGCCGGTGCAATGGCGACTGTCTCGAATAACTCGTTCTGCACGCCTTACGATCAAACCAACTTCGGCTGTGCCCCCCTGACCGCCGCCCAGGTCGACCCGTTGGCGCTGGTGTTGTTCAACTCGCCTGCGCTTCCCGGTCAGCCAGGAAAATGGCTCATCCCCAACGACGCTTTGGGTGGTGCATCGCCGACTGCAGCGCACGTGGACAACGCCTTCATCCCGGGCACGGGCCGTTTTACCGCCGATCAGGCCGTGGCCGATCTGGATTACAACGCGACCGCGAAAGACACGCTGGCATTAAAGTACTTCTACCAGCACGATCCGACCATCGCGCCGTATGCCTACTCCAGCGTTCCGGGATTCACCGAGCATCTGGATTCGGGCGCGCAGGTGGCTTCCATCATCAACACGCTGATCATCAAGCCAAACCTGAGCACGACGGAGACCCTGGGTGTGATTCGCGAGAAGAATTGGGCCGATAACGAACAGCCCTTCGGCCCCAGTTCGATCCCTGGCGGTTCGGCGGGCACGGGTTCCATCAACATGTTCGGCTCGAAGTACTTCCCCGGCATCTCGGTGTACAACGTACTCGGCGACAACCAGCCCTCGGGGACGTCGCAGGCCATTCTGGATATTGGACCCAATGCTGAGGGGCAAGCTTCGAACACCGGTGTTTTTCAGAACCGGCTTGCTCCGCGCGGAGACGCGATCTGGCTGATTGGCAAACACACTATCAGCTTTGGCGGAACGTACACCTACACGCAGTTGAACACGATCGACAAGCGCACCGGGACGGGCACGATCGCCACTGACGACTTCAGCCAGATGCTGCAGGGTTTCGTCACGCCAGGCAGCTCGGCCACCGGCTTCTATGTCAGTTCGTTCCTGCAAGGCAACGCCAGTCGCTACTACCGGGCCAACCAGCTTGGCACGTATGTGCAGGACAAGTGGCAGATCTCGCCAACCATCTCGCTGACAGCGGGCGTTCGCTACGACTGGGATGGGGGTCTCACCGAGAAGTATGGCCGCATTTTCAACTTCGATCCGTCGCTCTACAGCTACACCGCGGGTGACGACACCATTACCAACCCGGGGTTGATTATTGCGGGTAACAATGCCAACGGCACCAAGGGTGTGAGCAACACCACGCTCACCGGCCGGCAGTGGGGCATTGGTCCGCGCGTAGGGGCGGCATGGCAGCCGGCGATGAGCCATAACAAGGTGGTCATCCGCACGGGCGCGGGCATCTATTACGATCGTGGGGAACTGTTCAGCTACTTCTCCCCTGGTTACGCAATCGGAACCGTGACCGGCGGCCCATTCGGCGTGAACCAGCAGTTGCCGTTTGTGAATACATCGGCGTGCCCCACGGCTTCGCAATCCCTGTACGAGTACTACATTCCCACGTGCGGCGGCAACGGCGGCTTTGGTCCGCCCACCGGGCCACCAACTGCGGAGACAGGCAATCTGGAGAATCCGTACGGGACGGTTTTACAGAACGCCGCGCCGAACAACCCCAAGGCCTCCGATCTGACCAACTTCCTGCCGAACGCCTATAGCATTACGAACTACAACGACGGGGCTCCGGGCGTGATCAACAACGGGCAAGTCATTTCACTGGGTGTGTACGACCGGAGGAACAAGCTTCCCTACACAATCAATTACACGCTGGACTTCCAATGGCAGCCACGTCCCGACCTGGCGATTGAACTCGGATACGTAGGGAACGTTGGACGGCACCAGGTCATCCCCGTTCCGTTTAACCAGCCGAACATTGCTTCGCCGAGCAATCCAACCCTGTCTGGCGGCGCCTTCCAGCAGAACTACAGCTATGGCTACAACGTGGGCGGGGCAACTCTGCCCGACGGAACCGGCTACCAGGCGAACTACGAAGGCGGCAACGTGGATCTTCGCGTTCCCTACATTGGCTATGCGGCGGAGTCCATCAGCTATCGCGCGGCTGGCGTGGACGCGTATAACGCCTTGCAGGCACATGTCGACAAGCGGCTGAGCAAGGGCATCCAGGTAGGGGCATCCTACACCTGGTCGCACTCACTGGATGAACAAAGCGGACTGGGGCTCTTCTATAACGGCAACAACGCTCTCAACCTGCGCAGCGGTTATGGCTCGTCGGACTTCGATCGCACCCATGTTTTCACGGTCAATTATGTACTCCAGGAACCTGACTTGGCCAACAAGCATTCTCCGGTGGGGAAGGCGGTTGACGGCTGGTCTCTGGTGGGCACGGCGACACTGCAAAGCGGGCAGCCGTACAGCATCATCGACTTCTCCGGTGCGGTGGGCAGCATTTACTACTCAACCGCAGACGGCATTACCAACCCGATTGTCCCGCTGGCCCCGGGATGTACGGCGAAAAGCGCTTTGACCAAGGCTTCCGGTGCGTGGACGCCGGCGGGCGGGCAGCCGGCGTTGAACGCCGCTTGCTTCACCCTTCCTCTTCTCCCGGCCGGCGGATTGGGCGGCGCCATTCCCACCTCCGACCCATACGAGACGGGATTCACCACCGGGCAGCGCAATATCTTCCGCCAGGCTTTCCAGAAACGCGCCGACGCTTCGCTGGTGAAAGCCCTGCCGATTACCGAGCGCTATAACCTGAAGTTCACGTTTGACGTCTACAACCTCACCAACACGACCAGTTTCGACGTGCCGGGGAATGAGGTTTCGCAAAACGCAGGCTACAACGCCTTCCCCGCGGGCGGGACGGCGGTGCTGCCGACCGGATGCGGCACACCCACATCCACGAATAACTTCTACAGTTGCCCATCGGGGCTGGGCATCGTCCAGCATACGATCGGCAGTCCGCGCCAGATCCAGATGTCGCTACACCTGGACTTCTAGGGCGGATCCTTCAACTGGTTTTTCAAAGACAAAGGGCGTTCGCATGCGGCGAGCGCCCTTTGTGTTTTCGCTCAAAAGCGCATGGAACATTCCGATTGCCGCAGGCAGCGTGCGGTTGAAGAGGGCGAGCGAACAGGGCGGGTGAAGGTCGGAGGTTTCCCACCCTTCCGCAAGAAGCGCGGAAGGATGGGGCACGGGGCGTTTGTGGCGCTGCCAGCGCGTGTTCACACCCGATGTAACCTGCCGGGCGAGCCATTGGGTGGCATGTGGCGCTAAGAACCTTCCCCGATGTCTTCATGCCACACTGCCGGATTTTCTGCAATGTAGCTCTCGAGGAGTTCCCGGCAGGCTCGGCTGTCCAGGTCAATCACTTCGACACCGTTTTCACGCAGCCAGTCCAGCCCTCCGGCAAATGTTCGGCTCTCGCCGACAATCAAGGCGCCGATGCGAAACTGCCGAACCAGCCCGCTGCAGTACCAGCATGGCGCCAGGGTGGTGACCATGATCAGGTCGCGATAGCTCGCTTGGCGGCCGGCACGGCGGAAGGCGTCGGTCTCGGCGTGAACGCTGGGATCGCCCTGCTGCACGCGCCGGTTGCGGCCGCGGCTGATAAGTTCGCCGCTCCGCTTGAAGAGAGCTGCTCCAATGGGGATGCCACCCTCCCGATACCCGAGCCGGGCTTCTTCAAGGGCGACGGCCAGCATCTCATCGTACAAACCTGAATCTTTCACGCAAGTCCTCTTGACTCAAGGATAAGGTAACCGGACGGCAATGGAGTGCCGTCCAGCGATTGAGGCGGTTTCACCCCCAAGGGCGACAGCGGAGCTGGAAGAACAACACGGCCGCAGAAAGTACACTTCAATCAGTACGGGGAACTTGAAAGGGGCGGAACGATGAAGAGACGTCATCTTGGCGTAAACGGGCCGGAAGTGTCGGCGATGGGCCTTGGTTGCATGGGAATGAGCGAGTTCTACGGAAGCCGCGACGAGAAGGAGTCGCTGGCGACCATCGATCGCGCTCTTGAACTGGGCATCGATTTTCTGGATACATCTGACATTTACGGGCCGCACACCAACGAAGTTCTCGTGGGGAAGGCTCTGAAGGGGAGGCGTGACAAATTCTTCCTGGCCACCAAGTTCGGCATATTGCGCGATCCCGCGAATCCCGGATTGCGGGGCGTGGATGGCAGTCCGGCCTACGTGCGGAAAGCGGTGGACGCCAGCCTGCAGCGGCTCGGTATCGACACGATCGATTTGTATTACCAGCATCGCGTGGACCCCAAGACGCCAATTGAGGAGACGGTGGGCGCGATGGCGCAGTTGGTGAAGGAAGGCAAGGTACGCTTCCTGGGCCTGTCGGAAGCGTCCCCGAAGACGTTGGCGCGAGCCCATGCGGTGCATCCGATCACCGCGCTCCAAACCGAGTACTCGCTCTGGACCCGCGATCCGGAGCCGGAGGTGCTGCCTACATGCCGCAAGCTGGGTATTGCCTTCGTAGCGTACAGTCCACTGGGACGCGGCTTTCTCACGGGCGCCTTCAAAACACCCGATGATTTTTCGGGGGACGACTATCGGCGCATGAGCCCGCGATTCCAGGGAGAGAACTTCAAGCGCAACCTGGCATTGGTGGAGAAAGTGGAGCAATTCGCCGCGCAGCACGGTGTAACCCCGAGCCAATTGGCATTGGCCTGGGTTCTTGCGCAAGGAAAGGACATGGTGCCGATTCCTGGAACCAAACGCCGGAAATACATCGAAGAAAACGCTGCCGCCGCCGATGTAACGCTTTCCCCCGACGTGATGGGCGAACTCGGGGACCTCTTTCCGCCGGATGCCGCCGCGGGGGATCGCTATCCGGAGGGGGCGCGCGCGCTGATCAATGGGTAGATACGTACAGTCCCGGCATTGCGGCCAAGTCGCCTTTCCTTCTAAACTGGGGTTCACCAGACACACGCTGCTTCCTGCCGGCGTGTCGTCCGGCACCGGGCATGCGGAAGTGGTGAAATGGCAAACACACTAGCCTTAGGAGCTAGCGCCGCGAGGCTTAGGGGTTCAAGTCCCCTCTTCCGCACCATTCACATAATAAAAGACTTGCATGAGGATAAGTTTGATTAACCTCGCCCTATTTTGAGTCGATTGTAACGATATCTGTAACAGCCGAGGTCGCACCCATTTCTCGATCGCCGCAATGCCAAGGCGGGCGGATTCTGTGGATGTCCTGTTCTCTCGCGGCTTGTGGCACACGGGGAAGATTTCACCTTCCGACCCCTTAGTACAGATCGGAAGGGAAAGTTGTTGACTCAGTGTTGACTCAGTGTCGATTAAAGGCAGAATGTCCCCTGAAAGTGACTGCTGATTAGCCCCAATTCTTGGCCCAAGTCCGGGACAGTGTTTCCAGTCAGAACGGGTCCCAAGGAACATCGGGCTACTTGCTCTTCGCGTTGGATCCTGTGTTGCCCTTCGTCGCCTTGATAATTGGCAGCTTTCGGTACCAGTCAGCCTCAATCGGGAACACTTCCTCACATCGTTTGCAGCGTGCGAATCGGCGCAGTGAAACCGTCCCGTCGACGTG
>Ga0302320_10019820_pt1 | contig 13469 bp, 8 predicted proteins | sample Bog_T0_3_FD_202130 | JGI IMG/M metagenome (GOLD analysis project Ga0302320, IMG submission 202130) | Peat permafrost microbial communities from Stordalen Mire near Abisko, Sweden - Bog_T0_3 | ecosystem: Environmental > Terrestrial > Soil > Wetlands > Peat | place: Sweden: Abisko, Stordalen Mire...
CGGCTTCGTTTTCTCTGCCACCGATCCATTCTTCGGAATCGACTTGGACCACTGTCTCGACACTGACGGAAGACTGAAGCCCTGGGCGCAACCGATCATGGAGCGGTTTTCCGACAGTTATGCCGAGATCTCCCCTAGTGGAAGCGGGATCAAAATCTGGGCAAAGGGAAAGCTGCCGGGCGGGGGCACCGCGTTTCCCTTGGGTGACGGCCGCGTCGAGATCTACGGTCAAGCGCGCTACTTTACCGTGACGGGCAACCACTGGGCTGGCCAGATGCTCGACGTCGAGGAGCACCAGGCCGCTCTCGATTGGCTGCTTGCGCTCTCGCACCACGGCCAGAAGAAGGTTCCATTTACGCTCGACGAGGGCAAGATCCCGAAGGGCACCCAGCATGACACCCTGGTCAGCATCGCCGGCACAATGCGCGCCCGAGGATGTGAGTATCCCGAGATCGAGGCCGCACTGCTTGAGATCAACAGAAGCCGCCTTGAGGAGCCAGCACCGGTGGAGAACATCAAGCGGATCGCCGGGAGCGTTTGCAGGTATGCGCCAGCCGACAAGCGCGGCATAGCCGGGGCTGATCGCGACTTGAGGAACGGAGCGGCCGAGGGTCCCATTCCAGAGGCGTTGAAATGGCCGGCGCCGATTGACGAGGCCGCCTACTACGGGCTGGCGGGCGACATCGTGCGGACGCTCGAACCACAGACGGAAGCCGATCCTGTGGCGCTTCTGATTCACGTCCTGGTGGGCGTGGGTAACCTCGGAGGGCGGTGTCCTCATTTTCGCGTGGGAGGCACAACCCACTACACCAATGAAAACGCGATTTGCGTCGGCAAGACCTCCAGCGCCCGCAAAGGGACAGCGAAGTCCGATACGTTTAATCTCCTTCGCCACGTTGATCCAACGTGGGTCGACAACCACGTTTTGGCGGGCCTGTCAAGCGGAGAAGGCCTGATCTGGGCCGTAAGGGATGAGATCGAAAAGCAGGAGCCGATCCGCGACAAGAAAAAGACGATCACTGGCTACCAGACCGTCATCGCAGACAAGGGCGTAGCCGATAAGCGGCTGCTCGTCATTGAGCCCGAGTTCGCTTCCGTGCTGCGGGTGGCTGGCCGGGATGGGAACACTCTCTCAACCGTCTACCGCCAAGCGTGGGACTCCGGGCTCCTGCGAGTGCTCAACAAGAACTCCCCGGTCAAAGCGACAGGCGCCCATATCAGCATCATTGGGCACATTACCCGCGAAGAACTGTTGATGGAGTTGAGTAACAACGATAAGGTCAACGGCTTCGGAAATAGGAATTTGTGGCTGTGCGTCCAGCGCTCCAAGTTTCTCCCTGATGGTGGAGACTGGGACCACCTCGACCTCGAACCACTAATTAGCCGGCTAAAGGAAGTCATCGAGTTCGCCCGCGGCGTGGGCGACATGCGCCGGAATGCCGAAGCCGGAGCCATGTGGCACGAGGTTTACCCGCAATTGTCGGGTGAACGCGGGGGCCTGTTTGGCTCACTTACTTCGCGAGCCGAGGCGCACGTGCTCAGGCTGTCCTGCATCTACGCCCTGCTCGATCAGTCAACAGAAGTCCGAAGATGCCACCTGGAGGCATCGCTGGCTCTGTGGAAGTACTGTGAGGACTCGGCACAGGTTATCTTCGGCACCGCTCTCGGTAACCAGGTCGCAGACCAGATTCTGAAGGCTCTTGGAAACGCACCTGAAGGATTGACGAGAAATGACCTGCGCGAACTATTCGGTAGGCACCGCTCGTCCGAGGAGATCGGCGCCGCACTGCGCATCCTGGGCGAACACGCCTTGGTTGAGTTCGAGAAGGAAACCACCGGCGGCCGGCCAGTCGAGCGCTGGTTTGCGAGCAGCGAAGAGGCGCGAAAAGCGCGAAAAGCCCGGAAAGGCGAGGGGAAGTGATGACTTACCGCGCTTATCGCGCTTACCGCGCACCTCTAGCGTGGCGGAAACACTATGCCTGACTATCTGAGCATCGCAAGGCGGGCCTTGGAGAGAGGGGAGAAACCGATGCAACCTGAGCCTCTTGAAGACGTGCTGAAGGACCTTGCCATTGAACTGTGGAGCGACGCGGCCGGCTCTCTCTTTATCGTGGCCGACGAAGATGACGCCCGTCGCCTGGGCGAGCCGAGAGGCACCGTGTACACGGCGGCTGAAATGCGGCGGGTGGTCCAGATCGGAGATCCCGCCACTGTGCTTGAGATTCACGAATGGAAGCGGAAGTTTAACGGGCGCGTGCGGGAGTACCAGGCGCGAAAAGGGGAGGGGGTCTGACCATATGAGCAGCCGAATGTCGATTCCCGAAATCGCTAGCCGGCTCTCCGTCGGACGGATCGCCGTCTACACGATGCTGGAACAGGGCATCATTCCTGCCATCCGCCTCGGCCGACGGTGGATCGTCACCCGGCACGCGTTCGAAAACTGGGAGCGCACCTGTGGGATGCCGACTGGACTTCAAGGGAAAACCGAGCATAAGGTGACGTGACGTTATGCCCGTCTACAAACGTAAGTACCGGTCAGGAAAGGTGGTTTGGTGTTACCAGATCGCGCCGCCCGGATCGACACGCCAGGATCAGAACCTGATGACCGGGGTGGGATTCGCAACCAAACAGGAAGCGATAGCCGCCGAGGCGGCGCGCCGCACCGAGGAACTGGTGCGCCATGCCGCCACCGGCGGTGTGGCCGCGCCCATGCCGACGACCCTGGCGATGCTCCTGGCAGAGTTCATGAAGCAGCACGCCGAAGAGAACCTGGCGCCTAAAACCGTTGAGCGATATCGCGAGATGGCGCTGTACCTCTCGCCGGAGCTGCTCAAAATGAACATGACCGAGATCACGCCGCTCAATCTCAGTCGCGAGTGGGCGCGGTTGCTGAAGTCCGGTGGCCACACGCGGAAGACCAAGGAGGCCCGCCCGATGAAGCCGAAGACGGTCAGGAACATCGCTGGCATGGTCTCCTCGGCGTTCCTGCGAGCCATCAAGTGGGGGCTGGCCACCACGAATCCGGTGAGCCACAGCGACCTCCCCAAGCTGAAGAAGCGCGCCGGCCTGGCGCTGGTCCCCGCAGAGCAGGAGACGCTGACACACACCCATCTGGGCCCGTGGTGCCTCCAGGCGTTCCTGGAAATGTGCGTGGCTACCGGCTGCCGCCGCGGAGAGGTGCTGGCGCTGCGGTGGTCAGACATCCGCAACAATACCGCCTACGTCGATCGGTCGCTCTGTCAGACCAGGGACGGCCTGGTTTACAAAAGCACCAAGTCGGAAAAGCCTCGCGAGATCGCGCTACCGCCCACGACGGCAGAGATACTCGATGCGCATAGGCTGCGCCAGGATGAGTTCCGCGGGCAGTTCGGCCCGAACTACCACAGTGATCTGAATCTGATCTTCGCCAACCCGGACGGGACGCCGCTTAAGCCGGACTCGATCTCCGGAACGGTGTCGCGGATCTGCCGGCGCCTGGGCTTGCCCAAAGGAGCATCGCTCCACACCGTGCGGCACAGCCACGCGAGTCTGCTGCTGGCCGACGGCGTGGACCTCGCGACCGTCTCGGAGCGCATGGGCCACTCGTCGGTGCGCACGACCGCCGATATCTACAGCCACGCGATCCGCGGCAAGGACCAGGATGCCGCCGAGAGATTCGGCAGGATTATGCAGTCCGCTCGGGAGGCGAGCAGATCGAAGGTCGTCAACTAAGACCAATACTTGTTTACTTTGTGGCGTCGCCCCAAAGGTGGCCGTTTCGGGAGCTTGAACAATTGCGACAGTTCTGCGGGCGACGGCCGCGGCCCAAAGTGGCCACCTGGAGCGGTTCACTTGCAGCCAACCTCCAAGGAAACGGCGTTTACCAGGAGGAATCTGCATCCCGGGCTCTTTCCGAGTCGCGCGTAATACGTCCAGAACCGGGCACTTCGACGAGATGGCGAACTGGCCAAGTCAAGGGCATGTGAGAACCAGCTTGCCGGGCTGCTGAGCGTCAGGCACTCCACTATTCGCCTTAACTTCGCTTTTTCGTATCGCGTCCATTAGGGCCCTTTGCGTCGACCACCCCGCTTTTGTCGATGGTTCAGCGAAGGTTTCAAAGGTACCCTGCCACACTCTGCCCGTGGGAGAATGGGAGGCGCAAAATCGCAGCCATTGGCCGAGTCTGGAGTGCTACGCAATGTCGGAAACGAGCTCAACGGAGCAGCTGTTTCAGTGGTCCCATATTTCGGAGCAAGAAAAGCGCGTCCTATTCTTTGCAAAGAAGGGCGCATCTCGACCGCCAGACTTGTACTCAGCATTGAAGAAAGCTTTGCGCGATCAACTGTCGCGTCCGCACGACCCGGTTCATTGCGCATGTTTTCTTGATGATCGCTGGGACAATCGGATTTCAGTTTTGGACGCATTTCTGCAAACGAACGCGGTTAACCTGATTGTTTGCGATGTAACAGAGCTAGATTCTGACACGATGGGCGTGCTGACACTTGCCCTAGCCCGTCAAATCCCGGTCCTGGCGCTCGTCCATGAGCGTATTTCGCAGGCATCAAAGTTGAAAGGTCTTAGGACGCTAGCTTTTCAACCGGGCAAGTTGGGGAAGGAATTCCAAGCAGCGGCTGCCGTCACCGTGTCTGATGCTTTCAAGAGTCCCGACGGCTTTGTTCCGCAAAACACTTACCGCGATTCTATGAGACAGAGAGTCTTCATTGCCTACAGCCACAAAAACCAAGATGTACTGGACAGGGTGCTTGTTCACCTCAAGCCGATCGAGAGAGTTGGACTCGTTGATGCCTGGTCAGACAAGAAGATAGCGACCGGGGCACTTTGGAGGGATGAAATCGAGACCGCATTATCGCGTTCTAAAGCAGCAATCTTCCTAATCAGCGCAGACTTCCTAGCTTCGGATTTCATTACATGCTACGAACTGCCCCACCTGCTACACAAGCATCAAGCAAAATCCCTCCGACTCTTCCCATTGATCGTTTCGCCGTGTCGCTTCGGCCGAGATCCCATACTCTCGTCTTTGCAGGCCCTCAACGATCCTGCGATGCCCTTATTGCTTCTGTCCTTTCCACAACAAGAAGAGGTGCTTGACCGGCTCGCAGCGGCCATTGAGGAGAGCCTGGCACAACGTTAGGGAGGCACCATGAACTTCGACATGTGACGCTCGCCTACATGGCGTCCACTTGCTTTCGTGGTCCCGATTTCGCGATGGCGCGTGTTCCCTCAATGTGACGGTGTGGCAGGCAAGTCCTAGTAAGGGCCACCCCTGTTCAACCGGCCGCCTTGACGCCTCATGCCCGATGCTGATTTGTGCCCAGGTGCGACTCCCCGAAGACGTAGCGCCTATTGGCACTCCGGTCGTGTAGTCGGCCACTCGGAGAATCCCCCGGAAAATCTTCTTGGACATCACTCCCGTGAAGTCCTTTTATACCGGCCAATCCTCAAATGAGGTCCTCCGTTCGACGAAGAGCTCAGTGTCCGATGGATAGGCTTCCATTGTTTCTTTTCGTTCGAATTTGCCTTACCTAAAGATCTCACGATGCGTGTCTGGCCGGCCACGAGGGGGAAGACAGCGTGACGGGCGCCGGCGAAGTTGACAGAAGAGTACGATTTGCCGAGCGAGGTTCCACCGGCAGAAGCCTGCCCCGCGAGTTTGAACCGCCGCCAAAGGCCGCCTCGAAACGGGCGGCTTTCTTACGTTCGGAGCGCTCTCTATTGGTGGTGCCAAATGGCGAAGCGCGTTGTGACGCGTTGTGACGTCAGGCCTCCGTGGCGGTGTTTCGGACCATCGCGGAATACCAACTGGACTGAAAACACAACCACTTAGACCCAACTGGACCGCACTGAACCGGCGGGCAGCGGGTTCGATTCCCGTTAGCGCTACCAAAGACTCAAATACTTACGGGGAATGGGCGACCACGGGAGACCACGCGCGGCGGCCCACCACTTTCCACCTCCCGACCAAAGGCGGACAAAATCATGATCTTGAAACCGCTGGGTAACATCACTGAGGCAGACCTTGATGATCTGGTCGCCAACGCCGTTTCCGAGCAGAAGACCCTCGACTACAAGCAGCAGTTGCCGGACCCGAACGATGCGGGCAAACGAGAACTGCTGGCAGATGTTTCATCGTTCGCGAACACAGCGGGCGGCGATCTCATTTTTGGGATGACCGAGAGCGCGGGTGTCCCAACTGGCATACCCGGAGTGCAGGTCGCCAACGTGGACCAGGAGATTTTGAGGATCGACAGCATCATTCGAACCGGGCTGTCGCCGCGTATCCGGCATACAACAAGAGCCGTGCCCATCGCGAACGGACGTCACGTTCTGATTATCCGGTCGGAGCGGAGTTGGTACGGTCCGCATCGAATCGTCTTCAAAGGCGACAGCCGGTTTTGGGGTCGCACGTCAAACGGGAAATACGAGCTTGATGTTACGGATCTTCGCAACGCCTTTCTCTCCGGCAACACCGTGACAGAGAAGATCGAGGCTTTCCGCGCCGAGCGAATAATCGCGCTGGCAAACCGACAAGCGCCGATACCGCTGGCCTCTGGGCCCATACTCGTCATGCACCTTATGCCGCTTGAATCGTTCGCTGAAAGGCCCCAATACAATGTCTTTGGTCTTCCTGCGCTTAACCCGATGTATTGGAGCCGGCTACAGGCGTGGGAGTCACGCATCAATTTCGAAGGAAAGATCTGCGTTTCAAGGGGCGAGAAATCGTTCGCGTATACGCAGATCTACCGGAACGGCGTGATCGAGGCCGTCCGGGTCGGAGTTTTGAGCAGTTCCGCAGATCCACAGGTGATTCCCAGCCTCGCTTACGAAGGTGCCTTGGTCGAGTATCTTCCATACTGCTTTCGCGTCATCCAGCAACTGGGGTGCACCTCACCGGTGCTCGTGGGTATCTCTTTGATCGGCGTGCAGGGTCTGCGGATGCCTGTTGACGCCATGACGATGGAAGGAACTGAACCGATTGACCGCGATGTCCTCGTGCTCCCCGAAATCCTCGTGGAGGATCTCACTGCACCCGTAGGTCCCCTGCTTAAGCCGGTGCTCGACTTGGTTTGGAACGCCTGCGGGCAAGAAGCGTCACCGTATTTCGACGCCGCCGGGAAATGGAAGCCAAAGAGCTACTGAACCGCGGTCGGCTTCGGCCGGTTCCGCTTCTGGTACTCCTCCCACCGCTTCGTTCCCTCGTCGTCCTGCCCGTGGATCGCGTGCGAGTAGATCTCCGCCGTGGTGCGGATGCTGCTGTGTCCCAGGCGCGCGCTCACGACCGGCAGGGGCACGCCGGCATCCAGCATCTGCGACGCCATGCTGTGGCGCAGGAGGTGGAGCGATCCACCTTTCGGTTTGGCGATTTTCAGGCGCTTGAACATTGCCGAGACGGTAGCGGATATCGAGTCCGGCTTGAACGGTGATCCATTGGGATTGGCAAATATCAGGTCGAGATCGCTGCAGTAGGTGGGACCGAACTGGCAGCGGAACTCGTTCTGCTTTTGGCGATGTGATTCGAGCTTGACCAGGGTCTCCTCGGGAACCTTGATCACGCGGGCTTCCTCCGTGCTCTCGTGCCCCTTCGTGGGCTTGAACACCAGCCCTTCCTCTTTCGTCTGCGACAACGACCGCGTTATCACCGCGCGTCCGTCCACGACATCCGCCCAGCGAAGAGCCAGCACTTCACCTCGGCGCGCACCGATGCCCGACGCCATCTCCAGAAACATCGCCATGCACCAGGGGCCGCTCGCGGCCGCGATCATCGACCTGTTAACATCGATCTATCTTCCTTATTGCCGCTTCTTCGTTACCCATGACGAGGATCAAGAGGCATGCTTACGGGACATCGCAGCGGTTGCTAATGACGACGCAGAAATCCTCTCGTACAGCGAGTTCCGCAGTAGGCTCCTGAGCATCGCCTAAAACTACGAACGCCGCTAGCCCGAAGGCCAGCGGCGCAATTCGAACGTGGATCCTATTTCCCTATCTTGTACGTCCGCTCGCCGGCGTCGTTGCGCGTGCTCTCGATGGCCAAGCCCATCTTCTTTCTCAGCGTCCCGGAGATGAAGCCCCGGACGCTGTGTGCCTGCCAGTCGGTGGCCTTCATGATCTCGGCCAGCGTCGAGCCGGTTTTGCGCTGGATCATGGCGAGGACGTTGGCCTTCTTGCTGGCCGGGCGCGGCGTGCTGGCCTCAGTGGCCTTCTTGGATGACTTGGGAGTCGCGTTCTTGCTGGCTAGTTTATTCGCGCCCTTGGCGGCCTTGGGCGCGGCCTTCTTCGCGGTGGTAGTCTTACGCGTCCTGGCAGCCTTCGGCTCAACGGGCGCGCTCAGTTCCGCGACGGTGGCGGTCTGGTTGTTCATAGTGGTCTTCCTTTCTCGCGGCGATTGGGCCGCACCACATGAATCACTCCGGGGCCGCCGAAAGGCAAGCGAGCGGTTAGTTGGCTTTCGACGTCGTATCGGGACTTGAAGGATCGCAGCCAGCAGGTAGGGAAGCGTCAAACAACGATGCCAGCTTTCTCACAATGCCCAGCAAGCCAGTCCCAGTGCTGCATTAGCCACAATCTGCACATCGACCACGTTGACCACGCCATCACCGTTCAGATCATTCATTGTTGACAGGACCCCCAGCGCCTCGTTGATCATCTGTTGGACATCGGCCACCGTTGTGGTCCCGTATTGATTGACGTCGCAGTGGCTATTGATCGTCGTCGGATCGCTGGCGGTGGTGTTTGTTGAGTTGCCGCCTGATACGCTCACCTCGTTGGTCACCGATGCCGGTGCATTGTTGGCCACGTTCACCATCACAGTGATCGCCGAATAAGTCGCGCCGCCGGACAGGGAGTCGTTTCGGCTGCAGGAGGTTCCGTTCCTGGGGCAGGTCCAGCTATCACCTTCCATCGACAACAGCGTCAAACCGCTGGGAATGTTCTCGGTCACAGTCACCGTTCCGCTGGTCGGCCCCGCCGCCGCACCATTGCTAACCGTCACCGTATAGGTGGAAGTTTGCCCCTGTGTGAAGTCGCCGGTATGACTCTTGGTAACGCTCAGCGACGGTAGGGGGATGATCCTCGTCGGATCGCTGGCGGTGGCCGTCGCCGAACCGCCACCTGACACGCTCACCTGGTTGGTTACTGCCGCCGGAGCGTTCGTTGCCACGTTCACCGTCACTGTGATCGGCAAATAACTTGCGCCAGCGTTGAGCAGGTCGTTCCGTGTGCACGTGTTGCCGCCGGCAGGGCAAGTCCATCCCGAACCCACCATCGAGACTAGCGTCAACCCGCTTGGCACGTTCTCGGTCACCGTCACCGCCGCTACGACGGTGAGGGTCACGCTGATAACGGTGGTTCCAGTGGCCCAATTGGTGCCGGTGACGGTGATGGTCCCTTCATATAGCCCAGGGCCGGCGAGCATCGACGGGACCACGTAGACCGTCAGATTCACGTACGGGCTACTGAGTGGCTCCGTTCCGCTGGTGGGCGAAACTTGAAGCCAACCGGCGGTACTTGCCGCAGTCGCCGAAAAGGTCGCACCCCAGCCGCCCGATACCTGGATGGTTGAGGTGGGACTCGTGCCACCCACGACGTAGGTCATCGCGATGGTACCGGGCGCGGCCGAAATCGCCCCGCCAGTCCCACCAGAACTCAACACCGTAAGCGTCACGTCAATTGGCTGAGCTGCGCCGCCGGTCGGCTGGATGGTCACGGTGCCTTGATAAGTGCCCGGCCCCAGCCCCCCGGGCGTTACGCTGACCGAGAGCCCCGGATTGTTATAGGGCGTCAGAGCTGAGGTGACGTTCGCTTGCAGCCAGTTGCCCACTTGGCCCGATACCGCGGTGGTTAACGTGAACGGAATCGGAGGAGCGCCGGAAGCGGCATTCACTATGGTAGCCGTCTGTGCCGTCGGGACCGTCTGGCCCTGGGTGTACGTAAACGTCATCGCCAACGGGTTCACGATGACATTGACATTAGGGGAGGGGACATCCACCGACATCGATACCGTCACGATCTGAGTCGCGGTCGGGGAAGTCAAGTTGATCAATCCGTAGCAGGTGCTTCCGAACGCGATTTGGGTCGGGTCAACAGTGACTGTAATCGAGGTGGCGACCGTCCCGGCAGTGTAACTACCACTGGCAAATTGCAGCCAGGCGGCGCCGGTACAAGTAGTCTCTGAGGAAACCGCAGTGAAGATTGTCAAACCCGAGGCCGTGATGTTGATGCCCTGCGATGTTTCCCCGGTGACATTGCCGAAGGACAGCGCATTGGTGCTCAACACTAGCGGCCGGTTGCTGTTGTTGCTCACGACAACTGTGTATGTCGCACCGTTCTGCCCCTGTGTGAAATTACCCGTATGGACCTTAGTAGCGGCCAGGATCGATTGCGGTATGATCGTCGGATCGCTGTCAGTGGCCGTCGCAGAACTGCCTCCTGATACGCTCACCTGGTTGGTCAGCAATGGCGGCGCATCCGTCGCTACGTTCACGGTCACCGTGATTGGCAAATAGCTCGCGCCCGAGGCCAGGGAGTCAGCTCGGGTGCAGATGGTCCCGCTGCTTGGGCACGTCCATCCAGTTCCTCCGATAGACACCAGCGTCAGCCCGGATGGTGCACTCTCTGTCACAGTTACGATCCCAGTCGTTGGTGCCGAACCGCTATTGGTGACAATGATCGAATAAGTCGCGCCCACCTGCCCTTGGGCGAAGTCGCCGGTGTGTACGCTGCTGACCGTCAGCACTGGCAGTTGGATGATTGGTGTTGGATCACTGGTAGTGGCCGTCGGCGAGCCGACACAGGACACGCTTGCCTGATTGGTAACCGATGCCAATGCATTTGTCGCCACGTTTACTGTTACCGTGATCGTCGGGTAGCTTGTGCCAGCGTCGAGCGGGTCGCTGCGGTAGCAACTGGCGCCGCCGGCGGGACACGTCCATCCCGATCCGCCCATCGAAATCAAAGTCAGGCCGGCAGGCACGGTCTCGTTCACAGTCACCGTCCCACCGGTAGGCCCCGTGCCGCTGTTGGTCACCGTGATCGAATAGGTCGCGCCCGTCTGCCCCTCCGTAAAGTTTCCAGACTGGGTGATCCCGATGTTGAGCACGGGCACCAGGATGGTGGTAGGATCGCTGGCAATGGCCGTAGGCGATCCCACAGTCGCCACGCTCCCCTGGTTGATGACCGATGCCGGTGCATTCGCCACAACGTCCATCGTCACGGTGACCGTCGGATAACTTGTACCAGCGGCCAGGGGGTCGCCGCGCGTACAGATGGTGCCGCCGCTGGGACAGGTCCATCCCGATCCCACCAGTGATAGAAGCGTCAACCCGACGGGCACCCTTTCGGTCACCGTTACCACCCCGGTCGTCGATCCGGCTCCGGTATTGCTGACTGTGACAATATAAGTGACGCCGCTCTGCCCCTGCATGAAGGTTCCCGCGTGAGACATAGCGACATTGAGCGCCGGCCCGTTGTCCGACGTGGTCACAACAGAGCAAGGACTCCCACCCTCGGCGAAGGGGGAGCCGGATACCGCCCCAAGGCCCCCGGTGGCAGAGTTGATGGTGTACTCCGAAATGTTGTAAGAATTGCCATTCCCGACATAGGTGAACTGTCCTGTTGGGTCCACGGCCACAGAACAGGGACTCAATCCTGCGGCGAAGGGGGAGCCAGGGACAGCGGCGATTGTTCCGTTGGTCGGGTCTATCGCATACCCCGAGACGTTACGGGAATAGTAATTCGCCACATAGACGAACTGGCCTGTTGGGTCCACGGTTAGAGACCAAGGATTGGTTCCTGTAGGGAATGGGGACCCAGGGATGTTGGTGAGTGCTCCGTTAGAGGGGTTGATGGCGTACGCAGAAACGGTGCCGAGACCGGTGTTACTCCCCTCATTCGCCGTGTAGAGGAATTGGCCCGTCGGGTCCGTAGTTACCGCTTGAGGAACCGACCCCGCAGGAAATGGTGAGCCGGGTACAGCCGTGAGCACCCCAGTGGCAGGGTTGATGGTGTACGCCGAAACATTGCTGGCTCCCCCCTGATTCCCAACATAGGCGAACTGGCCAGTTGGGTCCACGGTTACCGAAACGGGAGAAGTTGCCGCGGCGAACGGTGATCCGGCGACGGCGGTTAGCCCCCCGGTGGCATGGTTGATGGTGTATGCCGAAATGTTGTTCGAACCCTGATTCACCACATAAACGAACTGACCCGTTGGGTCCACCGTTACGGATACGGGATCATCTCCCGCGGTGAAGGGTGAGTCGGGGGCAGCGGTAAGTGCCCCCGTGGCGGGATTGATCGTATATGCGTAGACGTTGCCGTTGGATTCCCTATCCGCCACATAAGCAAACTGGCCGGTTGGGTCCACGGCTACGGCCACCGGATAGGTTCCAGCGGGGAATGGGGAACCGGTTACGGCTGTGACCTCACCAGTAGCAGGGTTGATTGTGTAGGCCGAGACGCCACTCGAATTGGAGATATTCCCGTTCGCCACATAGAGGAAATACTGAGCGCCGTACGTAGTCGCGGGAGACATCCCCGCCGCGATGAAAAACAGAAGTAGTATTATCCGGTGTCGCATGCAGAATTTCCGTTTTGGCTTGTCGCCACCATCAAGTTTACAGCCAAGCTCTTCCGGTGGCCCATCGCGCCGACGGCAGCGAAAGGCAAGCGCGGAACTCCTGATGGTGCGTGCGGCGGGAAGGGGCGACTGATAACGATTGAGATCGGCCGACTCCGTGCCGGTCCATGCAGTACTTTTGCAGTACTCACGCGAGAACGCGCCGGCATTGGCTGGGCAGCCGCCTCCGGCGCGCACTGAAAACACAACCACTTAGCACACGTCGCTATCCACCGACATGGCCATGTTCGAGTTCGAGCCCCGTCGTCCCGCCACTTAACTCCTCTTGGTCTTGGCCATGATCTCCCCGATGCTCGTACGCGACGCCGGCGTGGTGGTGAACGGCGCGGATCAGGCGTGTGGGCTCCACGTGCGGGCCGTCCCCCGGCGCATCGCGGGCGATCCAGGTGCTGGAGTCGCGGGCTGGCGGACGAACAAAGCAAAAAGGCCCACCCCGAAGGGTGGACTTCGCGCGCAGCAGCGCCGGGTTATTGGTGCAGATCTTTCAGCACTCTGGGAGACCACCGGGTGACCACGTCGGGAATCCGTAGCGCATTCTGGCCGGTCGCCACCATACCAGTTGCACGTGTTTGCATTGACTTAGCCCCAACCGAACCGGGCTGAACTGGCGGTTCGCACGTTCGATTCCCGTTAGCGCTACCAATTCTTAATAGAGTTATGGGCAACGCGTTGTGACGCCCCATGACGCGCGAAGCCCCACCAGAGAACTCTCCAACAAACGCCAGAATCCCGTGGCGGCGGTTCCCACGCCGGAAACGGCCCCGTTTGCGCCCCCGGCGTCCCAGGGTCGCGCGTTACCGCCAGGCGGTAGACGGGGCCGGCGTCGGCGTCGGCGCGG
>Ga0302320_10019823_pt1 | contig 13467 bp, 16 predicted proteins | sample Bog_T0_3_FD_202130 | JGI IMG/M metagenome (GOLD analysis project Ga0302320, IMG submission 202130) | Peat permafrost microbial communities from Stordalen Mire near Abisko, Sweden - Bog_T0_3 | ecosystem: Environmental > Terrestrial > Soil > Wetlands > Peat | place: Sweden: Abisko, Stordalen Mire...
CGCCATCTGCGCGCCCTTGCCCGGCCGAAGCTCGATGGCATGCACCGTGGTGCCGGAAGGAATGTTCTTGAGCGGCAGCGCGTTGCCAACCAGAATGTCGGCATCCGGGCCGGAACTCACCGTGGCTCCCACCTTGAGGCCAACCGGCTGCAGAATGTAGCGCTTCTCGCCGTCAGCGTAGTGCACCAGCGCGATGCGGGCCGAGCGGTTCGGATCGTATTCGATCGTCGCCACCCTCCCCGGTACGCCGTACTTGTCGCGCTTGAAGTCGATCAGCCGCAGCATCTGCTTGTGGCCGCCGCCCTGATGGCGGATCGTCAAATCACCCTTGTTGCGCCGTCCGCCGGTGCGCTGCTTGACCGCCAAAAGCGGCTTGTGCGGCTTATCCGTCGTCAGGTCGTCGTTGACCAGCGAGGTCTTGAAGCGCAACGTCGGCGTTATCGGTCTGTATGTCTTGATAGGCATTGTCTTTGTCCTGAAGTGCTGACGCTCAATCGCTGCGCCGCTCTCCCCGTTTCTCCGGAATCCGGCTATTTCTCTCGGATCCCGATAGTCCTTCAACCTGGCCCTGTCCAGCGGCCAGACAACCCTTAAAGGTTGCTCACGTACTCAGGCAGCTTTTCCCCGGCCTTCAGCCGGACATAAGCTTTCTTCCAGTCCGGACGGAAGCCCGCGAACTTGCCGCGGCGGCGTTCCTTGCCAACCACATTCGCAGTGCGGACCCCGGACACCTTCACTTTGAAGAGCGCCTCGACGGCCTGCTTGACTTCAGTCTTGGTTGCATCGGGGGCTACGTCAAACACCAGCGTCCCCTCGGTTTCTTTTACGCCAAGGCCCTTCTCGGTAATCAGCGGGCGGCGAATCACGGTATAAAGATTGGGCATTATGCTGCCTCCGTGTGCGCGGCGAGCTTGCGCTTCGACGCATTCTTCTCAAGCATCTCCGTCAACTGCTCGATGGCGGCTACAGAGAAGACAGCCCGCTCATAGCGCAGCAGATCGTAAGGATGCACTTCGTTGTTGAGCACCAGTTCCACACCTTCGAGGTTGCGCGCGCCCAGCAACAAATTCCGGGTCAGCGTCTTGCCGTTCTCAACCAGCAAAGCGGTGCGCGTCACGTCCAGCTTGTCCAGCGCGGCGCGGTAGAGCTTGGACTTGGCATCCTTCAGCTCCAGCGAATCCACCACCGTCAGCTTGCCGTCTGCCAGCTTGGAGGCCAGCGCGGAGCGCAGTGCGCCCAGCAGCTTCTTGCGCGGAAAAGCGTAGTCGTAGCTGCGCGGCTGCGGTCCATGCACCGTGTAGCCATGACGCCACAGAGGCGAACGCACCGAACCGATACGTGCCCGGCCCGTGCCCTTCTGCTTCCAGAGCTTCTTGCCGGAACCTGCTACCGATGTGCGGTTCTTGGTGGCGGCCGTGCCCTGGCGCAGTGCGGCGCGGTAGTGCTTCACCGCCTCCCACAGCAGGGCTTCGTTCACCTGGTCGGGTCCGAAAAGCGCGTCGGCCAGTTCGATCGAACCCACCTTCTCGCCGTTCATATTCACAACATCAACGTTTGCCATCTTCTTCTTCTTCCGCCAGGCTACGTCCCCGGCTTCAATCTTTTTTTGCGCCCGGCTGGGCGCGTCTGCCGCACCGCGGGTGCCTACTTGCGCTTGCCGCCGGCCTTCTTCGAAGCCTTCAACGGATCCACCGTGCCGGACCCGGCAAAACCACGGCGCTCGCGCGGCGGAGTCTTGGCCTTCGAGATCAGCACATACCCTTCGCGCGATCCGGGCACAGCGCCCTCGACCATCAGAAGGTTTTCTTCAAGATCAATGCCGCGAATGCGCAAATTGCGCACCGTGATCTGCGCCGCGCCCATGTGTCCCGGCATGCGCGTGCCCGGAAACACCCGCGACGGAAAGCTGGAGGCGCCGATCGAACCCTGCACCTGGAACATGTGTCCGTGCGACTTGGGGCCGCCGGCAAAACCGTGCCTGCGCACGACGCCCGCAAATCCCCGGCCCTTCGATGTGCCGATCACATCCACAAACCTCGCCTCGGAGAAGATGTCCACCAGGACCCGGTCGCCCTCCTTGGCGGATACAACGCCCTCGGCGTCCGCATCGAGCGCGACTTCCTTGATTACCTTCACCGGCGGCGCTTCGCTCTTGGCAAAGTGGCCCGCCTGCGGCTTGGTCACGTTCTTGGCCTTGACGAACTCGACCAAGCCAATCTGTGCCGCTTCGTATCCGTCGCGCGCCAGCGTCTTCAGTTGCGTAATCACGCAAGGGCCGGCCTGCAACACCGTAATGGGATGCACATCGCCCTTTTCGTCGAAGACCTGCGTCATGCCGATCTTTTTACCCAGAATTCCTGTAACTGCCATGTCTTCCTCGCCTCATCATGCGATGCACATTCCACCGCACTGCCGGAATGCTTGCGAGCTATTAGCCATTAGCTTTTAGCTCTTAGTTTGCCCAGCGCCGTGGAAAACTCTACTCTTACCCCAGCGCACTGAAGAACTTCAATCTGCTGCCACGCTTCGCTTTAGCTCGAACAAGCTAAAGGCTAAAAGCTGACAGCTACTTTTCAAACGCCTTGATCTCGACATCGACACCGGCCGGCAAATCGAGCTTCATCAGCGCGTCCACCGTCTGCTGGGTCGGCTCGAGAATGTCGATCAGCCGCTTGTGCGTCCTGATCTCAAAAGCCTCGCGCGACTTCTTGTCCACGTGCGGCGAACGCAGCACGCAATACTTGTTCTTGATCGTCGGCAAGGGAATCGGGCCAGCCACCGTTGCTCCGGTGCGCTTGGCCGTCTCCACAATCTCGCCGGTCGAGGTGTCTAGCACGCGATAGTCGTATGCCTTCAACCGGATGCGTATCCTCTGTCCTACCATGCCTGCCCATCCTTGAACTGCAGCGGTCAGAGATCGTTCGTGCTGATCCCTGACCCCTGTTCTCTATTCCCTGTTACTTCACAATCTCTGAAACCGTGCCCGCGCCTACCGTGCGGCCGCCTTCGCGGATCGCAAACCGCAGACCCTTTTCCAAAGCCACCGGCGTGATCAGCTCCACCTCAAGCGATACGTTATCGCCAGGCATCACCATCTCCACGCCTTCCGGCAACTGCGCCACGCCCGTCACGTCCGTCGTGCGGAAGTAGAATTGCGGCCTGTAGCCCTTGAAGAACGGCGTGTGACGGCCGCCTTCTTCCTTGCTCAGCACGTACACTTCGCCCTTGAACACCGTGTGCGGCGTAATCGATCCCGGCTTCGCAAGGACCATCCCGCGCTCCACGTCTTCCTTGGGAATGCCGCGCAGAAGAATGCCCGCGTTGTCGCCCGCCAGGCCTTCGTCCAGCTGCTTCTTGAACATTTCCACGCCGGTGCACACCGTCTGGCGCGTCTCGCGGAAGCCGACGATCTCGCAAGCCTCGCCAACCTTCACCTTGCCGCGCTCAATACGGCCGGTCACCACCGTGCCGCGCCCGGAGATTGAGAAAATATCTTCAATCGGCATCAGGAACGGAAGGTCAATCGCGCGGTCGGGCCGCGGTACATACGCGTCCACAGCTTCCATCAACTCGTCGATCTTCGCTTCCCACTCCGGCTCGCCGTTCAGCGCGCCCAAAGCAGAGCCGCGGATCACCGGCGCGTCGTCGCCCGGGAACTGGTACTTCGACAGAAGATCGCGCACTTCCATCTCCACCAGGTCGATCAGTTCCGGATCGTCCACCGCATCGCACTTGTTCAGGAACACAACCATCGAGGGAACGCCAACCTGGCGCGCCAGCAATACGTGTTCCTTGGTCTGCGGCATGGGACCGTCGGTTGCGGCGACGACGAGAATTGCCCCGTCCATCTGCGCCGCGCCGGTAATCATGTTCTTGATGTAATCAGCGTGACCCGGGCAATCCACGTGCGCATAGTGACGGTTCGCCGTTTCATACTCCACGTGCGCCGTCGCAATCGTGATGCCGCGTTCCCGCTCTTCCGGCGCGTTGTCGATCGAGTCGAACGAACGGAACACATTCTTAGGGTTATGCTTACCCAATACCTTGGTGATTGCCGCCGTCAACGTCGTCTTGCCGTGATCGATGTGCCCGATTGTTCCCACGTTCACATGCGGCTTGCTGCGATCAAATTTTTCCTTGCCCATGCCCTTCAGTCCCTTCCGTTAGACTTTATTTCTTGTCGTTCCGGATTTGTCCGGAAACGCAAAACCCTCGGCGCAGCCTCAATAGTAGGCGTACACCCTGAAATACCGTTGCCGCGGCTCCATCGCCACGGCTTCCACCAGCCGCAGGTACCGTTCGCGGGTCAATCCCTGGTCTGAAACCGGCAGCGCCTCGTACAGCGCAATCGCCTGCTTGCCCAGCAACCCGCGCCGCAGTACGCCCTCGTAATCGCGAACCCGCAACTTGGCGCGCTTGACGCGATTCAGAAAAACTTCCACGTCCCGCGCATCGAAGGCCGCATCGATCAGCGCATGAAGCTGCGCAAATCCCTGCTCATCCCGTACCGCTATCGTTGCCTGCTCGAACATCGTAGTTTGACCTCGCATCAGGCTTTTCAAGCCCGTCCCACAATTCCAAATCTCTTACCCCAGCGGCTAAAACCTGTCGCCGGTGACCCCAAATCTGGAGCGGGAGACGGGGTTCGAACCCGCGACCAACAGCTTGGAAGGCTGTGACTCTACCACTGAGTTACTCCCGCAAAACAGCCTTTAGCTCTTAGCCTTCAGCTCTTAGCTTCATCTCGCCCTTGCCGGCCACATTCGCCAGACCCGCCATGGAACAAGCTAAAGGCTAAAAGCTAATAGCTAATAGCTGAACTTATGGAGCTGATGACCGGGTTTGAACCGGTGACCTCTCCCTTACCAAGGGAGTGCTCTACCAACTGAGCTACATCAGCCCTAAAACCAGCTTTCAGCTTTTAGTTTTCAGCTTTCAGCTTCATCCTGCCGGCATGAGCCCCAAAGGCCCAATCCGCCACAACACAAGCTAAAGGCTAATAGCTGGCAGCTAAAAGCTTTCCTAATCCCCGCTGCGGCGAATCTTCTCCGCATGACGGGCCAACACGGTGCGCAATGCCAGCCCGCCAATGATGATCAGCGGTACCAACCGCATCTCCACCAGCCTGCCCGCGAAGACCACCTTGCCCTCGCCCATCGTAAACCAGACAAGCACCGCTAAGACACCATACAACACGAGGGCTATCCAGTACTTCCGCTCCAAATCCGAACTCGCGCCCATCAAACCCTTGCGCTCATCCGGTTGCGGCACTCCGCGCATTCCAACACCCTCAAATCATGGTGCACAGGGGAGGGTTCGAACCTCCGTAGGTCTAAGACCGGCAGATTTACAGTCTGCTGCCATTAACCACTCGGCCACCTGTGCCCAGTCACGCCAGCAAGCAATCATCGCTTGCCGGAGCCCTGTCCAACCCTGTCCGTACCACCCGGCTCAACCCGCGCCGCACTTGCCTGGCGCATCGTATTCGGCGCATCAACTTCGGCGCATCAAGCCCCGCCCGGATCGTCTCCGGTCTTGCGGAGCATGTGCACCTCTGTGGAATCACCGCGGAGGACAGACCCGGCGTTTGAAAAATAGAACCGCCGGTTCAATCTTACCGTCTCAGGCCCCGCTTTCGGCTTCCTAAAGTGGAGCTGGCGAAGGGATTTGAACCCCCGACCCTCTGATTACAAATCAGATGCTCTACCAGCTGAGCTACGCCAGCCCTTCCCACCCCGAAAACCGCCTCGGGTGCCCCAATAAACCGCACGGACACACTCCCGCTCCGCACGTCAACGGCACAGAAATCAAGGTTAGCACACCACCGCCAGCGGAGCAAACCGCGCCGGGTCTCGGGGCCAGGCCGTCGCATAAGCTTGACACCCGGCAGAGTGGGATGACATCCCACCGGCCCTGGCATGCATCGAAAAGGATGGACGTAAATTCCCAGGTCAAAAGGCTCTCCATGCCCGTAAAAGCCGTTACCGAAAGAGCGAAAAAGGATCTGCGCGAAGGCAAATCTCCATCCACGGCTGCCGGTGAATTTGTGCGGGAAGAAATCGACCGCGTGCGCGAAGGAAAGCACGGGGTTCGATCTCCCCAGCAGGCCATCGCCATCGGACTCAGCATGGCCCGGCGTGCGGGCATCCCCTTAAAGCCTCCCGCGCCCGGAAAAACCAGCGCGGAGTCCAGGAAGAAGGCAACAAAGGATTACGAATCCGGCCAGGCTTCCCCAAAAACCAGCCGGGAGGGAGCCACCAGGCGAGCCAGGGCCAGCCTCAAGGCGTTGCAACGGGAACCGACAAACACGGTCTCCCATGCGGCTCTGTCCCGCCATGCAAAGAGCGCTGCCCGAAAGCGGCAGAAGACAGAGAGCGGCCAGGCCGATTAGAAGGTAATCCGCATCTTCACTTTGGGTGCCCCATCCATTTCACAGTTTCATGTGGAATGGGTGGGAATCCACGAACCTCAACCCGCATCCGCTCCTCGCAAGCTCACCCCGCCCTGCGCGCTACCCGCTTCAGTGCCGGACTCCCCGCCGCCAGACGCAGATCGTACTCGTTCTGCAGATTCAGCCAGAATTGCGCTGGCAAACCAAAATAAATCCCCAGCCGCAGCGCCGTATCGGCGGAAATTGCCCGCTTCCCGCGCACAATATCCCCCACCCGCGGCGCAGGCACGCAAAGCTCCTTGGCCAGCCGGTAAGCTGTCAGCCCCAGCGGCTCCATGAACTCGGTCAGCAGTATCTCTCCGGGATGGATCAAAGCGGCGTTTCCAGTCATCTTGAACACCCTCAGCCTATAACTCAGTGATAGTCCACCACTTCAACTTCGTGCGCGCTGCTCTCGCGCCAGATAAAGCATATGCGGTACCGGTCGTTGATCCGGACGCTGTGCTGGCCCTCCCGGTCTCCGTGCAGCTTTTCCAGCCGGTTGCCCGGCGGCACTGTCAGGTTCTCCAGCGCCAGCGCGGCGTTCAGCATGTACAGCTTCTTCAGTGCCTGGCGATTCAGTGGGGCTGGCAGCCGCCTGCATCTGCCCGTCGTCCACAGCTTCTCGGTATCTGCGTCCCGGAACCCGGCGATCATGCCGCATAGTAACACTACACGTTTATAAATGCAACGCGTACTGCTTCCCGAAGCTTCCTCTAAGCCCCAATTCCACTTGGTTTCCGCCCCGGCTTTGCAGTCTGGAAAAAATCCTTGCGGAAAGCAGACTTTAAGTGGGTGATCGATTCGCCTCCCCAATGAGCTGTAAATGGTTCTGAAAATTCAAGGAGAAGCCGCATGCGTAAGAGTTTTCTCGCACTCGTATTTCTGGCAATCTGCCCCCTCCTCGTAGCCCAGCAGGCTCTCAACAATGGCTCCGTGATCAAACTTGTGAAAGCTGGACTGTCTGACGACTTGATCGTTTCCACCATCAACGCCGCGCCAGGAACTTATGACACCTCTGCGGAGGGGCTGATTGCTCTCAAGAAGGCGGGGGCTAGCGATAAGGTGGTTTCGGCCGTTGTGATGAAGGTCGCCGAGGCCTCGCAGCCTGCTCAACCCCCAATTCCTCCGCTGGCTCCGATGAATGCAACTGCTGAACAGAATTCCACCGATCCAAACGATCCGAATAGCTCACACGATCCCGGAATCTACATGTACACCAAAGGCCAGAACGGCATGGTGCTGACCATGCTGGAATCGAGCGTGTACTCTTCGGGAAAAACCGGAGGCATGTTTGCCACTGCTCTCACCTATGGGATCGCCAAGACGAAGATGAAGGCGGTTGTTCAGGGCGCTCACGCCAGCGTAAGCACCAGCGACAGCAGTGTTCTCTTCTACTTTTACTTCGAGGAAGAAAACAAATCTTTCGGCGGGTCGACAACGCCAAACGAATATACCCTCCTGAAATTTGATCAGAAGAGCAACTCTCGTGAAACGCAGACAGGGTCGATGAATGCGTTCGGCGCATCCACGGGAACGGATGTCAATGCCGCCTCAGGATTCACATACAAAAAGATCAAGCCAGGAATTTACAAGGTCACTCCTGCAGGCCAACTGATACCTGGCGAGTATTGCTTCTTACCAGCTGGGGGACAAGCAGGAACCGCAGCCGCGAGTCGTTTGTTCGCATTCGGAATTACAGCACAGTAAGACTTGCCCTGTATCCCGGGTCTAGCTTCCAAGAACCGGGGTACACAGAGCCTTTCCCTGCGAGTGACAACACGGATAGGTCCGCTTCCTAAATTTGCGCCTTTCGTCCTCCCGTGCGAGGGGCATTCCAATCCAAGCCGACCCATGGTTCCGTCCCAGAGGGCCGGTGCAATCCCGTTCCGGCGCAGAATACTCTTGCGATCTGCAGACTTTGGGTGGATGATCGTGTCGCCTCCCCAATGGGCTTGAATCGGTCTTGATACTCAAGGAGAAGCTGTATGCGTAAGCGTTTTTCTGCAGTTTTACTTCTGGTAATTTGCCCTCTGCTCCTCGCCCAGCAAGCACAGCCCGTTTCTGAGGCGCCTCCGCCACAACAAGCCGCCCCGTCCACTCCTCCTCCTCCTCACACGCTGCTGGATGGAACGCCCGTGAAACTGCGGCTCAGTCAAACCATCTCCTCGGCGGACACAAAGGTGGGACAGGAAATACCGTTTGAGGTCGTTGAAGACATCAGCGTAGATCAGGTCGTTGTCCTTCCCAAAGGGGCAACCGCGATTGCCACTGTAACCGCTACCGAGCACAAGAAAAGCATGGGGCGCGCCGGCAAGCTCGACATCGCCATCAGTTATGCCCGCCTCAAAGACCAGGAAAAGGTCGCACTGCGAGCGACGCAGGAAAACAAAGGCGGAGGGCACGTCGGCGCCATGACGGGAGCCATTGTGGCTACGTCGATCATCTTTTTCCCTGCGGCGCCACTGTTCCTTTTCATCCACGGCAAGGACATCACCCTTCCTCAGGGCACAGAAATCACGGCCTTCGTTGAGGGCGACATGCACCTGAACATGGCTAACTTCGGAGCCGCTCCCGCTGCCTTGGCGCCCATCCCGCCACCTGCTGCACCGTCCGACGCAACACCTCCCGCGCAGGTCGCATTAGTCATTGAGTCCACCCCTCCCGGCGCTGACATCGAGATCGACGGCGCGTTTGTCGGCAATACGCCTTCCACGGTCTCCGTCGCTCCCGGCAGCCATAAAATCGCCGTCAAGAAGAAGGGCTTTACCGACTGGACCAAGACCCTCAGCGTCACCAGCGGCACAATCCATCTGAACCCGGAACTGGAGCAGGAGCCGGCAAAATAGACGTATGCTGAACGTGGATTTGTAAACCTGTCAAACGAGGAGGACCGGCATGTACCGCTCTATTTGTCTTGTCTTCGTGTTATTTCTCGTCGCGTGCTCCACTGTTCATGCCAAGAAACCAGACCATGAGTGGAGCGTCGGCAAGATACTAGACGAGAATCGAGCTCGGTACTTTGCCGGTATGCTTAACGATTCGTCCTCCCAATCAACGCAGAACGGCACCTGGAACGGCAATGCGCACAGCACATCGCTGGGCGACTCAACGAACACCCAAGTCAATGGCAGTTATTCCGGGACACAAAATACCTCGACCTCAGGTACATCTATTCCCATATATAGGGTTTACGACAACCTTGTAATCGAGGGAACTGATGCCGTGTACATCACGTCTGAACGGATTCGATGGCGCTGGTCAAAGGGCGCTCACGTCGCAGTCAACGGTGCCGTCAAATACTACGTAGATGGAAGGAAACTTCACGTCCTGGATAACGATGACAAAGAACACACAATGGAGATCGTCAAAGAAATCAGAAAGGTTACCCCAACTGTCAGCTCCGTCACCTCCGCACAGGCAGATAACAGCCAATTGATGGCAACGCAAGCTACGGCAGGCCCAGCTTCCCAAGCGTCCGTAACCATCGACTCCACCCCACCCCGCGCTGACATCGAGATCGACGGCGCATTTGTCGGCAACACGCCTTCCACAGTCTCCGTCGCTCCCGGCAGACATCAAATCGCTGTCAAGAAGAAGGGCTTCACTGACTGGACCAAGACCCTCAATGTCACTGGTGGCTCGATTCACCTGAACGCGGAACTGGAGCAAGCGTCGGCAAAGTAGCAGCCCTTGAGCCGCCAGCGAGTGCATCTCCCTTCCCTCCGGGAGTGGTAGTGTAAATCTGACGGCCCCTCATGCACCGACGCACGCGCAGAACGCTCATCATCCTCGCCGCGGTCCTCGCCTTTCTGGCCCTGGCCGTCTTTCTGCGCTCCAAAGCCCCGCCTGAGGCCGCGCGCCTGCTGCCCGAGTCAGACGGCATCATTTACCTCAACCTCAAGCCCATCCGCGCCTTCCTCCACAAGGGCATGAAGCCGCCCCAGCGCGTCCCGGAGTACCAGCAGTTCATTGACGCCACCGGCATTGACTGGGAGCAGGATCTGGACCAGGCGGCCATTGCCCTGCACCGCATGAGCGACCCCAACGGCCCCAACGGCCCGGTCGCCTACTCCATGGTGCTGGTGGGCAAAATCGACGGCAAGCGCCTCAACACATGGCTCGACGCCCACGCCGCCAGCCGCGAATCCTACGCCGCCAAAACCGTCTACAGCATTCCGTCCGAAGGCCGCACCGTGCGCATCGCGCAAATCGGCTACGACATGGTGGCCATCTCCAACACCCCCACGACCGAGCAGATCCACTCCATTCTCGACCGGCATTCGACTGCCGCGTGGCCCCTGGCCGATTCCACGCTGCTGCGCCGCCATTACCACGAGGTGCCGCTGCTCTCCCTGGCCTGGGGCATGGGTCAAATCGGCCTGCCCTTCTCTGAGAGCGGCGCCATCCGGGTCTTCGGTCTCTCGCTGCCTCTCCACGACGACTCCACCATCATTGCCAGCGTGGCGCCGGAGCTGCCCATGGCCGGCACGCTGCGCCTCAAAGTCGTAGAGATTGCGCCCTCTGAAGACGCGGCCGCCAGCCAGACCGCCGCGCTGCTGATGCTGATCACTCTGGCCCGCGGCTTCACCGCTCCCCTGGCCCAGAACACTGACAACAACACCCTCAAGGAGTTGCTCAAAACCGCCGAAGTCACCCAGCATCGCGAGCGGGTTGAGGTCACGGCCACGGTGACGCCTTCCCTGCTCGGCAGCATGGCTCCGGATGAAAATTCCCCGCCGGAAGCAGCGCCGGGAACCGGCGCAGCCGCACCCAAATAGGCACGTACGGAGTTAGTGCCCCGTCAGCCCCAACGCTCCCACCACCGCTCCATCCACCTGCGCCGGCTTGCCGTCTTCCTTGTTCACCACGCTGAATCCGCCGCGATAGTCCCACATTGCCCAGCCAATGCCGTCGGCCTCAAACGCCGTCCGCGCATCGTGAATCCAGGTGGCGCGCGAGATCGGATCGGAGAAGTTGCGGTAAGCTCCAAACTCATTGCAGATCAGCGGCACATGATTCCCACGGCCCCAGGCCGCGGCCTCGTCCACCAGCAGCCGGATGCGGTGCGCGTCCCAGCGCTCCAGCCAGTAGTTCTCCAGTTGGTAGCGGCTGGCCGCATCGGGAACCTGCTGCAACGCCGCCTGCATCGACCCCTCCTGGGCCGGGTAAGGAATATCGTGCGTATAACTCCACCACGTCAATCCCCACGAGGCGCCCTGGTGCGTGAACTGGTGCGGATCGTAAAAGTGGAAGTTATAAATCACATTCCCATCGGCCAGCGGTTCCAGCGCCAGCAGGTCGGCAATATCGGAGTAATTCGCTCCTGTGGCGATTATCGTGTTGCGCGGCGCAGCCTGGCGGATGGCCGCGGCCACGCGCGCCTGGATGCCGGCCCAGCGGTAGGCATCGTTGACCTCCGGCTCGTTCAGTATCTCAAAGAACACCCGCTCCGGGTCGCGCGTGGCGTAGTGCGCGGCGAGCTTGCGCCACAGCATGGTCAGCCGGTCCACGGCGTAGTCGCTGGTGCGCAACTGCTGCTTGTAACTGTCCTCCGGGTGCAGGTCGATCTCGACGGCCAGCCCATCGGCCAGTATGGCGTCCACGGCGCGGTCCACCCGCGCCACGAATTCGTCGTTCAGCCCGTCCTTGCCCAGCGGGTACTGCTCCAGCGGCACGGCGTCGATGCTGAGCCGCACATGGTCAAAGCCCAGTTGCGCCATCAGTGCAATGTCCTGGGCGTCGGTATAGCGGTTGGTCCGTGCCGCGGAGTAGTCGTTGGGCGACTGCGCGAACCACTGCGACGCGTTGATGCCGCGCTTCAGGTGCTGGGCGCGGGCAAAAGCGGTCTGCACCCCTGCGGCATGATCCTGCGCGGCGGCGGGAAGGGCAACGGCAAGCAAGGCGGCCAAGCAACCCGGACGAAGATTCACGGCAAATCCTCCTGCGATTTTGAGACACAATTCCCGAGCCAACCATACCATGCAGCGCCCTTGCCGGACTGACCATGCACAAGGCACAATACCCGCAGCCCTTTGAAAGCAGGACATTCATGCCCAACCGCTCGTTTCTGTCGCCGGCGTTGCTCCTGGCCGCCCTTCTGGCAGTCTGCCTGACTGCCGTCCACGCCCAGAATCCGCCCGCAAGCCCCGCTGCGCAAGCCCAGAGCCAGCCAGCGGCCACGCCCGGCCCCTATGACGCCATGCTGACCAAAGCCGGAAAGCTCTACTACTCCAGCGCAAAGGACGAACTGGCGGCCTTCGACTGCGCCGTCCATCCCGATTGGCACACCCTGTTTGTAACCGCCCAGAAGGGCGCCGCGGTGGCGGAAGACGACCCGCGCATCGTCCTGCTCAAGACGGTCAACATCACGCTGCACGGCCGCTTGAAGGGCAGTTCCACCCTGGACTGGAATCCGCCCGCCCATCCCGGCGCACCGCTCGATCAGGACTCGGTCACCCTGCTGGACAACATGCACAGCGCACTCGATCAGACACTGCAGGGCTTCATGCAGTTCTGGACACCCTTTGTAGACGGCTCCTCCATCCCGTCCAACTCTGAAGGCCTCCAGATCACCCAGAACGATAGCGGCTACGCGCTCCATGCCGAACAGGGCGATACCAAGGTGACCGAGTTGATTGACAATAACCTGATCCTGCAGCATTTTGACGTGGTCCTGAACGGCACATCGATCAAATTCGAACCGTCCTACAAGACCACGGCAAAAGGCTTGCTGGTCAACGAATTCCAGGCCCACATCCTGCCGGCTGGAGCGCCGCCCGAACAGGTACAGGACATGCATGTGTCCATCGAGTACCAGACCCTGGACGGCTTCCCCATTCCCGCCCGTCTCAACATGTCCGTGGCCAACAGCGGAACGCTCAACTTTGTCATGGATGGCTGCAGCGTGAGCCGCTCTTCAAAGTAAGCGCGCCCCCAAAACAATTGCGGCTCCCCTGCGCATCGGGTAGGAGGCGGGATCACTCCCGCCGTCCTCCCACACCACCGGACGTGCCGTTCGGCATCCGGCGGTTCAT
>Ga0302320_10019825_pt1 | contig 13466 bp, 20 predicted proteins | sample Bog_T0_3_FD_202130 | JGI IMG/M metagenome (GOLD analysis project Ga0302320, IMG submission 202130) | Peat permafrost microbial communities from Stordalen Mire near Abisko, Sweden - Bog_T0_3 | ecosystem: Environmental > Terrestrial > Soil > Wetlands > Peat | place: Sweden: Abisko, Stordalen Mire...
GCTTTCAGCGATCTAGTCTAACTACTCCGCTCCGAAGATAAACGCGCGCTGCCTCGCGGGTGGCCCTCGCTTTTGAGACATGGGAGTGTAGGATGAACGCATGCCGAAGGGGCTTGTTCGTTACCAGCAAGCAGGTGGAGTTGCCAGCTCGGCCTGCGACAGGAGGACGCTGCTCCAACAAATCGCAAGGAATGCCGCAATTACTGTAGCGATGAAGACTCTAGTCCTGCGGATCATTAAGCAATTCCCTCAACCGATGTAAGGCATTACAGATCGAAGTTCGATCGTCTTTCGTTCCGCGTTGTAGAGCTTTCTCGAGCGGCCCATGCGCCAACGTTGGCAAGAGGTTGCTGATAAACTCCTGCACCTTCCGAGTGGGATATACTCGCGCGATCCGACGGTCGGTAGGGTCGGATCGCCTCTCAATCATGCCTCGCTTCGTCAATCGATCGATGATTCCGCTCACCGTTGAGTGAGCAAGATTCACCTCTTTCGAGAGGTCTTTAAGGCTTATCCCGTGATTACGCACTACAGTCTGCATCACGGCCTTCTGCGGGATCGTCAACTGGCCTTTCGATTCCTCTACGTCCAGCGGTTTACGCAGAGTCTTTCGGATCGCATTCAGGTCGCGATCGATCTGCTCTGCTTGCGCACGCAATTCGCTACTTGGCTGCTTCATTCGTTTCACTTGAACTCTGTGACCTCACACCGTTTCAGAGTAATCCAGGGATCAGCGCCTTTACCCGGCGCCGGTATTGAGGATAAGCATGGGGAAAGGCCGCCATCATGAGGCGCTCTTCCTGTGCGATTTTCAAGATCAGACCGAGAAGGATGACGCCTAAACCCAGGATGCATCGCCATTCGCCAATCGCTAAAGCCGTTCCAATGCAAGCGACCACGATTCCTGTGTAAATGGGATGCCTCACGGAGCGATAAGGTCCCTTTACGATCAACTCGTGGCCTTCTTTCACCCTGGCCGTCCCGCTCCAATTTGCGCCCAGAACCAGCCGCGCCCAGATTGCGAACAAACAGCCTGCCGCGGTGAACGCTAATCCCACCGTCTGGATCGGTCTGTTCTCCGGTAGAAAATGGTGCCCCAGCCATCCCATACGAAAATAGTCGCTGCCAATCAAGAAGAAGCCAACCAGGAATATAGTTCTCTGAACAGCGAGCGACTTTCCCGTCAGGGACTGCCTGGTTCTCTTGGTAAATGGCAGGGTGACCAGCCATATCGCCGCCAATACCGCCCATGAGCATTGAATCCATAATCCGATATCCAATCTCGCCATCGCAACCTCCGTCGCACACGATATGTCGTGTACGACTGATCTTGCCAAACATTGCGTTGATTGTCAAGTGCTGGATGGGATGTAGGATGCCGGCTGCGCAAATCACATCGGTATTCCGAGCCGACACACAGGATCCACATGGGTATTTCGGGAGCGTGCCGCTGCTTTATGGACAAATCATAGACAATATACGTATGCCGCCGTTCGAAGAGGAGACAACTCGATTTCTCGGTGCCTGGATGCAAGTCCGTCAGATCATTCAAGCTTCTAACTTCAATCGCTTTCAACGCGCGGGCCTCAGCGCTACGCAGTTCATGACGCTCAACGTTTTGCCCAAAGATGGCATGACCCTCTCTGAAATCGCACGCAAGTTGAACCTCAGCGCAGCCACGCTGAACGAAACGGTCAACTCACTAGCGGACCGAGGGTTTGCCATCCGAACGCCGGATCCCAACGACGCTCGGAAAATCCTAATCAGTGCGACAAAAGAGGGCGAGGATATGCAGAACTCTGCGTCGAAAGAGTTCCATGCCTTCATGACCAGTCTTTTCGCACGCATGAGTAAGACACGCCGTGACGGCCTGCTCTCCGGTCTCGAAGAGATGGTGAAACTCAGTCAGACCGATCTGGATGACACTACTCGCCGTGCTGGTGGCGCTCCTCAGGGGAAGCGTAATTCTCGGCAATCTCCGCCGCGGTAATTTCTATCGCGCTGCTGTTGCGAATGATCGAGGCTATTTCTTCGTCGGTCTTGTCGCGTTTACGCAGCGTCTCGATCTCGTCGCTGACCATGCCCACAAACGCCTCGAGAGGGAATTGTTCAGGTTCCAATCCCGCCGCGTCACGCAGAGACCTTTGGGCCTTCATCGCCTCTTCAATGGAGTATTTCTTTGATTCGCTCATCAGGACTCCTTTCGTAGTACGAATTATTTATAGCAATAAAATAGAGCGATGTAAAGCCACCGAAGAAGGCATCGAACTAAGTGTGAGAAACCAGGGACAGACGGGACGTTCCGACGGTTTCGGCTCAACTGCAAATGACTCGGCGATTGAGAGCTTTCGTGCTGTTTCATGCGGTCAGCAGAGATGTTCTAAGATCGTCCTCCGGCGCCGACCATTCTTCATGATTTCCGGGATACGATTTAAAGGCGAGCGTCCTCAAGCCGCGCCAATCGGGGAAAAGTGGGACGTGATACCTATTCCCTTGCGTATGGGAAATCGGGGAGCGTGTGGCCGGTTCTGGATTCTCAGACCTGGGATTGCTTAGGTTGGAGGTCCATCTTTATAACCATCTCCGCCCTTTGTGTAACCGGTGTAGGCCGCCGTCGAGAGTTTTTATTGTGAGGTAGCTGTTGCGGCTGCTGCGGCCTGCTTGGTGAATTCGAATGTGCAGGGGCGCCCGACAATCCCGAGGCCTTCATTCCTCAGGCCGGTTCCGTCTGCGTCTTTGAATTGGGCTTTGACGTCCCAGGTGTACTCCTCCCCTTTGTGGGCGAACACGCCGCGCGCATAGGCTCTTGAGGCGATGATGCCCGAGCCGCTGAGCTTGGCGCTTCCATCGGCGGCAAGCTTTCCTTCCAGAACAAAGGAGCCGGGCTGGCCTTCAGTGCCGCGCACTCCCCGCAGATTGCTGTCCTGGATCACGCTGTCGAAGTTCCAGGTGAAGCCTTCGGTCTTGCCTTTGGCGGGGCAAACGACCTTGGTGTGCCAGGTGCCGTCGAATTTTTCAGCAGCGATAAGGATCGCGGACGAGAAGAGAAATGCGCAGATTACCGAGAGACGGATGACTTTCATTGCGGTTCCTCCGGCGGGATTCTAGCACCGGTTAGGTGCACAGTCCACAGGAAGAGAGTTCCTTCAATCCGCTTGAAAGGGGGCGAAGACAGAGCACCGCCGGCGCAACCGAGATCTGAGGCCTCCCCGGTCTCAGACGCGAGACCCGGACCACCCAAACATCTGAGGCCTCCCAGGTCTCAGACGCGAGACCCGGACCACCAATCCTTGATTGTTTATTCAGACATAGCCACCAGGCATCCGGCTACTGCAGGGAGTAGACGGTTTTGAGGACCTTGTCGGCTACTGCTTTGGGCAGCGGGGCATAGGAGAGAGCTGCGACTTCGCCTTCGCCGGAGTTGATGATCCAGCTGAGCATGTCCTTGATCACTTTGCCCTTTGCGACATCGGCGGAGTGAACGGGGATGAGCAGATAAGTGAAGCTGGAGATTGGGTAGGCGTTTGCGCCGGGTGCGTTGGTGATGGAGATGCGGAAGTCGGCGGGCATTGTTTTGACACTTGCAGCGGACTCCGTAACCCCGTCGATGGACGCTTTGACCCAGTTGCCGGAGGCGTTCTTGACCTCTCCGAACGTGATCTTGTTCTGGAGCGCGTAGATCAATTCGACGTAGCCGACGGCTCCTGGGAGTTGGCGGACCAGGCCGGCGACTCCTTCATTGCCTTTGCCACCTACGCCTACGGGCCACGCCGGTGAGCTGCCTTTGCCGGGGCCATTGGCCCAATCCTTGCTGACTTTGCTCAGGTAGTCAGTAAAGATGAAGCTGGTGCCGCTGCCGTCGGAACGGTGAACGACGATGATCTTCTGATCGGGCAAGTGCGCGCCGGGATTGTCCTTGGCGATGCGGGCATCGTTCCAGGTAGCAACCTTGCCGAGGTAGATATCGGCCAGGACATCGCCGCTGAGCTTGACTTCGCCGACGCCGGGAACGTTGAAGATGGGAACGACGGCGCCGAGTACCGTTGGTATGTGCGCTAGCTTGACTTTGCTCGAAGACAGCATTTCGTCGGTCATGGGCATGTCAGACGCGCCGAAGTCGACGAGCCCGCCGGTAACCTGGCGAATGCCGCCGCCGGAACCGATGGATTGGTAATTGACTTCAACACCGGGATGGGCGGCGCTGTATTCGCTGAACCATTTCGAGTAGATGGGATATGGGAACGTTGCGCCTGCTCCGGTGATTTGCTGTGCGTGCGCGGTGCCCAAGGCGAGCATCAACAACGAAATAGCGAGTAAAGATTTTTTCACGAAGATCTCCTTGCAAGTTGAACTGCCGTAATTGATTGTCTTCGCGCAATGTTACGGGGATTTGAATGGGAGCAGGTTTTTAGCCGAATGGTGTCGACTTGTGAGATGGGCGAAGGGCTGAAGGAGCGGAGCAGCGATCAGGCGATGACGGGAAGGGTGGGCATGGAGCCCTGGTCTTTGGCTTCGGCGATAACGGCGTCGAGGTGGTGGAGGACTTCAGGGATAGTCATGGTGCAGACCTCGCGGCGGGAGTCATAGCCTTCTTCGACGATTTGCTTCAGATAGCGCCCGGCGATTTGGGCGGCGAGTTGGTCAGTAATGACTTTGCCGGAGCGTTTTTTTTGTTCGACCCAGGCGGTGCAGGGGAGGGCGATCCACATGGGGCGGCCGTTGACGTCGAAGCGGATGTCGACTGCGTCGGCGTGGCGGGTGGCGATGGCGACCATGGTGCCTTTCCATGTGCAGTGCAGGTCTTCGCCGGTCCATCGGTCGGCTACGTGGAAGTCTTCGTACATGACATTAGCGTATCGTTCGCGCGGGCAATGGGCAAGCTGTCGCAGGTGGAGGATGCGCAGTAGGCGCGAACATGCGATGATTCGCTTTCATTTCCACCGCCTTGACTCATCGTGCCTTACATTCCTGCCGATGAAGCCGGGGAGGGAGCACAACGTTCATGATGATCACGATTCCTGTTTCTGAAGAGATTGTTCGCCAGGCGCAGGTGCGCAGTTTGCAAGTAGACGATTTTGTTGCAACGCTGATCGACAAGGGTTTGCGTGCGGAGTTGGAGCGGCCGTCGCTGAGCAGCGCGATGGAGCGGATCCGCGCCTTGCATTTGGCAGCAGGACCGGCAAAGACCTAGGGGCTATTCACTGCATAGGGCGGGGGTATGGAATGGGGGTCTGGTGGACGCTGCTGTTGGCGCGCTGATAGACTAGTAGGGTTGCAGTGGCAGTGCCCTCACCCGTACGGACCCGCCTGCAAGTCAGCCTCAAGAAGGACATAAGAAACCCGTGGATACACAGACCCGTCACGCCCTGAAGAATGATAAATTTGCCCAGGCCACTGCCACCAGCATGAGTTGGGTCAGCGGCCACCGTTCCGGCGTGCTGAAGTGGGTAGCAGTACTGGGCGTCGTAATTATTCTGGCGGTAGCCGCGGTGGTTTACTGGTCGATGCGTTCAACGACAGCTGACAGCGCACTGGGCGTAGCGCTTGATACGTACGACGCGCCGCTGGCGTTACCGGGGGCTCCGGCAGAGACGGGTGTGTATGCGACTTCTGCAGACAGGTCAAGGGCTGCGAATAAGCAGTTTGCCGCGGTGGCGCAGCAATATGGATGGCTGCCGGAGGGCGCGAAAGCGCATTACTTCGCCGGAATCACGGACCAGGAATTAGGGCAGACGGCTTCCGCGGAAGCTGAGCTCAAGACGGCGGCTGGTGCGTGGGACCGCAACCTTTCCAACCTGGCGAAGCTGGCCCTAGCAGGGCTTTATCACCAGACAAATCGCGATGCGCAGGCCATAGATCTCTATAACGAACTGGCAGCCAAGCCCTCCGAAACGGTTTCGGCGGGAGTAGCGCAGCTTGACTTGGCTGATTTGTACGCCTCGACGGGCAAGCAGGACCAGGCGCGCGCGCTTTGGGCGAAGGTAAAGGATGCGGATAAAGATGGCGCAGCGGGCTCGATCGCCGCGCAGAAGCTGGCACCCAAGCAGTAGGGCAGCTGGACGGAGAAAACCGACTCGCGGAGGCGCCATCTCCGCGAGTTTCTATTTTGTGCCGCAGGAACAGCGGCGGCGCATGGTTTGAGCATTTAGCAATCCGCCTGCGTCTGGTGGTTTATGAGTGCCGGGCAGGCAGTATTCGCAGGTTGGATGGAGATTCCAGAGACAGCGGCGGACGACCGATCCCGCACCCAGGCCGAAGATGCGACGGTTGCGGCCTTGGTGAGCGAGTACGCCGGAACGCTTTATCGTGTGGCCTTTTCGGTGCTGCGCAATGCATCAGACGCTGAAGATGCGGTGCAGGAGGCATTTCTTCGGGTGCTGCGGCATCGCGCGATGCTGGACGAAGTGCGCGACCGGCGGGTGTGGCTGATTCGCATCGTCTGGAACATTGTTCTGGACAGGAAGCGCCGGGCGAAGACGCGGCCTGAGACGGACGATGTGGAAGAGCTGGTCCGGGTGCTGCCGTCAGGCGGATTGACGGCGGAGCAGATTGCATCAGCCGCGCAGCATCACGCACACGTGCTGGCTTGCGTGGACAAGCTGCCGCTGAAGGAACGGGAAGTGCTGACGCTTTCAGCTTTTGAAGAGCTTAGCAGCGTAGAGATTGCGACGGTGCTGGGGATCACAGAATCCAGCGTGCGCTCGCGGTTGTTTCGTGCGCGCAACCTGATGGCGGAACTGCTGGATCATAGAAGGAGTTTGCGATGAATTCTCAAGCTCAGAACGAATCCAATTCTGGCGCAGGGCCCGCGGTGCGGGCCGCCGAAGCCAGTTTGAAATTGATTGCCGGGCTTGCCGCCCCTCCAGGTTTGGTTGAGCGGGTGCAGGCGGGAATAATGGCCGCGCCGAAGCGTGCGCGAATTCTGGAGTGGCCAAAAGCGTTGCGGCGAGACAGCGGATGGATGCGCACGGCGGCGGCGGCGGCGATTGTGTTTGTGGTTGCCGGCGGGGGCTGGGGCGTTTACACGCGGGTACAGCCGAACAATGTGGTTGTGATGCCGGCTCGGGTGAGTGTGTCGGGAGGATTTTCAAGCGCAGGGGCGATGCGCACTCCGCAGACGTTGCAGGGGCCGGTGTTGGCACACCCGGTGGTGGCCAAGCCGGTTGAGCCGCAAGTTTCCGCGTCGACCGGGAAAAAGCCAGTGCGGAGCAAGCGTTCTAAAGCAGCGCTGGGCGCGGTTGTTCCGCCGGTACAGAACGCAGCGAAGTAAGACACTTCTTCGCTCACACCACGTTCAAATTCAGAATTGCTTTGGCTGTTTGCAATGGCGGGCGGAGCGATGCCGAGATGCAGTTCACCTTGGGCGGAGGCTGTTCCGCCTTCATGTGTGCGAGACTTAGGAGCGGTGGGGATCCTATACGGATCGCCGCGTTCTGAGGCAGTGCGGATGGAGACTGCGGAAAAGCAATTGTCGCTGTTGCTTGTGGATGATGACGCCGAGTTGTGCGGGATGATGAAAGAGTTCTTCACCGAGGCCGGTCATCATCTGGAATGCGCCTGCAACGGCCGGGATGGCCTGGACAGCGCATTGAACGGCACATACGATTTGGTTCTTCTGGATGTGATGCTGCCGGTTTTTGATGGGCTCACCTTGCTTCAGCAACTTCGTCGACGCAAAGATATTCCGGTGATTATGTTGACGGCGCGCGTTCAGCAGGAGGACCGCATCCTGGGGCTGAATACGGGGGCGGACGATTATCTCCCAAAGCCTTTTGATCCGGATGAGTTGCTGGCGCGGGTCCGCGCGGTGTTGCGACGCAGCGATACGGCTAGCTGGAAAGGCACACCGGTCATCACTGTCGGCGACATCCAATTGAATTCGGCAACGCGCGAGGTGTGGAGTGCGGGTAGTCCGGTGGATTTGACGGCGATGGAGTTCGACCTGTTGGAAATGCTGGTGCGATCCGCGGGGCGTGTTGTATCGCGCGCTGAAATTACGGTGGCGTTGTTTGAACGCGCAGCCACGCCGTACGATCGTTTTCTTGATGTTCACATCAGCCATTTGCGCAGGAAGCTTGAGGGCGGCCGGAGTGTGATCCGCACAGTAAGAGGAGTGGGGTATGTCTTTACTGCGTCGTCTTAAGCCGGTGCCTATGAAGTCCTTGTACTACGGGGTGGTGCTGGCGATGGTGGTTACGCTATCGCTCTCGTTCCTTGTTTTTCGCGGAATTTCAGATCGGATGGAAAAGAAATCGATTGACCCGGTGTACGACCGCTTTGACGAGCTGCAGTTGGAAAGCGCGCGGGGGGCTTTGGGCAGCGGGGGAGCGCAGGCGCTCAATATCTACCTCACAAAACTGGACCGCATTTTTGCCGGCTCGTCGCATTACCTGCTTGACGCGAATGGGATCGATCTTGTGTCGGGCGTGAACAGGGCGGAGTTGCTTCCTCCACGGCCGCTGACCAAGTGGCGCGTCCAGACCAAGGGACGTTGGATCATGTCTCACGGTTCTGCGGACGGGAAGTACTGGTTTGCTGCGGTGGGTTTTCTTGACCGTCCTCACGTGTGGACGTTTCTTCCTTACTATTTCCTGGTGATTGGGGCTGCTTTTGTTCTTTGCTGGATTGCAGCGTACGGCGTGGTGTCGCCGATTCGCAGGATCGCGACATCGATTGCATTGTTCGGGCAAGGCAATTTGTCGGTGCGCGTGGAATCCGGAAGAAGGGATGAGATTGGCCAGCTTGGGCGTTCGTTCAATCAAATGGCAGAGCGGCTGCAGAGGCTGATTGTGAGTGAGCGAAGGCTGTTGGGGGACATCTCTCACGAACTGAGATCGCCGCTGGCACGGCTGAAATTTGCCATTAAGCTTGCCAGGACATCCCCAGACAGCAAAGCGGCGCTGGACCGGATTGAGCGCGATGTTGACCGGATTACTTCGTTGGTGTCGGACATTGTCGATATCACGTTTATTGAGGGCGACCCAGCGGTGCAGGGGATCGGTGCGGTGCGAGCCGGTGAGGTCATCGACGACGTGATTCGAGACTGTGCTCTGGAAGCCCAGGCCCAGGAATGCGAGATCCTGGTGAACGGCAGGCTGACGGGCGAACTCCTCGGGAACCGCGAACTGCTGCGACGAGCGATTGAGAACGTGCTGCGCAATGCAATTCGTTTCTCGCCGCAACATTCAACCATTGGAGTATCGATCGCGGACGACGCGAACAGTACAAACATCACGGTGCGTGATTACGGTCCCGGCGTGCCTGAAGACATGCTGGCACGCATATTCGATCCATTTTTCCGGGTGGATGAGGCGCGGGACGCCAAGGGCGGGGGGTCGGGACTAGGCTTGTCGATCGCGAAGAGGGCGGTGCAAGTGCACCACGGAACGATCACCGCGGAGAATGCGGAGCCTGGATTGCGCGTGCGCATTTCAATCCCGATATTCACCGTTCCAAGTGCAGTTGAGAGGGAACACGACATGGAACTCAAGAATTCGTGATGAGGCACTTAAGAATTCTTAAGGTTCAATCGGTACGCCTGGCTGTTTAATTCTTGTAATGCCCGTTGCGACTGGGAAGAGTACGCGGGGCATTCGAGGAGATACAAATGAAGCGTTTCTTTGGTTTTGCCTTAATCCTGGTTCTTTTTTCTATCCCCGCACTTGCCAGCAAGAACTCTGAGAAAGTGACTCTGCCGGGCACGGTGAAGGTTGGTTCCACCCAACTTGCGGCCGGTGAGTACAAGGCTTCATGGACGGGTACTGGATCAAGCGTGCAACTGACTTTGACGCAAAACGGGAAAGCGGTCGTATCGGTTCCGGCGAAGCTGGTTGAGGAAAATCACAACCTCAACAGCGTAACCACCAACACGCAAGGTGGAGTGGATTTTCTTCAGACCATCCAGTTGAATCATGTGAGCCTGGTGCTGGAGAGCGCGCCAACTACAGGGCAGTAAAAGATAGGGCAACGGTCGGAGAGAGACAAGAGAGTTAGTTGACATTGCAGTTGGCAACAACCGCATTGCCGGCTGCGGAGGAAGCAAGAGATCTGTGTCTCGTCTTGCCAAACCCTCTCAGTGACTGCTTCCGCGTGGCGAAGGGAATCGTTCTTTCTGGTTTGAGCAGAAAGTGCGACTCTCGATCGCCACGTTCTTTTTTGCGTTCGCTATGAACGCGGATCGGATTGAGATTTTGAGGGATCCCACCCTTGCCGGGATGGAACTTCGTCAAGGATGAGGCACCCGGCGCCAATCAACTGCTCATCTTGGGAGCAAGTCATCCGCTGCGAGTTGGGCCGCTCGAGTCGTGAAACACTATGCATCCTTTACGACAGCCCGGATAAGGACGCCGAGCAGAGCGAGTACGACCGCGCCCCAGAAAGCGGGACCGAATCCGCGCACGTGAAACCCGTGGACGATGCTCGACGCCAGCAAGATCATTAGCCCGTTGATCACCAGCAGGAAAATTCCAAAGGTAAGAATGCTGATGGGAAATGTGATGATCTTCAAGATGAATCCGACCGTGGCGTTGAGAAGTCCAATCACCAGGGAGGCAATCATCGCGGGTCCGAGTCCCCGGACATCGAAGCCGGGCACGATTCTGGAAACGATCATCAGGGCTAACGCATACAACAGCCATTGAACGAGCAGTCCAAGCATCTTGTTCTCCTTGCGCAGTGTTTAACGGCAGCTCCGCCGGCGAGGCTATAGGAACGAGTGTCCCATCGGGGTGCGCACGTACGGCTTCCGTTATAGCATGGGAATGGGCGAGGCCGCGCGGATTCGATTCGAAGGTCGGCCTGTGTCTCATAACGAGGAACAACATTCTTGTTGTTGCTCCTGGCGGTCGAGAGCAGTTTCGAAATAAACGTAGACTTTTTGAGTGCAGCGAAGGCGGCCTTTTCTTTCGCCCCCGCGACGAAGACCTATCGCCGGGAGTCTAAAGGAAAACGCCACTTAAGTGTGTGTTTCTGGTCTACACCAGTTCCGAAACTGGCACAGCTGGATGCAGCGTCATTTCGGGCGCAGTTTTCATTTCCCATTCATCGAGGATGCTCCCACATGAAAGGCCAACGAATTGTGAGGCGCGCGGTGTTGATAACTCCATTGCTGCTGCCGTGGCCGGCGCTGGCGCAGAATATGACGCAGCCGCCGCTGCCCGACATCCGCGCGCTGATGACTGAGGTTCAAGATCACCAGAAGCAGATGGAGAAAGTGCGCGAGAACTACACCTACACCTCGGTGCAAACGACGCAGGACATCGACTCTGACGGACAGGTAAAAAAGACTGATACCGAGGAAGCTGAGGACTTTTTTGTAAATGGGCATGTGATTGAGCGGACCGTAAAGAAGGACGGGCAGCCGCTGAATGAGCATGACGCTCAGAAGGAAGCCGAGCGCGTGACCAAACTCGTCGAGAAGGCACAAAAGACGCCTCCGGAGCAGGCTCTTGAAGGGCCGTCGATCAGCGTGAGCCGGGTGCTGGAGCTGATGGATTTGCGAAACCCGCGACGGGAAAACTGGCGAGGGAGACCGTGTATCGTGTTTGATTTTGCAGGCCGCAAAGATGCGAAGACGCATGGATTGGCGGAAGACGCTTCAAAGAAACTGCAGGGAACGTTGTGGGTGGATGAAGCCGACCGCGAGGTGGCTCACATGGAAGTGCAATTCGACGATAATTTTCATGTGATCGGCGGGCTCTTCGCGAACATACAGAAGGGGTCGAATTTCCGGTTCGACCAAGCCCCGGTGAACGGCGAGCTATGGCTGCCGACGGGCGCGGAGGGAACGATCCAGGCGCGACTCTTGTTGTTCAAGAACCTTCGCCAGCATTTTACGGAACGCGATTTCGACTTCAAGCGCTTTCGCGTGGAGGCGCAGCAGCAGAAGGACGCAAAGACAACGCAAGAGAAGAAGCCTTGATGAAGTGGATGCGCTTCGTTTCCGGTATGCCGACCAGCTAGAGTAGGACCATGTTCATTCGGCGACTTTCGGTCTTGCGGGTTGACGGGTCGGGGGCGACACACGCTTGCCCCGTCCGCTGGATTGATAACTTCGCGATGCGGAACTTCACAAACGAGGCGATCTTCGACGATACGCTGCCTGCGGGTGACGGGCTGCTGGAGGCTGGACACCGGGTGCCGCTGGATGCGCTGCGGCCGGCCATGGAAGACTGGTTTCGGCGCAAGGGATACTTGCAGGCCGATGAGCGGCTGGAAGTGACGGAAATCGAAATTCCGAAACACTGAACAAGGCCACGCGCTCAATGGAACAGTGCGGAAGGCTTGCCCGTAACGGATTGAAATCCCCAGAGAATCCTGTTCAGCGCATCGTCAAAGTTGCGGTCGTGCGTCTTCTGCAGGAAGGCGATTTCAATGGACTGCGTGAGCGTCCACAGAACGTAATGGGTCTTCTCGTCGTAAGCAACAAGCCGAAACATGGGCACGGGATCCGATGCGCCGTTTACCTTGTTGGATTCCAGGGAGCGGGTAGAACCGGCGGGGGACGTCAATTGCAGTTCCAGCACCAGTTCGGCCTGAGCCGGGTCGTTCACCAACTCGAATTGGCCACTGGCTTGAAGTCCGGCATAGAACTGGTTGTAGCCGCGATTGGTATCGCCGCTGAATGGCGATGGAAACAGACCGCTGTCGGCTCCGGCGTTGGAGATGAAGATTTTCTTTGCGGTGACCAGGATGGACGGCACCGGTGCGGCGGGAAGGGGCGGCTGGGCGAGAACTGCAACCGTAGAAAAAAGTGCGAGAGAGAGGAAAGCGAGAGAACCGTGGCGAGAAAACTTCATGGAGTGCTCCTTGCGGTGCTGAGTGGTTCGTTGCATAGGACGGTTCGGGACGCTTGGTGGTTCCTGAAGATTTCTGGCGATCTTGATGTCGAGATTGGGCCGATCACGTTTAATGTGACCCGAGTCACTTTGGGGCCATTAGGGAGAGAAATTGGGTGGTTCCCGAATTTGCACCATTTGTTGTGCAAACTGTAAGTGAAGGGATCAAAAGGCTTATCCAAAATCGTGGAAAGATCCACAGATTTTGTGACGAAAAAGAGGGCTATCGGGGTTGATTTATCGGGGGATATGGCTGCCATTAAGTAGAATAGATAGATGGTTATACGAAGGAAATCACGCATCATGAACCTGAACACACCAATGGGGATTTGGATCCTTGCGGTGGCTTCGGCACTTGCGGCGGTCGCTGTCGTCGTAACCCTTTCCCCAAAGACGGTGCAAGCGGACGTGCAATTGTCACGACCCGCTGAGACTGTTGTCACTGTTCCCTCAGTTGCGCCTGCGACGTCGGCATTGCCAACGCCGCATGTGGTCGTTAGTAAGCACAGGACTCAATTCCTTCATGGCCTGGCTTCCTGGTACGGCTCAGTATTCAACGGACGTCAGACGGCAAGCGGCGAGAAATTCGACATGTTTGCCATGACGGCGTGCCATCCTACTCTGCCTTTC
>Ga0302320_10019826_pt1 | contig 13465 bp, 13 predicted proteins | sample Bog_T0_3_FD_202130 | JGI IMG/M metagenome (GOLD analysis project Ga0302320, IMG submission 202130) | Peat permafrost microbial communities from Stordalen Mire near Abisko, Sweden - Bog_T0_3 | ecosystem: Environmental > Terrestrial > Soil > Wetlands > Peat | place: Sweden: Abisko, Stordalen Mire...
ATTAATCGATTTCGGGTTGAGTCGAAAAATTTCTTGATCTGAACCACCGGAGCGGCGGCTGAACAAGATGAAGTTCTGCGCTGCTGAGGACACTACCCGATATCTTCGAAACTTCGGTGTCAGTGATTGACCGGTAAGCGCTGGACCAGATAGCGAAGAATCTCGAAAGACGCCGAACCCGACCCAATGATCATAGCCGCGCGCAGGACGGTAACCGGCACTCCAGCAGACCCGAGCGCCGATTCCACGTCCCGGCGCGAAGAAAGATGTTCACTGAGACCCGGACCCGTTTCGCCGAGGCCACCGAGATAAACGATGCGGCGCACACCTGCGCCGAGCGCGGCCTTCGCGAATGCGAAAGCAAGGTCGAGGTCGCGCTGCGCATACTCGCGGTCCGCCGACATCATCGAGTGCACCAGATAGAACGCTGCGAACCACAATACGCTGGTATTTCGGCTTCGCTGTCCTCGTGATAGTCGTCTCGGCCGTCACGCTTGTCTTGGTTAATTTGCCCACGGTACAACGCGTCCTCGGCACTGACAAAGTTCAAGGAACCCTCTTCGGCGCATTGTTTGGCGCGTTTGTAAGTTTGCCGTTGAAAGAGATTCAGGATAGACGAAACAAGATACTTCTTTTGGACTTGCTTATCGACGAATATGAGAACGCGTCGGCGCTGCGAGACGCGCTGGCTTTGGAGAAGCTCGAACAGCGATGCCAGCAGATTACGGACAAGATTCTGGGGGGATAGTGCCGACTGATGATCTTCAAGAGTCTCGGCTGCGCTCGGGCCGTCGTGCAACTCCCTCATTCTGACGCACCTTCCGCGACCACATCAAGAGCAAACCTTTCGTATGGTGCACACAGCGCAGCCGGGCTTCGACTCCAACTTCAGCGCTATCCTGGGTTTCATCCGATTTGGCCCCGCCATATGGACACCTGCTCAGTTACTGGTGCTGATATTCCACCTCGAACCGGGGGGCTCTTCCGGGTTTCCTTCTTCGGCGCTCGGTCCATCTAGAAAGCCGTCAGGATACATCGTATGACGGGGGCAACGCAAGCGATGGCGGCTACTCCTCGCGGGCCGAAAACGCGCGGTACGGAATGGTGGACTCCACCGCCGGATACGCCGCTGAATCTCGCGATTCCGTATGTCGTCCAGATCGTCGACGATGGCCTTTCGCTCGCGCAATCCCGCGTGCTCGCATGTATCACCGACCTTCAGGGAGGGGCCAAACGGCAGACGGCCAGCGACGAATGCAAAGAGCGCGGTTTTCTGTGTGATCCTGGCGGCCACACGAAGATCGCCCGCAAGACGGGGCTCAGTCGCAAGACGGTTTATAACGCCATCCAGGCGCTGATCGCGAAGGGCGTTCTGCGGATCTGGAAGGTTCAGATGAAGGGTAAGCAGCGCGTCAAGACATGGTATTTCGCTCTGCATTACGGCGACATCCTACCGCTGTGGCGCTCCGATGTGGACTTTCCGGATCTCGCGGCGGGCCGAAACGCGGATGGCACCTGGAAGAAAACCATCAAGCTCTTCCACACGGCACATAAAAGCTCGATCGTCGTTCGCAAACGCTCCAAGCAATTCGTCAGCATCGAGGAGGGAACGATCTGGAGTATGAACCCGGCTCGTGCGCCGAAACGTGGCTGCGGCCGCGGGCTAACCGAGATCGCGATAGTGCGGCCCGTCTCCGAAGGCGTGGCCGTACTTCCCCCGCCGGCGCCGATAGATAACGACGAAGACGTCCAGACCGTCTATATGGAGCTCCGCCGTCATTGCGACGGCAAAGCCTGCCTCAAGGACGCCATCGACCTGATCGCCGACGCCAGGCGCGAGGCGACGAAAATGGGCTACGCGGAGCTGGGCTACGGCGGTCCGTTCCCCTGCCTAACAGTCGCCGAGCTGCTTGCGAAGGCCGCGGCCGACTACAAACCCAACCGCCGCTACCCTGTCCCAACGCCGGGATGGTTCCTGGGTGGCTCGGTCCGCCGCGAGGTGGCTCGGCTCCTAAACTTCGAGTGGGAGCAGAAACAAGGCTGATAAGCTCGGCCCGCGGCTCGCCCACAAGTTTCGCCTTTTATTCGCTTTTCGCTGTGTATTCGCCATCTTGCGGCCCCCTCTGCCGCCGGTCCCGCATCGCTCCTCTCTCTTTTGCCCGGCCCCAACCACGGTTGTAAGGGTTTTCCTTATACAAGCGGCTAGCGGCGGGGAAAATCCTCGACGCCGCGCTCCGAAACCGCCCCTAAACCGCCCACAGCATGGTAAACGTTACTACACCCCGTATAGTAGGGTTTACCACACACGTATAGCACCAAATACCACTTCTATCCTTTGACTTTAAAGCCTTTGATAGGCTTTGGACTTCTTCTTTCTGTTGTCAGTGCGCAGCGCGCCTGTGGATAAATTACTCCTGCACGCTCCGCGACGCGGGCGCGCCGGCAAAGGTATTCGAATGCGCGAAGCGGCGCGGGCTCTTTAAATTAAACGCACGGAGAGGCAACCTGCCGGTCCTGAAAAAAACCCATCCTATGAATGGCGCAGATCGGTTTGGCAACCCGGCTAGCTAAGCTACGCTGGGGAGCCGGTGCATCCGGAGGTGCCAACTGATGTATGACGGTTCGGAAGGCTCCGGGTAAGTGTCACCGGCGGCAGTGATCCTCGCTGGCCGCGAACTTCGAAAGCTAAACTTCGGAAGGGCGGCACCACCCGGTTCTCGCCCGTCTGCGCACCGTCCTGCGAGACCTTGAGGCTGTGGCGCCTCGCCCACATGAATCTGGCCATCCACGGCATCGAGGCCAGGCTCGGCGAACAGCCGGCTGACACGTTCCTCCGCGACCTGCACCCCGACCTCAAGGCCGACTTCGTTCTGACTAACCCGCCCTTCAACGTCAGCGACTGGTCTGGCCAACTGCTGCGCGGCGACAAGCGCTGGGCTTACGGCGAACCGCCCGTGGGCAACGCCAACTACGCCTGGATTCAGCACTTCATCCACCACCTCGCCCCGCCCAACGGCCGGGGCGCCGGCGTGGCGGGCTTCGTCATGTCCAACGGCAGTTTGTCGAGCAACACTGGCGGCGAGGGCGAGATCCGGCGCAGGATCGTCGAGGCCGACCTCGTCGACTGCATCGTCGCCCTGCCCGCACAGCTCTTCTTCACCACCGGCATCCCCGTGTGCCTCTGGTTCCTCACCCGCGACAAGACCGGCCGGAACATCCGCCGCGGCACGCCGAACCGGCCCGGCGGGCGAGCAGGTGAAACCCTTTTCATCGACGCCCGCAAGCTTGGCACGATGCAGTCCCGCGTGCTCCGCGTGCTCACCGGCATCGAGGAGGCCGAGTGCGTGCCCGGCACCGGCGACCCCCTACCCGCGTCCGACGTCGGCCGGATTGTCTACGCCTACCGCCGCTGGCGCGGCGAGCCCGCCCCGGACTGGTGGAACGTGCAGGAGTACGGCGACTGGGCGTTCGCGCCGACTCCTGGCTTCTGCAAAGCCGCGACGCTGACCGAAATCGCCAAGCACGGCCACGTCCTCACCCCCGGCCGCTACGTCGGCGCGGAAGAGCAGGAAGGTGACGCCGAGACGTTCGCCGAGAAGTACCCGCGGCTCGTGGCGGAGTTGGAGGAGCAGTTGGCCGAGGGGGAACGGCTGACCGCCGCCATCCGTGTCACCTTGGAAGGTGTCTTCGATGCGGACTGATGCCTTGGGCGTACCCGAACTCGAAGTACCAGCCGGGTGGAACTACGCGCCGTTGGGCAACTTGATCGATGAACAACGCGGCATCTCCTACGGAATTGTTCAACAGGGACAGCACGTTGATGACGGGGTACCCATTCTGCGGGTCAACAACCTGCGCGGCGGGCGCATCTTGACTGATGACGTGCTCCAAGTTGGAACGGAGATTGAAGCCAATTATTTGCGCACGCGCTTACGCGGTGGCGAGGTGCTTCTCTCGCTCGTCGGAACCTTGGGCGAGTGCGCCATCGTACCCAATGAGCTTGCAGGTTGGAACGTCGCCCGTGCGGTTGCCGTAATTCCCCTGAAGGCAAACATTGATCCCTATTGGGTGGCGATGTGTCTGCGCTCGGCAGACGTTCAAGCATTGGTGCGTGCGTGGGCCACTACCACCGTGCAGGCGACGCTGAACCTTCGCGACGTCCGACGATTGCCGGTCCTTCTCGCCCCCGAGCCAGACAGAACCAACATCACTCGGGCGATCAGACAATTTGACGACAAGCTCGAGCAAAACCGGCGGACGGGGCGGGCGTTGGAGGGACTGGCGCAGGCAACGTTTAAGGCGTGGTTCGTGGACTTTGAGCCAATCAAAGCCAAGGCTGCCGGTGCCGCAGGCTACCCCGGCATGCCTCACGCCGCCTTTGCCGCTCTCCCCGGCCGTCTGACAGACTCCAGAGTGGGTCCGGTGCCGGAGGGGTGGGAGGTGCGGTCGCTGTCAAAGGCGGCTGACTTCCTCAACGGTCTCGCGCTCCAGAAGTACCCGCCCGCCGGTCAATACACCGATCTCCCGGTCATCAAGATCGCCGAGCTGCGAAAGGGTTCGACTGAAGGCAGCGATCTCGCCAACGCCAACGTCCCCGATGCCTACGTCATCGAGGACGGCAACCTGCTCTTTTCTTGGTCGGGCACCCTGGAGGCCGAGTTGTGGTTTGGCGGGCGTGGGGCGCTCAATCAGCACCTGTTCAAGGTCACGTCGGACGACTACCCCCGCTGGCTCTGCCTCAACTGGGTTCGCCAGCACCTACCGGAGTTTCGCCTCATTGCGTCGAGCAAGGCAACAACGATGGGGCATATAAAGCGTGGCCACCTGGATGACGCGCAGGTCGTTGTGCCCGACGAAGAATCATTGCATGCCGCAGACGACGTGACCGGGCCGCTCTACGATTTGCACGCGTGTCTAGCACTTGAGACGCGGAAGCTCGCCGCCCTCCGCGACTACCTCCTGCCGCGACTGCTGAGTGGGCGGGTGCGGCCACCGCACGGAGAGGTGAATGTATGATCCGTCAGCTAAAGCCCTGGGCATACGGTCCCTTCGAAATTCTGTTGCACGCCGAGTTGCACTATCGGATCGGCGAAGACTTCGACCGCCGAATCGCGATGATCGGGTTCGACAACGCGATCGAGGTGGCGATCACCACCTACCTTCGCCTCCACCCCATCCAGCGCGACAACAAGCAGTACCCGAGTGCGGACGTGGATCGGTGGTTGAATAACTACCATACGAAAGTCGACTTCTTCTTTCGCGAGTGCGTCGCTCGTCAGGTTGCCGTCGTTGGCAAGCACGATGAGATCATTTGGTACCACGACGTGCGGAACGGACAGTATCACGGCGGCGGTGCGACCGTGCCACAGAGGCGTGAACTAGACGGCGTGCGAGCTGCTGCGCTGGAAGTTTTCGCCGTTCTTTTTGAGGTTGCCGATGCAGACGCTCAGCTGGACGCGCACATCTCAGCGATGCAAAATGCACCGCAACCCAGGACCGACGGAGGAGATCGCCTGATAGATGGTAAGTTTGGGCTAATCGAACTCTGCGGACAGTTGGAATACTCCAGTGAGTTGCTCTACGCTGTCGACCCGAACCGCTACCACGACACGATTCAAAATCTGGAAAATGGCGCGGAGACTGAGGACCCGTCATGAGCCGCGCTCTCACGGAGAATGTCGTCGAGGAGTTCGCGATCGGCTCTCTCGCCGCCTGCGGCTCAGAGGTGCGTCAAGGTACCGAGTTGGGGGCGGCAGGGCTGAACCTGACGGGCGGACTCATTGATGCCCGCGTAAAGGACGTTCTTGAACGGCTCAATTCCCAGCTTTCGCACGACGAACGCGAGCACGTGCTACGCATAATAAGCCGCCCGCCGCACCCGTCGCTCATCGAGAACAACCGCTGGTTCCACGGCTCGGTGACCGATGGTGTGCCGGTGGAGTACAGGGACGCCGTCATTGGCGAGACGCGCGGCGGGCGGGCCGCGCTGATCGACTTCGACATCCCGGCCAACAATGACTTCCTAGTCGTCCAGCAGCTCACGATTGCTGGGGCGGACGGGAAGACGATCCGGCCGGACCTGGTGCTGTTCGTCAACGGCCTGCCGCTGGTAGTGATCGAACTGAAGGACCCGGCCAACACCACGGCTGACCTCGACGTGGCGATAGACCAGCTCGGACGCTACAAGACGATCGCGCCGGACCTTTTCGTGCCGAATCTGCTGCTGGTTGCCAGCGATGGGCTGCTAACGCGCGTGGGGAGCATTACCAGCGGGCGGCAGCGGTTCACGCCGTGGCGGCCGGCGAGGGGGGGCGAGCCGACACTGGAGGCGCTCATCCGCGAGTTGCTGAACCCCGCAGCGCTCCTGGATTACCTGCAGTCGTGCGTAACGTTCGAGGAGGACGAGCGGGGAAACATCGTCAAGAAGGTGGCGGGCTACCACCAGTTCCGGGCGGTGCGCAAGGCTCGGGCGAGCGTGATCGGCGCTATCAAGACGCCGGACCGCAAGGGCGACGAGGCTGCGGGCAAGGGTGGCGTGGTCTGGCACACACAGGGCAGTGGCAAGAGCCTGACGATGCTGATGCTCGCTGGAACGCTCGTGCGAGCGGCCGAGATGGCGAATCCGACGGTGGTGATCGTCACCGATCGCAACGACCTGGACGATCAGCTTTTCGACACGTTCGCGATGGGCCGGGCGCTGCTGCGGCAGGACCCCGTGTAGGCGGAAAGCCGCGAGCATTTGAGGCAACTGCTCGACCGGGCGAGCGGCGGCGTGGTATTTACGACGATCTACAAGTTCACGGAGGCCCACGGCACGATCAGCGAGCGGGCGAATGTCGTCGTGATGGCGGATGAGGCGCACCGCAGCCAATACGGGTTCGTCGAGGGCGGCGCGCGGTGGATGCGCGAGGGTTTGCCGAACGCGACGTTCGTCGGGTTCACCGGGACGCCGCTGACCGCGGGCGACAAGGTCACGCGGCACGTCTTCGGCGACTACGCCGACGTCTACGACATCCGCCAGTCGGTGGCCGACGGCGCGACGGTGCCGATCTATTACGAGCCGCGGATCGTGAAACTGACGATCAATGAGGCTGGCGCGAAGGTGGCCGAGGCGACGATTGCAGAGTACGCGACCCGCGACGAAGACGGTCGCGAGACGCCTGCGGATATTCGCATCCCACTGGAAGAGCTGTACGGTGCCCCGGAACGATTGGAGCGGGTGGCGAAGTTCGTCGTGGAGCATTGGGAAGAGCGCCGCTCCGCGATGGAAGGCAAGGCGATGATCGTCACGATGAGCCGCGATATCGCAGCCCGGCTATATGACGAAATCCGCAAGATCCGCCCGGTGTGGCACGACGACGATGATGCGAAGGGCGCGATGAAGGTCATCATGACCGGCGGGCCGGACGATCCCGAATACATGGCGCGGCACGTGCGGAGCAAGTCGCAACGGAGGGCGCTGGCGGACCGGTTCAAGGGCCCGGCCGACGACTTCCGGCTGGCGATCGTGGTGGACATGTGGCTGACGGGGTTCGACGTACCCAGCGCGCATACGATGTATCTGGACAAACCGCTGGCCGGGCACAACCTAATGCAGGCGATCGCCCGCGTGAATCGAGTTTACGGCGATAAGCCGGGCGGCCTGATCGTCGACTTGATCGGGCTGGCCGACCCGCTGGCCGATGCGCTGGCGACATACGCGAGCGCAACGGGGGAGACGGACAAGCCGGTTAAGTCGCTCCAGGGCGAAGCGATCCCGGCGATGCAGTCGGCGTTCGAGCAACTGCGGGCGTTCTTCCACGGCTGCGACTATACGGCTGCGCTGGACGCGGAGCCAGCGAACGTGCTGCGGGTGTACCTGGGCGCGATCGACTTCGTTCTGGACGTGAAGCACAACGTCGGGGAGGAGACAGGCTGGCAGCGGTTCCGCGGAATGGTTAAGCGGCTGGCGACGGCGTTCGCGCTGGCCGTTCCACGGGAGGAGACGCGGGAGGTCGCGCCGCACCTGGCGTTCTTCCAGCGCGTAGTGGCAATGATCCGCAAGCGGCTAACCGACGAGTCAGGGCCGGGGGCGGGCGGCCGCGATTCCGGATCGCTCGACATCGACATGGCCGTGAGGCAGGTTATCGGCGGCGCGGTGGGCGCGGGCGAGGTAATCGATTTGTTCGCCGCCGCTGGCCTTGAGGCAGCCCGGCTGGACATTCTCAGCGATGAATTTCTAGAGCGGGTGTCGGCCCTGCAGCAGAAGAACCTCGCGCTTGAGACCTTGCGGAAGCTGCTCAACGACCAGATCAAGATCAGCGAGCGGACCAATCTCGTGCAGGCACAGAAGTTCCGCGAGGCTCTGGAAAAGGCGATGCTCGGCTACACGAACAAGCAGATTTCGACGGCCCAAATGATCGCGCAGCTTCTGGAACTAGCGAAATGGGTCCGCGAGTCGAAACAGCACGGTGAGCAACTCGGTCTCAGCAACGAGGAGACGGCGTTTTACGACGCGTTAGCGGAGAACGGGTCGGCCAAAGAGGTGATGAAGTCCGACCACCTCCGTCTGATGGCCCGCGAGCTGGCGGAGTTGGTCAAGAAGATGCCCAAGCTTGACTGGACGCAGCGGGAGAGCGTGCGGGCGGACCTGCGGCGGAAAGTCCGTCGGCTGCTGGCGATGTACGGCTACCCACCAGACCTCGCGGAAGACGCAACACAACTCGTGCTCAAGCAGGCAGAGTTGTCGACTCAGTATGCCGAGTGACGCGCTACGGACGCTTCGTCGGAGGCCGAACTACAGCGTGCAGCGGACGGAGCTCCGCGGCACCGCTGATGTCGGACGTTTACCTGTCGTTGCTCGCTATTCCGCTGATTCATTTGAATCACCTCCGACTCGAGAAATATGCAGCGGTCGGCGTGGAGATTCTGTCCGGATGTAGACCGTTTCGGATGTTGAGCGCCGGAAAGAGCCGCCCGAATCAGGAACGACAAGTCGGCTCTCGCCGGCGACCTTCGGCCGTTTCTATTTCAGACGCCAGCCTCAATCTGATTGCGTCATTGGGCGCGTGTGCCAGATTCTGCCTCGTGCCGAGGTACCGCTCCGTCGTCTGGACCGATGAGTGCCCGAGCAGCATCTGGATCTGTTCCAGTTCGCCGCCCGCGGCCCGGCACAGTTTCGCCGTCGTGCGTCGAAGGTCATGGGGCGCGATATCCGGCAGGCCAGCAGCTACCACGTAGGATTTCAGCATCTGCCAAACGACCTTCTCGCTGAGCCGGTCGCCGAGAACCTGATCGCCCCGATTGATCGGCCGGAACAAGTGCCCCTCGGTAATGCCTGCTTCTGCCGTCCAGACATCGATTGCGTTTTTCGTCCATGCCGGCATCGGGATGGTCCGCACCCGTCCGTGTTTCCCGACAAGATCCACGATGCACCACCGGCTGTCGCGCATCTGGACGTGCTTCATGGTTAGGTTCGCCAGTTCCGACCGCCGCAATCCGCAGCCGAGGAGAGTCGCGAACATGGCCCGGTCGCGGAGTCCTTTCTTCGTGCGCACGTCGGGCGTGTTGAGTAGCGTCTGCGCTTGGCGGAGCGACAACCAGTTGCCGACGCGGACACCGTGCGACCGAACGCCTTTGATCCGCGCGATCCCGGACGCAAGTTCCGGCGCCAGCAGTCCGTTGTCAGCCGCCTCGACCGCCAGCTTTCGTACCGCCGTGATCCGGACATTAATAGAGATGGGCCCGAGCCCGCGGGCCTCGAGCGACACCCGCCAAGCTGTTACGGTCGCCTTCGTGAAACCGGCTGGTCGCGCCTCCAGCATGAACCACGCGATGAATTCGTCCAGCCCGAGGTTGTACACGCGCCGCGTGATCGGCGATGAAACGCTGTCGAGCACCAGCGCTTTGAGGCGGTGCCAGTGCGTCGCGCGTTCGGCCACCATCAGTTCGTTCATCTTCTATCTCCTTTGTTTCCCGTTATTTGGAAATATCGGGAGCTAACAGGACATTAGCTCTGGCCCGCGTGGATCTCAAGCGAGATGTCAAGATAGTGGGGCTTTCTCGATGGCGATGCTGGTGCACGAAGGATTCCGCAACAGCTACCGGTCATCGCAGGGGGCGTGGCCATCAATTCAGCAACCGACGACTTTGGACATCATCCACCGTTTGCTTTTAGGCAGTCGGGTGCATGCCTTCGTCGGGCGGCTCCTGAGCTACCAGCGCCTCCACCACGGCCTTTTGCGCACGGAAGCGGCAGGATCGGCCGTCGATGGCGCGCCTTCCAGTGTGCTTGCCCTCGACTGGGACCGATGGGGGCGTTTGGACCACTCCGGGAAATGTTCCAGCCGGTCGTCGCGATCAAAATCGAGATTGCCCCACGACACGATACCGCTGAGCCTGGATATTGCGATCTCTCCTCCCGGATCTGGAGCCTCACTGGGTGGAAGAGTAGCCCCAGCGGCTATCAAGAAATCTGCGGCCCGGCGAGCCAGAGAGGCGCCAGTGGTGGGACCATGCTCTCGCTCGTATCTGAGGGACTCGGCAACGAAGTCCGCAAAGGCTTCGCGGTCGCCCGGCATGTCCCGAACAAGACACTGGATCACCAGGAACGCCCACGCGGAGAACGGTGCCCCCAGATCGCAGACCGCGAGGCTCGCCGTGAGGAGATTCCAAGAATCCGTTGACTCCATCGTAGTTACTCCTGTTCGAGCGTCTATCGATCCGCCTGACTCCTGCTTAGGCCGACCGCCAGATGCCGACAGGCCGACCTGCGTGGTGCACAAGGCCCCATTATGCCAATAGCCGCGCAGTGCGGTTCCTAATCGAAGATGTCGGGGAGATCGAAGAGAAGGGAGTCCACGTCGCTCCGCACGACCGCCGCACCTCTCAGATTCCACTCAGGGAGTCACGAGCGGCGTGGGTTCTACGGACCGTCATGCACAGCAGCTTTAGCAGCCGCCTGGATCATCGGAAGATGGTCTGCAACGCCAAATTCACCGGGAGTCAAGCTCGATATCTTGGCAACAAGGACCTGCTTGGCATCGTCACCGGCCTTCAGTGATATGCGCAATAGATCTAATGTCGTTTTCGCACAGAAGGCTTGGGTCGATACGGCGAAGAAGTCACCCTTTCTAATATCGGTGCCCGGCATGTCGTCCCAGGCCACGCGAATATCGAAGGGTCGATCGTAGGACCGATGCCCAACGGGAATGATGGGTGCCCCTTCCAGCAGACGCTTGCTGATTCCCGTCTCTTCCATCGCTTCACGCAGCGCGGCAGTTACCGCGTTTTCTGCAACGGTCGCCCCACCGCTTCCCTGAATAGGGTCCATAAACCCGCCGGGCAACGCCTTGAGGCCGGCACCGGGGTTGTGCTTGCGGGTAACGAGAACGACATGGCCGAAAGCGTCCAAAAGGACGGCATCCGCGGCATGCCTGAGATGTACGGCGACCTCTCGACCGTCCGGCGTCTTAACAGTGCCAAGAGAATGAACAGCCTGATTCGGGTTGTCTCCAAAATTTCCGTCAACGGCTCTTCTGATGACTTCCTTCTGCATGGAAGGGTCGATCAGCATATTGTCTTTGATAAAACTGCTTGATGTCATGGCTTTGGTTCTTCGCCTCCCGCACTCACGTCGGTCTCCTGGCCTCGGTTTCCTGAAGTGTAGCGTTAAGCCGCGCCTGCAATGCCATGCCGACCAGTGTCGCGATCAGGATCGCGGGTACAGTTGCCCAATGAGCGCTTCTGCTGTAGTCAGAGATCGCGCAATCCGATGTACCGGATACCATACCAGATCGTTTGAAAACGTCCTCTTGCCCGACCTCAGTTGTTCGCCACGGCAAGGTTCCGTTTTCGGCGCTCAAGTATGCGGCCATTTCCTGACGGATCGTTTCGGTATCTCGTCGGACTGCGCCAGCATCGCTAAATACCCGGAGCACGGCCCATATCAGACACTTACTAAAACGAACGGAACGATATCGTTAAATATCGTTAGCGCTGTTCGGCAGCCGAGCCAGGTCGGCGGCCACGACTGACCGGTTTCTGATGGGATTGCCGGCGCGGGTGGCGGACTGGCGCCGCGACGCGGTCGCCCGAGAGGCTACTTGGCGATGGCGGCAGAGGCAGATTGTACAACGCGTTCCGCCTGTAGCCAGTCGGCTACGGCCGTGCCGTCGGGTTTGCCGGCAAGCTCCCAAAGCATACGTGCAATGGCACGCACCCTTCCCTCCTGCGGCAGGGCCTGATCGGCAGCCTCCGCAGCGGGTTGTAGCCCAGCCATTTGCGCCACGAGGAAGTTGCGAGCAGCGTTGTATGCGATGCGCGCCTTTTCGGCTTCGAGTAAAGCTACCGCGACGTGGGCTCGGTCTGGCTCGCTCGCCGTAAAACAGTACTGCAAGGCATTGGTTCTGCGAACAAATTCCTCCCAGGCAGTTCTGTATTGATTCAAAAACTCGCGTTTGGTTTCCATCAAAACAATTAGACGGTTCGGGAGTCGAAATTGTTCGCGGCGCAACCTTCTTTCTTTAATGGGAAGAATCAAGACTTACTGCGATTTCAGTCTATTGCCATTTGCCGCATTAATAACGGGGAGCTCTCGTTTTCGGATGCAAAGCGGAGGACAGCAGGCTTGGCGTTGAGACGAAATATCGCCCGCTTTCCGGACCGTTCCACCTCCTTGTTTATATCAGTTTTGCAGCCAGGGTCTCCAATTTCCTGGCAAGCGCGATGTCCTTCTTTGTGATACCCCCCGCGTCGTGGGTAGTCAGGTCAACCGTCAGACGGTTGTAGACGTTGAGCCACTCCGGATGGTGTCCCATCTTCTCAATCATCAGAGCGGCCGTTGCCATGAACCCGAAGGCATGGACGAAGTCGGCAAACTGATAATCACGATGGAGCTTGCCGTTTACAACAGTCCATCCACCGAGCTTCGCCACGGAAGACGCGATCTCAGACGGGGATAATTTGACCATGCCTTCAATTCTATGCGCTCGCGGGCTCTTGTCCTGCCGATGCGTTCCGAGCGGAAACATAGCGACTTGATCTTCCCTTAATAAACTGTTTCTCCCTCGACTAGAACCTCGCGAGACACTGGAAGAGTGTTCGCCGCAATATCAATGACGCCCGGCTTTCGGCCATGACGTGGCGCGAATATCACGAATCGACCAAACACAGCGTTGAGTCGTTGAGGCGAACGCCGCACATTCTTGACTGGGCGAACATGCCCGATCCGTTCCGCCACTACGAGGACGTGCCGGTGCTCGATCTCCCGGCAGATCCACCGGCCCCTGAAACGCCAGCTCTCAATGTGCTTGACGGCGTCTCCGGCGTCACAACTGCCGGAGACGGGCCGACGTTCCTATCGCAATTGTTGTTTTATTCCGCTGCGATTAGCGCGTCCAAGCGCGTTCCGTCCACGGGATACCGATACTCGTTGCGCGTGAATCCATCCTCCGGGAACCTGCACCCGACGGAATTTCACTTCCTC
>Ga0302320_10019829_pt1 | contig 13463 bp, 14 predicted proteins | sample Bog_T0_3_FD_202130 | JGI IMG/M metagenome (GOLD analysis project Ga0302320, IMG submission 202130) | Peat permafrost microbial communities from Stordalen Mire near Abisko, Sweden - Bog_T0_3 | ecosystem: Environmental > Terrestrial > Soil > Wetlands > Peat | place: Sweden: Abisko, Stordalen Mire...
CATCGGTTCCCATATCACTTGGGACACGCGCCTCGACGGCCGTCTCGCGCAAGCCATCGTTTCCATCCAAGCCGTAAAGGGTGTGGAAGTCGGCGCCGCTGAGCAAGGCGCCCACTCCTATGGGTCCGCCGTCCAAGATACAATACATTACGACAGGGAAGCACATGGTTTCCGTCGCGGGTCCAATCGCGCGGGCGGGCTTGAAGGCGGCATCACCAACGGCGAAGATTTGATTGTGCGCGGCTTACTCAAGCCCATTTCCACGTTGCGCCGCCCTTTGGAATCTGTCGATCTGCGAACGCGCGAACCGGAAAAAGCTGCTTATGAACGCAGTGATGTCGCGGTTGTTCCCGCCGCCGGTGTAATCGGCGAAGCCATGGTCGCGCTAGTGTTGGCGCAGGCCTTCCTTGAGAAATTTGGCGGCGATTCGCTGCTCGAAACAAAAAGAAATTTCGACGGCTATGCCGCGCAGGTAAAGAGCTTTTAGCAATGGTTTTGAAAATTCTAAAATACGGCGAACCGGTCCTCGAAAAACCTTCCGATCCCGTCTCCGATTTCAGCTCAACTGATCTCAAACAACTCATCGAAGATATGTTTGAGACTATGTACGCTGCCAAAGGCGTCGGTCTGGCCGCGCCCCAGGTTGGCATTAGCCAGCGGTTGACGGTCATCGACATTAGCGTGGGTGAGGACGAAAGCAAGAAAATCGTCCTGATCAATCCGGAAATTGTTTCGCGCGAAGGCTCGCAAGTGGGCGAAGAAGGCTGCCTTAGTATTCCCGGCTTTCGCGAACCCGTCACCCGCGCCCAGAAAGTTACTGTCAAAGCGCATAACGAAAAGGGCGAGCAGATCGAAGTATCCGGCGACGAGCTGCTGGCGCGCGCCTTGCAGCATGAAATCGATCATCTGAACGGCAAGCTCTTCATCAATCATCTGAGTTCCCTCAAGCGCGAAATCATCCGCCGCAAAATCAAGAAATTACAAAAAGCCGGCGAGTGGGATTAAGCAGCCCGCCATGCGCGTAGTCTTTCTCGGCACGCCTGAGTTCGCCGTGCCATCGCTCGAAGCGTTGGCCGCTCACCATCAGGTAGTGGCCGCGTATACTCAACCCGATCGTCCCAAAGGCCGCGGCAATCAGTTAGCCGAATCACCCGTAAAGATCGCCGCGCAGAGGCTGGCCATCGAAGTCCACCAACCCGAACGCATCCGTAGACCCGAAAATCTCGACCTGCTCAAAAGCTGGGCAGCCGAAATCATGGTAGTCGTCGGCTATGGCCAAATCATTCCGCAGAACATTATTGATTTACCTCGTCACGGCATCTTGAACGTCCACGCATCGCTGCTGCCCAAATATCGCGGTGCCGCGCCCATCCAATGGGCCATCGCCAATGGTGAGACGCATACTGGGGTAACCATCATGCAGATTGATGCCGGTCTCGATACCGGAGACATGCTGCTCAAAGCCGCCCTCACGATTGGTCCGTCTGAAACGGCGCCGGAGTTGAGTGCCAGACTCGCCCCGTTAGGATCTGATCTTCTGCTCGAAGCCCTCCGCCAAATAGAAGACGGCGCTTCTAAGCCTGAAAAGCAGCGCCATGACGAAGCTTCGCTAGCGCCTATCCTAAAGAAGGAGGATGGCCTCGTCGATTGGCAGCGCGATGCTTCGGAGATCTATAACCGCTGGCGCGGCTTCAATCCCTGGCCTGGCGCGTACACCGTCTTTCGTGGCCAGCAGATGTCAATCACCGGCGCGCGTTTGGCCGAACCAAAACCAGGCTTTCCTGGCCGGACCTTCGTTGAGAAACGCCGCTTTTTTGTGAACTGCGGCAACTCCACTGTCATCGAACTGACGGAAGTGCAGTTGGCCGGCAAGAAGCGCATGAGCGCCGAGGCGTTTCTGAATGGTTATCAATTAGTCGAAAACGAAATGTTGGGAGAAAAGAGTTGAAGCTTCCGTTGGGATTTCGCTATGCGGCCACCTATGCCGGCATTCGCAAAGTCAAAAAAGACGATGTCGCCTTAATCGTGCCTGACCAGCCCGCCCGCGCCGCCGCGGTGTTCACGCGTAACATGGTGCAAGCCGCTCCAGTCAAGCTCGCCAGGCAGAATCTCAAAATTTCCAAAGGCAAAGTCACGGGCGTCATCATCAACGCCGGCAACGCCAATTGCGCCACGCGCACGGGTGAGCGAGTCGCGCTCGCGTCCTGCAAAGCCTTGGCCAAAGCCCTCAAAACGCGGCCTGAATACATCTTTCCCGCTTCCACCGGCGTCATCGGCGTCGAACTCGACGCGAAGCTGCTGACGGCGCCTCTGCCCGATTTAGTGGAGCACCTCGACGCTGGAAATTTTCAGGCCATTGCCGAAGCCATCATGACCACCGACACCCGTCCCAAAGTCGCGTCTGAAGAAGTACGCTTCTCGGAAGGCGCCGTGCGAGTGGCGGGCATGACCAAAGGCTCGGGCATGATTCATCCCAATATGGCCACTACCCTGGGTTTCGTCATGACTGATGCGGTGGTTGATTCCGAAGACCTGGCAGAGATCCTCCGCCACGCCACAGACCGTTCTTTCAACTCGTTGACCGTCGATGGCGACATGTCCACCAACGACACGGTACTGTTGCTGGCCAGCGGCGCTTCCAAAGTGCGCCCTTCCGGCAAAGAACGACGAGAGCTGCAGGAGACGGTTACGTCGGTCATGGAGAGTTTGGCGGAACAGATTGCCGCCGATGGCGAAGGGGCGCGCAAGTTAATCATCGTACGCGCCTTGGGCTTCAAGACTCGCGAAGATGCCCGCAAAATCGCGCGCGCCGTCTCCAATTCACCGCTTGTCAAAACGGCCGTCGCCGGCAGCGATCCGAATTGGGGCCGCATCCTATGTGCCGCCGGTTACGCCGGCGTTGAGTTTGATCCTGACGACATCGATATCGAACTGCAACGCGTGCCCGTTTGCAAGAGTGGTGTTGCCGCCAATTATGACGAAGCCGAACTAAAGCAAAAACTGGATGAATCGGAAGTGCGCATTCGCATCGTCAATAGAAAAGGGGGCAAAGGCGAAGCCCGCTTCTTCACTTGCGACCTCACGGAAGGCTACATACAAATCAATGGCAGTTATCGAACTTAGCCGGCGTCTCACGCTGCTCTTGCTTCTCTGCGCACTGTCCGCATCCGCGCAGCAAAGCAGAGCCATTCGCGAACAAGTGGCGCATGTGGCGTCGGCGCTCAGCGCGGGCCACCCAGCGGAAGCGATGGATCCCTTCGATAAGTCGTTCGCAGACTATGCCAAGCTTCGCGACTATTTCACCGCTCTCACCGATGCCCACACCATCATCAACGAAATGGATATCACCGACGAGCAGATCGATCAGCACGAAGCAACCTTGACCATTCACTGGACCCTTACGTTACAAGATCTGACAACTGGTCTCTCCGAAAGCCGTGCTCAGGATTTGACGGTGAAACTAACCATGGCGAAATATGATTGGCGCATTGTCGATCTTTCGCCAGTTGAGTTCTTCAATCCCGATCAACCCAAGTCAAAGTAGCTGCTGTAGCTCGGCAAAATTCTGATGCGTGGTCAATTGAAAATCGATGGCCAGCGAAGTGAAGCTCTTGATCGCTTCCAACTGCTCAGGCGAAGGCGCCTCGTGCCCTGCGATCAAAAGCCGGCCGTCCCGAATCGCCACCGGCACGATTTGGAATTGCTGGGCAATGCGCGCCGGCAGGCTTCGGCAGACGCCTTTCTTAACCAGCGTTGGTTCCACTCGAGCCATCGGCGTACCCGTGAATAGGCTCAGCGCGCGGCAAAGATCTTCGTCGGAAAGCACGCCTTCTGCCAACAGAAACTGTCCCAGGTTCTCGTCCGCTGGCAGGCGTTGTAGCGCGGCCGAGAGTTCCTCTTTTGTGATGAAACCATAATCCACCAGCAGTTCCTTGAAGTCGAGCCGGTGTTCGGCCAGCGACGAATGCTGCGGATAAGCGTGCTCCGTCTTTTGCCATACCAGTTTCCGCCGGTCTCGTTTGGCCAGAAAATAACGCCACGTAGCGCGCACCGAAGCGAAGCAATTGATCAGGTTCGCCAGGAAAGTTCGCAGCGGCACGCCCAGCGCAAAGGCGGGTCCGAAGATACGCCAGACACAGGCCATGCGTACCGCGATCCGGAAACACTGCAGCGCCGTTGTCAGACCGCAAAGAACAACCACCTGCGGGTTGTCGGTGGCGAACATCCAAGGCCGGTGCGCCAACTGGCTGATCGCCAAATCGATCAGACCAGAGAGGAAAAGGAAATTCGTTAGCAAGCTGAGCGGACTCGTTAGTAGTCCTTTGCGGTCGCGCCAGAACCAGTAGCGCGTGAGCGGCGATCCTGCCCAGCCGCGCCGTTCCCAACACTGCAACGCGATTCCCGTGACCCAGCGCGTGCGCTGCCGGATAGCCGTCTTGGTCGTACGCGGAAAGTATTCGCGCGTCGCCACAAAGCCGTTCTCGCCCGAAGTAATCGGCGCGAACAATTGCCGGTAGCCCTGATCATGAATATAAACGCCGATCTCATAGTCTTCCGTCAGACTCTCAGCATCAAACACCTGCCCGCGGTTGCGCGCCAATCGCTCCAGGATCTCGCGTGCAAAACCGGTGCCTACGCCATTGGATGGCACAAACGACCCACTGAACTGGCGCGCGTGCATATCGATGATCTGAAATTCGGCAAACTCATCGCAGTAAACACCATGCGTCATTTCGGTGAACGGCGTGGGCAACGGCAACACCGGCACCTGTACCATGTCGTAGCGCAGGCGTTCGCGGTTGATGAGCGCAAGAGCATCCGGGTGGATCATGTCCTCTGCGTCATGCAGCACGATAGTGGTGAACCTTACATTCTGCCGGCGTTCGAACATCCGCATGCTGCGATAGATCGAATTGAGGCAATCAGCCTTTGACGTCGGCCCTGGATTGGGACAGACCGCGACGTGGACGTTTGCGAACGTTCCAGGCAACTGTTTCGCCACCTCAAGAGTGGCCTCATCGTTTGGATACGCGCCCAAGAATATATCGAAGTTCCGGTAGCGAATGGCCATCAAGTTGTGCCGCACCATGTTGCCTATCACTTTCGACTCTTTCCAACAAGGCACAAAGATGGCAATCTTGCTTTCGGGCGGATCCTCACGTTTAATGACCCGCTGGCGGTTCGCTAAACGGTATGCCAGGACAATCCCTAGCGGGATAAGGTCATCGACTCCGCTGATGAGCAAAGCGACCGCAAGCGCGCAAAACGCATAGATCCAAAGTGTATGCAGAGAGACTCTACTGGATAAGTGGTGATAGGATCCGATCTTTTCGCAAAATTTTCAAGATTAATTCGTAGAGCCGTCCACTTCACAGATTGAGCGCAACCCCAACAGAGTGGACATCCTTTACGCAGTTGATTCAGGAACTCGTCGCTGGTACCGTTCGTCGCAACTTGTTTACGAGATGGGAACTCGATCTGCTATTGGACTTACAGTTGTCCCGGCTTCGGAAAGCCTCACGTGCCGACGCGCTACGCCGCTATCTTCGAACTGTGCACCACGCCCAGGCGAACGGCGCAGCCGAGCCCCCGAGGTTTTCGACTTTCCAAGAGCAGACTGCGCCGCGCAGAGCGGCCGCCAGTGCCGAGTAGCCGGTGGGCTATCCTCAAAGTTAGCGACAACAAGGAGATCCGCCGATGGGCAGCACTACCGGGCCAGCCCCGAAGATTGAGCGAATTGTCCACTGTGTCAAATTGAACCAAGATTTGCCAGGATTAAGCGAGGTGCCGTTTGATGGCCACCCGCTAGGACAACGCATCTATGACAACGTTTCCAAACAGGCTTGGGGCATGTGGGTGGAACAGATGAAGATGATTATGAATGAATACCGTCTGAATCTGGGAACGGCCGAAGCCCAAGAGTTTCTCTTGAAGCAGATGGAGGAGTATTTCTTTGGGGAAGGTGCGGCGCATCCTCCCGGCTACGTCGCTCCCGGCCACTAAGATCCTAACCATGCGGCAGCGCTCCCAACAGAACGGCGCGTCTTCGCGTCTTATATGCATGGTGTCGCGCGCATTGCTACTACGTGGATTGCTACTGCTTTGCGTGGCGGTGCTGGCTTTCGCCGCTCCGCGTGACGCAGCCATCGCGAAACGCTTGGCGGACCGCGCCATACTGGCGCGCGATAACGGCGACGTTGTGCGCGCTTACCTGCTCTATAACGAAGCGGCTAAGCGTGACCCGTCCACCCCCGCCTACGCTGCCAGCCGCGATGGACTGGCGGCCACCGCCAATCTTCTGATGAAGACGCAATTGGACGAGCCCGTGCTGGCGGCAGATATCGCGGCCATCGAAAAAGAAGAGACCGACGCGGAAAAGGCCGCTAATCCGTCGCCGCCCGGCTGGGAAGAGACGGAGCTGAGCCTAGAGTCTTTTCCGCATGTTCATCCCAAAGACATCCGTCGCGATTTCGATATTCGCGGCGATGAACTTTCCCTGATTCAGCAAGTTGTGTCCGCTTACGGAGTTCGCGCGGCTTGGGACCCCGAGCTTAATTCCAAAACCAATTTGCAAATGCAGATCACGCAGGCGGATTTCCGTACCGCGATGGAAGCTTTGACGAACGTCACCAACACTTTCGTGTTTCCGATCTCCACCAATACCCTCTACTTCGCCCGCGATTCGGAAGCCAAGCGCAGTGAGCTTGAGCCAATGATCCTTTTGACCGTTCAACTGCCGGAATCGCTCACCGACAAAGACTTAATCGACGTGGCAAACGCCGTGAAAGGCCTATTGAATCTCAAGCAGTTTGGCTGGGATTCTCTCACCCGCACGGTATTCATTCGCGACCGCGTTTCGAAAGCGCTCACGGCGCGCTCCTTGCTCCAGGCGCTGCTCCTGCCCAAGGCGCAGGTCGAGTTCGAGGTGGAGGTGCTGGCCATGGATACGGACACAAGCTATCAATGGGGTATTTCCCCGCCGACAAGCGCCACCTTTTTCAGTCTCGCCCCGTTCAATCTGGCCAATTTGCTGACAAACGGGATAGGATCCTTCACCACACTTTTTGGTCTGGGCGGCGGCGCCAGTTTGGTCGGCCTCGGCGTCGGTAATGCCACCCTCCTCGCTTCCTATAGCAAGTCGGTTGGCAAAGTCCGTTATGACGCAGTGATTACCACGACCGACGGATTACCCGCCAGCGCGCATTGGGGCGAAAAATACCCTATCGCGCAAAGTCTATATACAGGTTTCGCCCAAAGCAACTCCGCCAACGGTACTGCGGGCGGTAGTATCTACACTCCCGCGCCGCAAGTCCAGCAAGTGGATCTAGGACTGGAACTGAAGATCACCCCTCATGTGAAGGGCGAAGGTTCAATCGGGCTCGATGTGGAGTGTAACTATAGCTCGTTGGGAACCATTGTTTTGAACACAGTTCCATCCATCGACGAAAGAAAGTTTGTGGGTAACGTCATTTTGCGCGAAGGCGAATGGGCGGTGATTGCCGGCTTGGATCAGGATTCTGTCACCAAAAGCCGTAACGGTTTGGCGGGATTGAATGGGATTCCAGGAATAAATCAACTCCTCAGTGCAAACATGCGCGACCACTCCACAAGTCAGACCGTCGTTTTGATTAAGCCGCATGTCACGCGTTTACCGGTATCGGCAAATATCAGTCCTCAATATCTGCTGGGTCCGGCGCGCGGCTTCAAGGTCCTTCTTTAAAGCCGAACTGCTATCTTCGACAACATGTCCACTATGGCGTCGGAAATTCGCCAACAGCCAGGCGCGATCGAAAAAACGCTCAAGGCCGAATGGCGAAAAGCGGTCCAACTCCGCAAGTATTTTGCTGATCATCCGGTTCGATTGGTTGTTCTAGCCGCAAGAGGCACATCGGACAATGCCGCACAATTTGGCCGCTATTTGCTTGAGATCTCCACCGGCATTCCGGTTTCGCTCGCTGCCCCTTCGGTGTTTACGCTGTACGGCGGCAAAATGCACCTGCAGGATGCGGCAGTCGTGGCGATCTCGCAATCGGGCGAATCGACCGATACCAACATCGTACTGGAGAAGGCAAAAGCCGGCGGAGCGTTCACAGCGGGTATTACGAATGAGGCGGAGAGCACGCTCGCCAAACTTGCCGATCAAACGTTCCTGGTCCGCGCGGGAAAAGAGCGGAGCGTCGCCGCCACCAAGACCTACACCGGCCAACTGCTTTGCTTTTACCTGCTGGCCTACGCTCTGGGAGCGCCGTTGGAACTCACAGACTTACAACGGCTGGCCGACTGGACAGATGCAGCCTTGAAGCTTGAACAGGAAATCAGCGAACGGGCGCAACGCTTTGTCTTAATGAGACACGCAGTTTGTGTTGGACGCGGGCTCAACTACGGAAACTCGTTCGAATTCGCTCTCAAGCTGATGGAGACGTGCTACGTAGTGGCGGAGCGGTTTTCGTCCGCCGATTTGCTGCACGGTCCTATCGCTATGCTCGAATCGGCATTTCCCGCCTTTGTGTTTTGTCCGCCCGGCGTGACCTGGAAAGCCACTCGCGAACTGTTGACGAAACTCAAGTCGATTCAAGCGGAGACGCTGGCGATCACCGACCTCAGCAACAAAGCGGCCGGCGCCAAGGGTTTAGCGAAAGTGACGCTGACGATTCCGGCGGAGCTCGCCACAAAATCGCCGCTGCCCGAGGAAGTCTTCACACCAATCCCGTATATCGTACCGGCGCAGTTATTTGCGGCCAGCTTGGCGACGGCGAAAGGTTTGAATCCGGATCAGCCGAGAACTCTCAGCAAAGTGACGCAGACGATCTAAGTTACTTGCGCGATCCGCGGGTGGTACCCTTGAGCGCGGACTGGCGTCGCTTCTCATCTTGACGCTTTGGTTTGACAATGCGGAAGGTGCCGCTGCCCAAATACTCGGCTTGGTAAAGCCCTTCCTTTTGCTTGAGCTTTGGCGAGCTTGCATGCAACGCCTTGCTGGTAACGGTCTTTTTCTCTTCGGCCATGAAATTCCTTCAAAACTCCTGATCTTTTAGTTTAGCGGATGACAAAATCAAAGCAGTGGCTATTCCTCGCTTGAACCGCCGGACTTTACTCGTTTCGTTGGCAGGAAGCGTTGCCTTGCGGGCGCAGGAAACGGGCAACAAGGACTGGATGTGTCCGATGGATCCCGACGTCCGCTCCGACAAACCAGGCCAATGTCCGCGCTGCGGCATGAAGCTGGTTCTCAAGATTCCCGAGCGCGTGGAATATCCTGTTGAAGTTTCTTGTGTGCCCGAATTGGCGTTGCCGAATCGGCCTCTCACGCTGACGTTGCGGGTGCTCGACCCCAATACCGGCAACCCGGTGACCAAGTTCGAGATTGTGCACGAAAAGCTCATACACCTTTTTGTGGTGAGCGAGAATCTCGAATATTTCGCCCACGTACATCCAGTGCTGCAAGCAGACGGTAGCTTTACGTTGTCCTTGACGCTGCCGTACGGCGGCATGTACCGATTGCTGGCCGATTATTATCCCGACGGTGGAGTACCCCAACTTGCGGTGAGTACGTTGTATTTGGCGGGGCGCGCACAGGAAGTGAAGCTTTCGCCGTCGCTCATACCTTCCAAGGCGACGAACTTGACGGCGACGTTGCGGACAGACCCAGTTGAGTTGCTGGCGGGTCTGGAGAGCCGGCTTGTCTTCTCGCTTGATCCGGCGGACAACTTGCAGCTTTACTTGGGTGCTTGGGGACACATGCTGGCGGCAAGTGCCGACCTGGTTGATCTGTTGCATATCCACCCGTTTCTGGTGAAGGGTGGGGAGATCCAGTTCAACATCATTTTTCCGCGGCCGGGACTCTACCGAATCTGGACACAGTTTCAGCGCAGCGGCGAAGTGAACTTAGTGACGTTTACGGTGCCCGTCAAGGCGCTATAAGCTCGTGGTGAATCTTCTGGAAATAGGCGTCGGTCATGCCGGCAATGTAGTCGCAAACCACGCGCTCCAAAGGATCTTCTCTGAGCCGTTCGCGGTAGCCGGCGGAAATGCGTTCGGGATGAACCAGCAGAAACTGGAACAGCTCAGCCAGCTTGCCAATGGCAATTTCGCGGTCGCGGACGAGATCAGGATGCGCGTAGAGATGATTCACTAAGAAAGCGCGCAGTTGGGAGTTTACCGCTTTCGCCTGCGGAGTGAACGTGGCCAGGCGAACAGCATGTAGGCGCACATCAGCGACTGTTTCGACGCCAGATTCAGTGACAGCCGCCCGTGTCCCTTCGATCAAGCCCCCAATCAGGAAACTCATGATCTGGCGCAAGATTTCCCAAAAGCGAACGCGCTCATTGGCGCCGGGGAATTGGGTGTCGACTTGTTCGGCAAGCTGGCCAAAAAACTCGATCTGTTGGCTCACGGTATCGATAGGAAAAAGACCCGCTGAAAAAGCGTCGTCCAGATCGGCGGTGTTGTAGGCAATTTCGTCGGCTAAATCGAGCAATTGCGCTTCCAGTGGTGGCCGAAGACCGGGCAGGAACTCTTGCAGTTCCGGCTCGACGTCCTTTGGAATTTCGCGCGAATGCTTCAAGATACCTTCGCGGACCTCGAAGGTAAGATTCAGGCCATCAAAGCGCGCGTAGCGTTCTTCGAGCACATCGACAATGCGCAACGAATGAAGGTTATGCTCAAACCCCTTGCCGAACCGGGCCATTTGCCGGTTCAGCTCCAGTTCACCGGCATGGCCAAACGGCGGATGCCCAAGATCGTGCGCCAGGGCCAGGGTTTCGGTGAACTCTTCGTTTAGGCCGAGGGCAACCGCGAGCGTGCGGGCCACCTGGGACACTTCTATGGAATGGGTCAGGCGGTTCCGGAAATGATCGCAAAGGCCAGCGGCGAAAACCTGCGTCTTCCCTTCCATGCGGCGGAAAGCACGGGAATGGATAACCCGATCACGATCACGCTGAAAATCGTTGCGGTAGGCGTGCGCAGGCTCCGGGAATTTTCGACCGCGCAAATGATCTAAGCCTAGACGAAGCGACGGGGTCACTTCGCTAGTTCAGAGGACAAAGCTTCGGCGGCGCGCCCAACGGCATCGCGCTTGCGGTCGGCAGGAGCAAGGGTTTTCAGAACGTCCCTGGCGGCTTGAGGGTTATTGGTCTGATTGAGTTGAGCCTGGAGAATCTGCGCTTGGGCTTTGGAAACAAGCGGCGAAGAATCTTTGCTCAACGCCTGCAAAAGTGTCTGCGCTTCGACGGTTTTCTTTTCACCAAGATAGAGATTCGCAAGGGCAATCTTGGCAAGCGGCGCAATCTCGCCATTCGAATCGGCCACTGTTTTCAGATCGCTTTCGGCACCCGAATTATCGTCTTTCTTAGCGCGTTCGATGCCGCGGTAGTACTGAGCGATGTTGCCTTCCGCAGTGCCTCCGTATTTGGAGACTAAGGTAGAAAGGGCTTTGGTCCACGCGTCACTCTTGGCGTCTTCGGTGGGATAGGTTTTGATGGACGAATCGCCACTGGGCGGGCCTACCTGCGCATCCTGAATGCTCATGGCAGAATCGAGTTCCTGGCGGCGGTGATCAGCTTGCGAAGACATATACCACCAAACGCCCGCGGCTAGCAACGCGACCACAACAGCGCCAATGCCGTAGCGAATCAGTGTCTGGCGGTGAGAGGTGGCGTAGGAAACGGCGCCGGAAACAGCATCGGTGAACTGATCGTGCTGCAGTTGCTCTTTAAGTTCGTGACGGGTCAAGGAACGGACCAACTACCTTTCTTGGTGAATCGGGGATGCCGAGGGCATAAGCGGATAGGCGCAAAAACTTTGACAATCCGCGTATGTGAATCGCCTTTATAAGGGTAACACGAAGAAAGGCTTGCGGGCGAAAACGCCTGCGCCATCAGTCTGCTTCAGGCGCGCAAGTCGGCCAAATCGCGGCGGATGGCGAACTTGACGAGGCCAGCGACATCGTGAATATCGAGCTTGCGCATCAAGCTGGAACGGTATGTATCGACCGTCTTCGGGCTCAAAGAAAGGCGCGCGGCAATCTCTTTAGCGCGGATGCCTTCGACTAGAAGGGAGAAGACTTGAAACTCACGACTGCTGAGGGACTCGAGCGGATCTTCGTTGGTGTGGCGGCCGGCTCCATCGCCGAACAAGGACATGACCTCGATTTGCGGCGATACGTAGATACCGCCTTGGGTGAACTGAGCGAGCGCATCGGCCATCTGGTCGGCCGTGGACGTTTTGAGAAGAAAGCCACAGGCCCCAGTACGCAGGACTTCGAGCACCGTTTTGCGGTCTTTTCGCACGGAAAAGACGGCACACCGGGTGCGCAGATTTGACTGGCGAACGCGCCGAATCACTTCCGTGGCAGCCAGGTCGGAAAGGCCCAGATCTAACAGCGCTAAAGCAGGCTGTAAACGCTGAATCTCAGCTAAGGCGGCCCCGGCGGACCCCACCTGCGACACCACATGGAAGCCGGGGATGGAATTGCACAAGGACGCTAAGCCCTCACGGACGAGAGTCAACTCATCGGCGATCAGGACATCGACCGGCCGCTGTTCAGAAACCGGGATGGCGGCGCTTTGTTGTTGTGTTGCGGAAACAGACATAGGTTTTTTTGAAGAGAGACAACCTTATTTACTGCTAAGAGTGTGCCGACGAGCGTCGACTTGTCTCACTTCGATTAAAAACACGCGCAAGGGGCCTGCGGGAGACGCGGCCCGCTTGCGATGCCTACTTCTGGAAGGGATGGATTGGCAGCTATTTAAAACTGCCGACGGCTACGGTTTCATCGTCAAAAGCTTCAAACACCGTATAAAGCTTGGTAATTTGCAGCAAATCTTTGACGCGCTTGGACAAGCCGACGAGCTTGAGCTGGCCGCCGCCGTTGGTGACAGTGGTGAAACCAGACACCATTTCACCGATACCGGAACTATCGATATAGGACACTTCCGATAGATTAATCAAAAGCTTTTTGTTGCCTTTGGCGACGAGATCGCGGATGGTATCGCGAAATACGCTGGCGCCTTCGCCAAGCGTAATTCTTCCGGCCGCATCGACCACAGTGACATCGCCAACCTGGCGTGTCGTTAACTTAACACTCACTTTGCCTCCTGTTCATATGGCTCAAAATTCTATTCACTCGCAAGATTCTTCACCAAGCGCACCTCGGTGCCGCCGCCGGGGCGAGGATGCATGTCGAACTCATCCATGAACGCCCGAATCAATAAAAGGCCGCGCCCCGATTGCTTGAGGAGATTTTCCGGGGCCAGCGGATCGGCAATGGAATTGACGTCGAAGCCTTCTCCCTCATCGCCGATGACAACCGTGATTCCGGTGGCGGTCCGTTCCACATCAAGGTGAACTTTCTTATTCTTGTTATATCTGTTGCCGTGAACGACCGCGTTTACGGCGCATTCACGAACGGCCATGCCTATCTGGTGCTGACCATCCTCGTCGAAGCCCGCCTTACCGGCTTCTAGCAT
>Ga0302320_10019830_pt1 | contig 13463 bp, 9 predicted proteins | sample Bog_T0_3_FD_202130 | JGI IMG/M metagenome (GOLD analysis project Ga0302320, IMG submission 202130) | Peat permafrost microbial communities from Stordalen Mire near Abisko, Sweden - Bog_T0_3 | ecosystem: Environmental > Terrestrial > Soil > Wetlands > Peat | place: Sweden: Abisko, Stordalen Mire...
AAAAACATCTCCCTCCACGGCATCGGAGCCGGATTCGACACGATCTTCTCCACCGGTACGTCGGGCACGCGACGCAAAAAATTCAAGCTGGCAAAGGCGCAAACGGCGCTGATGGAGAAAATAATACCGAACGCCAAACTGGCGTTCTGAAGATGCAGCAACCCGCCCGAGATCAGCAGGCAGACGATGGCGGCCATTGCGCCCGCCAACTGGTCCTTGGCCAGAAATTCCCCGCGCTTGCTCTCCGGCACGATATGGGTGAACCACGGCAGGAAACCGCAGACAGAGATGCCCCGCAGGATGTTGTACGCAAACGAGAGGCCGAGCATCGTCACCATTCGCGTCGCGCGATCGACCGAATCAGGCAGGAAAGCGACCAGCGCCATGATGACGACCACGATGCTGCGCGTCGTCCAGCCGCTGAGCACGAACTTGCGATACCCGACCCGCTCCACGAATTGGGCCGCGGGAATCTGCAGGATATTTAGCACCGGCGAAAGGCACGCCGCGATGGCCAGGATCGTCGCCGTGGCGTTTAGATGCTGAAAGTAAAGCAGCATCGGAGATCCCAAAACCACGCTCCACGAGGCCGTGTTGAAGACCTCGTAAATGTAGACGTTGTGAATGTCCTTCGGCATCGGCTCCGGTGCAACCGGGGCAGGCACTTGCTTGGGCGCGGGCGGAAGGCTCATGCGCGCAGGGTTCTCATGGAAAGGCCAACAGTAGGGCTTCCCGCCCCGTTAGCCAAGATGGACTTTCCCCGGCCACGTATCAGCACTCGTAAGCGCACGAACAAACCACCTCTTAATTATTATTTCTCGCAAGAGCGAAATAAGGTAAACTTATCCATTGTGTCACGAAATGGAACCCCTCAACGCCTTGTCGCTCTCGGAGCGGACGCCGCCGACATTCTTTACCGGCTCGGGGTGTGGTCCCAGGTCGTCGGTGTAACGAGTTTCTACACCCCGCCACCCGGCGCGGAGACTAGGCCGCATGTGAGCGGCTTCAGCTCCGGCAATCGCGACGCCATCCTGAAACTCAAGCCCGACCTCGTCATCACCTCGACCGACGTCCAGCACCAACTCGCCGCTGACATGATCAAGGCCGGCGTCGCCGTCTGGGCCATGAATTCACGCACCATCGAGGACATTCACACCGCAATCCGCAACCTCGGCCAGATCGTGCGCCGGGAAGATCTGGCGGAAAATCTGGTCGCCCAGATGGAGCGCGACCTGCAACCCGTCCACGTCAACGACGCGCCACGCCCCAAGGTCTATTTCGAGGAATGGCCCGAGCCCCTGATCACCGGCATCGGCTGGATCTCCGAACTGATCGAGCGCGCAGGCGGAACGGATATTTTCGCTGAGTTGCGCCAGGAAAAGAAAGCCGCAGCACGCGCCGTCTCGCCCGAGCAAGTACTCTGCCGCGCACCGGACATCATTTTCGCCTCCTGGTGCGGCAAACCGGTGCAGAAGGCTGAAATCACCTCGCGTGGCGGCTGGGACACCATCCCCGCCGTGCGCGCGGGACGCCTCGTCGAAATCGCCTCCGACCACATCCTCCAGGCGGGCCCGGGCCTTGTCCGCGGCTACGAAATCCTCAAGCGCGAGATTGGCCGCCTGCGCAAGCCCGCGCCACCATCCCGTCACAATTCCCGCGTTGCCCGACCCGCCCCGGACACAGTATCTTCCCCTGCCCCCATGACCACGCCCAATCTTTCCGACCCCAGACTCTTCATCAACCGCGAACTGAGCTGGCTCGCCTTCAACCGCCGCGTCCTGGAAGAGGCGCAGGACCCCACCCAGCCGCTCCTCGAGCGCGTCCGCTTTCTCGGCATCGTCACCTCCAACCTCGACGAATTTTTCGAAGTCCGCGTCGCTGGCATCAAGCAGCAGATCGAGCACGAGTCCGACGACGCCGGCCCCGACGGCATGAGCGCGCGCCAGACCTTCGAGGCCATCCGGCAGGACGTGGTCAAGATGATCAGCGACCAATACCAGCTCTGGAACGACGAACTCCTTCCCGCCCTCGGCAAGCATAAAGTTTACCTTCACGATTTCAAAAGCCTCAACCGCGTCGACAAAGCCTGGACCACCCAGTATTTCCGCGACGAAGTTTTCCCGGTCCTCACGCCCCTGGCCGTCGACGCCAGCCACCCCTTCCCGCAACTCCAAAACAAGAGCCACAATCTCTTCCTGAAATTGAAGCGGCCCGACCGCCCCGCTGACCTCCTCCACGCCGTCGTCGCCATTCCGCGCGTCCTGCCGAGGCTGGTGCGCATCCCCCACACCAAGGCCGACGAGTGGCACTACATCCTCATCCAGACCCTGATCCAGAATCACATCCACGATCTCTTTCCTGGCCTCGAAGTCGAGCAGGTCTATGGCTTCCGCATCACCCGCAACAGCGATCTCTATATCGACGAGGAGGAAGCGGAAAATCTCCTGCGCACCATTGAGGACGAACTGCGCAAACGTGCGCGCGGCAACGCCGTCCGCCTCGAAATCGAGCATGGCTGCCCGCCCGACATGCAGCGCGCTCTGCTCGATATTTTCAAGCTGGAAGAAGAGGACGTTTATATCGCCAACGGCCCGCTCAATTTCCTTCACCTCACGCCGCTGACCTCGATCGATGCCCTCGCAACCCTGCGCGACAAGCCCTACGTCCCCATCGTCTCCCATGTCCTGCCGCCCGGCTGCGATTATTTTAAAATCATCCGCACCCGCGACGTCCTCCTCCACCACCCCTACCAGAGCTTCTCCAGCGTGGTCGAGTTCCTGGAACACGCCGCCGCCGACCCGGCCGTGCTCGCCATCAAGATGACCCTCTATTGCACCAGCGGCGATTCCCCCATCGTCCACTCCCTCATCGCCGCCGCCGAACAGGGCAAGCAAGTCACCGTCCTCGTCGAACTGCGCGCGCGCTTCGACGAAGCCAACAACATCATCTGGGCCCGCCAGCTCGAAGAAGCCGGCGTCCACGTCGTCTACGGATTGGTCGGCCTCAAAACCCACTGCAAAGTGCTCATGGTTGTCCGCCGCGATGAAGACCGCCTGCGCCATTATCTCCATCTTGGCACTGGAAATTATCACCCCAGCACCGCCCGCTTTTACACCGACTTTAGTCTCTTCACCGCCGACCCCGATTTGGGCGATGAAATCGCGAAGCTCTTCAACACCCTCACCGGCCTCGCCGAGTTCAAAGGCATCAAACAGCTGCTCGTCGCGCCGTTCCAGATGCACGACAACTTCCTGAAACTCATCCACCACGAACGCGACCTCGCCCAACAGGGCAAAGAGGGGCGCATCATCGTGAAGCTCAACTCGCTCGTCGAGGAAAGCCTCATCTCCGCGCTCTACGAAGCCTCGCGCGCCGGCGTGAAGATCGACCTCATCGTCCGCGGCATCTGCTGCCTGCGCCCCGGCGTGCCCGGCGTGAGCGACAACATCCGCGTCGTCAGCGTGGTGGGCCGCTTCCTCGAACACAGCCGCATTTTCTATTTCGGCAACGGCGGCCGGCCCAAGGTTTATCTCGGCAGCGCCGACTGGATGCCGCGCAATCTTTTCCGCCGTGTCGAGGTTGTCTTCCCCGTGCTCGATACCGGCCTGCGCAAACGCATCACGGACATCGTCCTCCCGGCTTACCTCAGCGATTGCGTCAAGTCCCGCGTCCTCGGCTCCGACGGCGTCTACACCCGCGTCGTCTGCCCGCCCGGCCAGGAACCGACCCAGGCGCAGCTCCACTTCCGCAACCTCGCCCGCAAGGCCGCCTCACTCAGCATCGAAGCCAAGCCCGAAACTGCTTTCCACGAGCTGCAAAAACCGCCACCCGAAGGCCACACCACCCGCCTGCCTTACGTGAAGTAAAGTAGCTTCGGCTTGGCTGAAGAGGATTCCGTGGCAGCCGCCGCTGTCCCAGCGGCGGAGGATGGAGGTAACGAGCTGGAAGACCCCGCCGCTGGGACGGCGGCGGCTGCCTCAAAATGTCCAGGAGCTTGCTCCGGGGTTCTTTACTTTCTCCTCAGTATAAACTGATGACTTCCCTCCCCAAACGCCGTCGCCTGCGCACTGTATCCGGACGGTGCCTGGAAAGTCGCGCGCGCTCCAGACGGCACCGTCAACTCGACCTCAAGCCCATCGCCCTTTAATTCCCACCGAATCGCCGCCGGTCCAAACCCCGTCTGCAACTTCGCCTCCGCCCACGTTATCGCCCCGCCCGGCCGCGGACGGAAAATAATGTGCGCATAGCCCGGCTCCCGCGCGTCGAGCTCCAGCCCGGCCACCGTCCGGTACATCCACGCCCCCACCGCGCCATAGGCATAGTGATTGAACGAATTCATGCCCTTGTCCTGAAATCCTTTTGTCGGCGTCCAGCCGTCCCACCGTTCCCAAATCGTCGTCGCGCCATTCTTCACCGGGAAAAGCCACGACGGAAAAGTCTCCTGCTCGAGCAGCTTGTAGGCGACATCGAGATTTCCGGTCTCTTCCAACACTTCAAGAATATAGGGCGTGCCGACAAATCCGGTGGCGAGATGGTAATTGCGCGCTTCAACATCACGCACCAACTCCTTCGCCGCCGCGGCGCGCAGCACCTCCGGCACCAGCCCGAAATGAAGCGCCAGCACGTAAGCCGTCTGCGTCCCCGACACCACCAGCCCCTCCGGCGTGAGGTAGCGGCGCTGGAACGCATCGACAATTTCGCCGTGCAGAAAACGATATTTCTTCGCGTCGTCGGTCCGGCCCAAAATCTCCGCCGTCTTCGCCATCAGGTCGGCATCGTAAGCGTAAAACGCCGTGCCGATCAGATCATGCGGCGTGATCCCCTCCGTCTTCCCGCCGCCGTCCAGCGCCAGCCAGTCGCCGTAGCCATTCCGGCCCCAGCCGAGCTTTTCCAAATTCAAGTCCGGATGATTTCGAATGTGGCCAATCGTGCGCTCCCGGCCCAGATAATCCACGAACGCCTTCATCGAGTCATAGTGTTCCTCGAGAATGCTGCGGTCGTTGTAGCAGAGGTAAATCGTCCACGGACAGATCATCGTGGCATCGGACCAGGCCGGGCCGCTGTCCTCGCTTGGGACCGCATTGGCCAGGGGCGCGACCGAAGGGATGGCACCCTGCGCCGTTTGCACGTCGCGAAGATCCTGCACCCATTTGTGGAAAAATCCGCGCACATCCATATTAAACGCCGCCGTGCGCACAAACACCTGCGCGTCACCCGTCCAACCCAGCCGCTCGTTACGCTGAGGGCAATCGGTCGGCACATCCAGGAAGTTGCTTTTCTGCCCCCAAATAATGTTGTGCTGAAGTTGATTCAGTAACGCATTCGAGCAGCGGAACGTTCCCGTCGCCGCCATGTCCGAGTGCAGAACCACGCCGGTCAATTCAATGAAATCACCCGGATTGAAACCCTGCACCTCCGCGTAGCGAAAGCCGTGAAAGGTAAAGCGCGATTCCCAGTTCTCCGTCTCACCACCTTTGCAGGTATAGAAATCGGTGCACCGTGCTTCGCGCAAATTCTCGGTATAGAGACTGCCGTCAGGATTCAGCACCTCCGCAAAACGGACGCGGATCGTCTTCCCGGCCAGCGTCCGCACGCTCAGCTTCGCCCGTCCGGCAAAGTTCTGCCCGAAGTCATAGATGAAACGAGACGGCTCGGCCTTGTTCACCGACACCGGCTTGATCTCCTCGATTCGCCGGATCGGCGGCCCCTTCGGCGCCTCCAGCCCCACCGCGGAACCCGGCGGCGCAAGCACGATCGGCTGCCACCGGCTGTCGTCATAACCCGGCTTCGACCAATCGCCCAATTCGAGCCGCGCGTCGTAAGCCTCGCCGTTGATAAGATCGCTTTCGAGAATCGGCCCCGTCGCCGTCTTCCATGACGAATCGCTCACGGTCTCGACCGCGGAACCATCCTGCAAAATAATTTCCAGCCGCGCCAGGAACCGGGGCCGATCGCCATAGACCTGACGCCCAACCCAGGCCACGTTCCCGCAATACCAACCGTCGCCCAAAATCACGCCTACCACATTCTCTCCGGCGCCGAGTTGCCCCGTCACATCAAACGTCTGGTAGCGCACCCGTTTCTGGTAATCGGTCCAGCCTGGCGCGAAAACCTCATCGCCCACGCGCACCCCGTTGATCTCGCATTCGTAAAGACCGAGCGCCGTCACCGTCAGCCGCGCCGACTTCACCGGCTGGCTCAGCGAAAACGCTTTGCGCAGATAGGGCACGGGAACCGAGGTCCGGGGACCTCCCGCCACCGGCGAAGCAATCCACAAGGCATGACCAAAAACAGGGGAAGAATTCATCCTCCATTCCTAGCCTGACGCGGCCAAGACGGCCTTGAGTTTTTCGCCAAAAATAAGCACAATCCCGCCATGCCCAAAATCGCCCTCTTGCGCCAGGAAACGCACTTTCCCGATTTGCAGGCACAGGTGGCCATTCATCGCCAGCCCATCCAGCACGACATCCGTTCCCATCGCCACGAGTTTATCGAGATCGCCATCGTCCTATCCGGCCACGGCGTCCACGTCACCCAGGGCGCGCGCCATCAGGTCCAGGCCGGCGACGTCCTCGTCATCAACTCCAGCCGCAGCCACGCCTACGAAAACACCCGCAGCCTCAACCTCGTCAACCTGCTCATCCGCGAGGACATCTTCCACGAAACCAAAAAGCAGCTCGGCTCGCTGCCCGGCTATCACGCCCTCTTCACCCTCGAACCCGTGCGCTGGCGCCGCCGCGAATTCACCAGCCATCTCCGGCTCAAAGCCGACGACCTGAAGCAGATTGTTGCCTGGGTCGACGCGCTCGAAGAAGAGACGCGCCGCAAATCCGAAGGCGGCCTGCTCCTCGCTCGCGCCTGGATCATTCTCATCATCGGCCTGCTCGCGCGCCGCCACGGACGGAACGCCGCCAATGCCCCCCACCTCGAAATGCGCCTCGGTCGCGTCCTCTCGTGGGTCGAGCAGCACGCCTGCGAAAAACTCACCATGGCCGGCCTCGCCGCGCAGGCCGCCATGTCCGAGCGCACCTTCTTGCGCCGCTTCCGCGAAGCCACCGGCTGCTCCCCCATTGACTACGTCATCCGCGCCCGGATTCGCCGCGCCACGGAATACCTCACCGGCCGAAACCCGGACCTCACCATCACCGAAATCGCCTACCGCTGCGGCTTCCTGGACAGCAACTATTTCTCGCGCCAATTCCGCCGCTTCACCGGAACGAGCCCCCGCGTCTACCGGAAGCAATCGTAGCCGCATCCAGTTGCAGCTCAGCCCATCACCACGCGAACCTTATGCTCCTTTTGCGTCGGTAATGGCAGGAGGTTCCCCTTCACCAACTGCCCGTCCAGGTAGAGCTCCTTCACGCCGGTTTCCACTCCGTTCGGGTTCTCGAACGCGAACTGGTAAGTCGCGCCCCGGAAGATGCGCTTCAACGAAAATGCTTTCCACGTCGGATCCACCGCCGGGCGGATACGCAATCCGTTCAGTTCGGGACGGACGCCCATGATATAATCCGTCATCGCCCGGAACATCCACGCCGCCGTGCCGGTCAGCCAGTGAAATGCTCCCTGGCCATGCGCCTTTCCCGCTTCGGGCCCCGCGCAAAATTGCGAGTAGATATAAGGCTCGACCAGATAATGATCGCTCGTCTTGCTCGACGGCAAAATCCGCCGGAAAAGATCGACCGCGTCCCGCCCGCGGCCCATCAGCGCGCGCGCCACCACGTTGAAGGAACTCGCGTGGGAGAAGACCGCTCCATTTTCCTTCCAGCCCGCGCTGAAACCCGTGATCAGCCCGACGCTCGGATCGTATTTCGTGTAGGCAGGCCCGAGGTTCATCAACCCGAAGGGAGTGCCCAAATGTTTTTCCACCGAATCGAGGCAGGTGTTCAGGCGCTTCTGGTCCGAGATCTCCGCGATCACGGCCCAGGTCTGCGAGTTGATCCAGATAAAGCCTTCCTTCTCGCCCTTGACGCCAAGAGGCCGGCCGTCGTCACGGAAAGCGCGGACAAACCATTCGCCGTCCCAACACTGCTCGTTGATGATTTTCTTCACCTCCGTCGCGCGTGCGTCATAGCCGGCCCACTTCGCCTCCTCGCCCTTCAACCGCATCAGCGGCGCGATTTCACCGATGACGTAGCAGAGAAATTGCGCCAGCCACACGCTTTCTCCTTTTCCCTTGGCTCCCACCGCGTTGGCCGCGTCGTTCCAATCGCCCTTGCCCATCAGGGGCAACCCGTGCGGACCGCGCTGGCCGATCATCCGCTCGATGCCCGTGACCATTTTTTCGTAAACCGTCGACTCGCCCCCGTCGACCAGCGGCAACGCTTCGTCGAGGAACGCCACGTCGCCCGTTTCCCGCAGGTAATCCGCCACCGCCAGGACATACCAGAGCGGCAGGTCCACCTTGACCGACGGGCCTTCTTTCAGCCCGATCCGGTTGCAACCGCCGCCGGCCTGTCCGTCCCGGAAAAAGAAACTGCCGACGCGCCGTAAATTGATCTTCGCCAGTTCCGGCGACAACGGGATCACCCCGAACGCATCCTGGCAGCAGTCACGCATGGCCGGATACTGTCCCTTGTGATAGTAACTGGGGCCGCGTCCAAAGTAGAAATTGACGAACAGCTGCCACTTATTCCAGACGTTCATCATCACGTTGATGTTCGCGTCGGGCGTCTCAACTTCCACCGGACTCAACAGGCGGTCCCAATGTTCGTTGTGCGCTTTCCATGCGTCCTCATACGTGGCGGGCACCCTGAGTTTCTCCACGACCTGTTGCGGCTCAAGTCCCTGGCCGGCCTGGAACATGCCGATCGCCTCATTCACCGACCATGATTCACCGGGCGCGAGTTGAATCCGCCACTGGCAAACGCCGGCCAACTCCGTGCAACCGGCAGGTCCTTCGGGTAGGTACTCACTCTCGACTCCCTTGGGATTACTCAGGGTGCGGAACGCGCCAAAAAACGCGGTTCGATCCGTGCTGACTCTGTCCGGCTTCTTCGTCGTGGTCATGAAGACCCGGTGCGACCACGGGCTGGTCGCTTCCGTCCAGCCGTATTCCGGAAACCACAAATCGTGCCCGGCAACGAAGCCATGCTCGTTTGCCTCAATCCGATTGAAGAGGCCGTGAAAACTGACGTCTCCCTCATACAGCGAAACATTCCCGAGCGAAAATTCAGCCAGGGTGTAAACCGACAGCTTGCGCGCTTTTGCGCTCTTATTCTCCAAACGTACCGTCCACAACTCCGCGTCGATGCCGGGCCCGACGAAGTAACGGAGGTCGGCCGCGATTCCGCTATAGCTGCTCTTGATCAACGTATAGCCGATGCCTTGCCGCGCCTCGAATGTGTCATATTTTTTCAGCGGATGGACGTTCGCCGTCCACACCTCGCCTGTCTCCTCGTCCTTGAGATAAACAAAGCGCCCCGAAAAATCGTCCTGCGCCTGCTGGAGCCCGCGCTTCAACACGCCGTTGAAACGATGGTCGCGGAAAAAGCTGAATCCACCGCCGACGTGCGAACTCAGTGCGCAGTAATCGCCGTTGGTCAAATAGTTGATCCAGGGGCGCGGCGTGTTCGGCGTATTGATCACATACTCGCGTCCGTCTTTGGAAAACTGCCCGTAATTATTGCTCATAGAATGGATGGTGTTAAAAAAAGGAAACGCTGAGCTTACGATCCCCTTCCACCTCCAGCAATGAAATTAGAAAACCCCAGCCAAAAATAACCGGGACGCCCCCTGTCCCTTATATCTTCACCTTGAATTCCTCGCCGGGCTTGAGGTCCAGAATGAAGGCCGTCAGCCACTGCGCCAGATTCTGCAGGTCCTTAAGATGCACCGCTTCCACCGGCGTATGCATATAGCGATTCGGCACCCCGATGGCCGCCGTCGCGATCCCGCCGCGTTGAAGAAAAATCGCATCCGCGTCCGTGCCGGAACGGCGCGGATCGATCCCGCGCTGAAAATCAATCTTGTTCTTGATCGCCACCTCTTCCAGCCGCTTCACCAGCACCGGATGATTCACGCTGCCTCGGCTGAGGATCGGCCCCTTGCCGAGCTTCGTATCGCCGAACCGCTTCTTATTCGTAACCGGAATGTCAGTCGCCTGGCCCACGTCGATGACCAACGCCGCGTCTGGCCGCACGGAATAGCCGAGCATCTCTGCGCCGTAGAGTCCGTTTTCCTCGCCGATGGCCGATGCCGCCACCACGCTCGCCTTCAGCTTTGTCCCCGCCTTCGCGCATAGCCGCAGCGTTTCCGCCGCGACGAATGTCCCAATGCGGTTGTCGCAGGCGCGCGCAATGTAGATGTCGCCGTTGAGCTGCTGCCACCCAACGATGTAAGTGATGAGATCGCCGACCGCGACGCGCTTCTCCGCCTCCTTGCGGCTGGCCGCACCAATGTCAATGAAGAGCTCGTGCAGTTCGGGCACTTCCTGCTTCTTGCCGCCCTGCATGTGGATCGCCAGGGCGCCGATCACGCCGAGCACCTCGCCTTTGCGCCCGTGAATGTGCACACGCTGCCCCCTGGCCAGGGATGGATCGTGCCCGCCCACCCCGCTGAAATAAATGAACCCCTCCTCGTCGATGTACTGGATCTGAAACGCGATCTCGTCGGCGTGACCCTCGACCATGATTTTGGGTGAGCCTTTGGGATTCAGCATTGCGATTGCGTTGCCGTAAGTATCCGTCTCCACCTTGTCGGCGAACGGGGCCACGTAGTCGAGCCAGACGCGCTGGCCGCGATGTTCCTCGCTGGACGGCGTGGGGGTGTTGAGAAGTTTGGTGAGAAATTCGAGAGATTCTGGACGCATGGCAGATTTTGAGCACGATTGACGCGATTCCCATACTAAAATCATACCAGTGAAATGAATGTGAAAAGCTGTCCGCGAAAAGCTTGAAAGCGCGAAGAAGCGCGGCAAATTAGCTGTATGAGCAAGTCAGAGCTTCTCAAAGAAATCTCCAAATTGACTCCGGAAGAAAGAGACGAAATTTGGGGAGCGCTTTGGACATTGGAAGAACGCCATTTACTGGGTTCCAGCGCCCCAAGCGATCATGAAAAAGCGGTGCTTGATCGCGAGATGGAGGATTTCGAGAAGAATCCCTGGACCGGAGCTCCCTGGGAGGAAGTCGAGGCACGTCTTCGCCGTCGCACGTGAATCGGGCCGTCATTATCGGTCCTCGCGCCGAACAAGATATCGAGAAAGCGAGGCAATGGTATGAGAAACAACAAATTGGCCTGGGAGATCGCTTTCTGCAGGAAATCAGTCAGGCCATGGTCTTCCTGAAAAACGACGCGGATCGTTTTCCTCTTTATCATCTCCGCTTCCGGCGTATTTTGCTGCAACGATTTCCCTACAAGATTTTCTTCATCCTCGAAGACGAGCGGACACTTGTCTTTCGCGTTCTCCACGCCAAACGCGAACATCGTCGCCGCCTTTCTTCCGAATAAGTCTGAACGGGCAGGCGCGACCGCCAAGAACGGCATTTGACAGCCGGGCTGACCACACGGAAAGTCCTCCATGATCAAACGACTCCTCCACACCCGTTATCGCGTCAACGATCTCGAAAAGACGCTCACCTTTTACCACGATGTCTTCGGCCTCAAGGAAGTTTCGCGCCATACGTCGCCGCGCGGCTCGACCGTCGTCTTCCTCCAACCGCCCGGCGGCCAGGAACAAATCGAGATCTGCCATTATCCCAAGAGCGGCCCGGTGCAGGTCCAGCCCGACCTGACTCACCTCGCGTTCGAGGTGGACGACCTCGATGCCTTCGCCAAGGAGGCCACGGCCAAGGGCTATCCACTCAGCGACGGGCCGACCAAGACCGGCTCGGGCAGCATCATCGCTTTTATTGACGGTCCCGAAGGCTATGAATTTGAGTTAATTCAAAAGAAGAGTTAGGATCGCTCTAACTTAATGAGAACCGTTCGTATTGCCGCCGGCCTTCTGGCCTCCGACCTCGGCCAGTTGGAGCAGGAAGTGAAGCGGATGGAAGCGGCGCAGGTCGATGCCATCCACATCGACGTGATGGACGGCCATTTCGTCCCCTACTTCGCGCTCGGGGCCGATGTCGTCCAGGCCGTGCGGAATCTGACCCGCCTGCCCATCGAGGTCCACCTCATGATCCAGCAGCCAGACCGTTACGCGCGCGCCTTCGTCGAGGCGGGCGCCGACCTGCTCATTGTGCACCTCGAATCCTATCACGACCCGCGCCGGACAGTCGCGATAGTGCAGGAAATGGGCTGCCGTTGCTCCCTGGCGATCAACCCGATGACGCTGGTGGAAAACACCCAGGTCCTGCTCAAGAAAGTGGACCAACTCCTCTGCATGTCGGTCAACCCCGGCTTCATGGGCCAGCCCTTCATCATCGAAGTGCTGGAAAAAGTGCGCGTGGCCCGCGCCTTTCGCGATAAAAACCATCTGCAATTCGACATCGCCGTCGAGGGCGGCGTCACGGACGAAACCGTCGGACCGTGTGTCACCGCCGGCGCGAACCAGGTCGTGGTCGGCAGCGCGCTTTTCAAGCCGAAGGATGCCAACGAAACCACCCGCCTCTTCCGCGCCCGCGCGAATGAAGTCGGCGCGGGAGGATAAAGAACCCCGCCGCAAGCAGCGGGGCATCGACCCTTACTGCCCTCCGCAGGAGTGAAGCTCACCGATTACACAGCACCAGCCTCGTCCCGCTCCTGTCCACCACCCGCGCGCCGGGCGGAAGCAGCGCCTGCCAATGGCCCAGCCGGCTCTCCTCGACGATCAGGTACACCGGCCGCGGCGACTTCCACTGCGCCACCAATCCCGCCTCATCCCAATAATAGTCGCGTCCCTCCCCCATCACCCGCTGCGCATAATCCTGATTGAAAGGCGCATTCACCCAATGCACCCGCGCGTTGAGATAATAATAGAGACTCGACGCCGTATTCGGCAACGCCTCGCACGCCACCACCGCATCCGGTTCCGCGGCAATCTCGCGATCAATTGCCTGAGCCTCGGCGGCCAGCGAGAAATAGGGACTCATCATCGCAAACCCCGCCGTGGCCAGACAAACCGGCACCGCCATCGCGCTTGAGAAAACCAGCAGCGCCGCAAAGAAACGCCGCTGCCACACCAGCGCCGCCGAAACCAATCCGGCGATTAACATCGCCGCGCCAAAGATCCCCAGCAGCGCGATAAACTGCCCCCACAGCGCCGGGGAAATGCCCGCAATCGCATCCATGAACGTATCGCGATCACGAATCGGCGCCGCTGTCGCTTCCCCCAGCGCCCCCAGCCGTGGCGTGATCCAAACCGCGAATCCCAGCGCCGCCGCGCCGCCCAAGGCCACCAGCGCGCACGGCCACAAAACGTAAGCCCGTGGCAAACGTAGCGGCGAAATCTCCGCCAGCAGCCACGGCACCGCCAGAAAAGCCGCGACCACGCCCCAGCAGCTCATGCTGTAGTAATCCTGTCGCGTCGAAAAAGCCACCGA
>Ga0302320_10019839_pt1 | contig 13459 bp, 5 predicted proteins | sample Bog_T0_3_FD_202130 | JGI IMG/M metagenome (GOLD analysis project Ga0302320, IMG submission 202130) | Peat permafrost microbial communities from Stordalen Mire near Abisko, Sweden - Bog_T0_3 | ecosystem: Environmental > Terrestrial > Soil > Wetlands > Peat | place: Sweden: Abisko, Stordalen Mire...
TGCCGCCCATCCACGAAACGCCTACGCGACTCTCCAAAGGTAAACTCGCGCTAGCGCCCTCAATCACCTCTCCCACAATCTGATGGCCAGGTATCAGTGGTTGACGGAGTACCGGCAGATCGCCCTCCACAATGTGCAAGTCAGTGCGGCACACGCCGCATGCGAGCACACGCAACAGCACGTAGCCCGGCGCCACCTGCGGGCGTGGCACATCCTCAATCCTCAAATGGAAAGCGGCGCTCCTTTTTCCTGGATCGAAGATGGCAGCTTTCATATGCGCTTATCTACTCCTTTAATAAGTTGATTCCGTCCCGCTATAGCGGTTTCAGGATTGCTATACCCAAGGGCATACACCCAAGTCGACCCGACCCCAAGGAGGGGCGACCTGGCATTGAAGATCGACAGGGCACACCTATCCTGAAACCGCTCTAAACTGCTGGAGCGTGGACATGGAGTTCTGCGGGGCCCTGCGGTTGATTGGTTCGAGCAATGCGCGATTGACGTGACTGGCTGTCGAACTGCGGCCTAAGGCGTCATTCCCCCTAAAGTCTGACGCCTGCCCTCTGTCACGGCTGAGCAATCGGACACTACCTTGTATCCCGTCGCAGAAGTCAACCATCCGAGTGGCTAAGCGTGTCCCAGCCAAGGCGATCTCAATCAGTTGCGCAATTGGGCACAACATTGTAAGTCGAAAATGCCCAGACTGGATTCTGTGTTTCTTCGCGGCACGAAGTTGTCTAATTCATACCGTTCTTTTCGAAAACGTTCCATCTGCAAGAAGCAAGTGACATCCAGGAGGCAATCTTATGAAGGCGACTACACGGCAACACCTGAAGAGCATGAAAATAGAGCTGAAGTCGCTCACATCCTGGAAGAAGACGAGATCAAGCAAAGCTACCGGGACGCTATTGCCTCGCCTATCATTTCGCTGAGGGGCACTCTCGGATGTTTCAATTTGCTCAACTCAGAGGAGCTGAGGAGAGGCCTATAGGCGATATTCCTACCTGGCGTGCGGGAAGGTTCGCCGGTTCCGCTCGTGACCAGCCAATCGACTGTCGCAAGAGGTTCGATAAGCGTTTCGCAGGGTCTCCAGAGCTCCAAGATTGGCCACCTAGGCGGACGAGACATGGGATGTAGCCAGCCCAACGCCGGAAGGGAACCGCCCTCAATTTTCCCTCTAAATAATCCAAACTTGTTTTGCAGATAATTACCCGCCTTCGGCGCACAATCAATTCATAGTCATCCAGCCCTCCAGGCCGCCCAAAACAGAATCAACCTGGGCTCCGGGAGGTCAAAGCTAGCAGCTAGCAGCTAGCAGCTAGAAGCTAGAAGCTGACCACTGCCTTTAACTCCTTTGCAGAGAAGACTATAGCTTTAACCTCAATCTTGAGAAGACATTACGGCGACGACCACCCCGCATCTTGATGAAAAGACCGAACTTCCTCAAAAAGTCCGGACTTTGGGGGTGGGTGGGGGGGTACCCCGGACACACCAAATCAGCCACCCCGTACGCCACCCTCCATCAGCCGCAGCACCTCGTCCTGCAGCCGAGCAGTGATCGCAGCCTCGCTCTCTCCCGGCGCAAGACGCACCGGCTGGCCCACCACCACCTCGATCGTGCCTGAGCGGAACCACAGCCGTTGTCCCGTCTTCAATGCGCCCACGCCCCGCAGAGCTACCGGCAGCACCATTGCCCCGCACTGCTTGGCCAGCAATCCGATCCCCGGCCGGAACGCCGCCAGCTTGCCCTCCGCCGACCGCGTGCCCTCAGGAAACACCAGCACGTTGAACCCGCGATCCATTGCCCGGCCCGCATGCGCAAAGCTCGGCTGAAAATCCCGCCGCCTTGGCAGCGGAAAAACATTGAATAGCGCCGTTAGCAGCAGATAGTAAAGCGGCCCTGGCAGAAAGAACCGCCCGCTCGGCCGCATCGGTTCAGGGTTGCGAAACTGCCTGTAGCCATAGAGCATTTCGCCCGACATGGCAACCGCAATGCGCCGCCTCAGCTCTCCCGGCAAGGCATACTCGATTAGCGGCCCGTCGAACGCCGTAACATGATTGGCAATGATCAGCATCGGATCGTTGCTCTCCAGCGTCTCCGCCGTCAGTCCCGCAGCCAGCACCACGCGCGGAGCCGCCAGCTGCCACACCAGCGGCCGCATCACCGCCTCAATAAACGCCGCCCGGACCCATTGAACCGGCGTCAACCATGGCCACCGCGGATAAACATGCCGCCCTCGCGTCCGTTCGCTCCGCGTGCCTTCGTCTCTTACTGCCTGTTCGCCGGAAGGGTGTCCATCATGCGAAGGAAGCTGGCGTGTCTCATCCTCGTGCGTTCTTCCCCGCGGAATCGCGTAAGACGCCGAAGCCCGCTCAACCTCAACCTCGCCCGCCACCAGCCTGCGAAGCTCGCCCAACGTCTCCACGCGGTCCAGCATCCCGTCTTCGGAGACAATGCCCAGGCGATCTTCAATCGCTGCCGCCAACTGTACGCGCCCCAGGCTGTCCAGGTGCAGGTCTTCGGTCAGGTGCAGCTCGTCGCCGACGCCCGGATGAGGCTCGCCGGAGATCTGTCCAATCAGCGCCAGCAGCCAATCCTGCGACACCCCGAACGCCTCGGTCCCAATGTGTTTCGCCGTACCGTTCCCCGGCGCCGACGCCGCGGACTGGATCTTCTCCAGCCACGCCGCAACTGCCTTCCGCCTGACCTTCCCTGTGGAGGTCCGCGGCAGGTCGGGCTCCGGCCACAGCACCCAGCGCCGTACCCGCTGGAACTCCGCCAGCCGCGCATTCGCGCCCTCAATCGCCGCTCCGGCCTGGTAGCCCGCACCGCGCGAAGCCACCACCGCGCAAGGCTCTGGTCCCTCGGCTGTCTCCATCGCTACCACCGCGCACGCCGCCACGCCCGGCTGCTCCTCGATCGCCGCCTCCAGGTCTTCTGGGTGAATGTTCACCCCTGCCGCGGTCACAATCACCTCGCTCTTGCGCCCCAGGAACCGCAGCTCGCCTGAGGGCTCCGCCACCGCAAGGTCCCCCGTCGCCAGCCATTCGTCCTTGCGCCTGTGCAGCCGCCCCCCCGTCCACGTCGCCCCGGAGATCGATGCCCCCCGCACCAGCACTTCCCCGTCCACCCCCAGCTTCACCTCGCGCCCCGCCACCGGCTTTCCTATGGTCCCCCTGGACACATGGAACGGGTGGTTCAGCGTAATCAGCGCCGTCGTCTCCGTCATCCCGTACCCTTGCACCAGCACAAAGCCCAACGCGTTCCAGAACTGCTCCAGAGGCTCGGCCAGCGCGCCGCCGCCCGAGATCAGCGCCCAGAACTTCAGCCCAAAGGCGCGATGAATCTTGCGGAAGCGCCACCAGCGCCGTGCCGCGCCAAGCTTCTGCGAAGGAGCAAGCAGTTCCGTGAGGCCTGGGTGCGTAAGTTCAAGATGTGTCTTCAACAGCGCCAGCACTCTGGGCACCGCGGCAAGCACAGAGATGCGCTCGCGCCGAATCGTTTCCACCAGCCGCGGCGCCACGAGGCGCTCTTCAAAGTGCAGCTCAGCGGCAAAAATGGGTGGAACCCAAAGCCCCATGGTCTGACCAAAGACATGGCTCAGCGGCAATGTATTCAGGATGCGAAGCGGATGTACCAGTCGCTCCCAACGCAAATAGGGTTGCGCCCCGTTCTCGATCGGCCCCACGCTAGCCAGCACGTTGCCGTGGGTCAACACAATTCCTTTGGGATCGCCTGTAGTGCCGGAGGTAAACAGAATCTCAAGCGGCGTTTCAGCAGTCAGCCCCTCGATCGGTCCCCCTTCTTCAGCCGGTAGAACAGTGAGCCAATCTTCGAAGCAGAGAGTCGGTAGATCCGTGGGCAACTGCCCCAGCAGATCCGCGTCCCCAACTGCCAGTTTCGGCTGCACATCGGCCGCTACGCGCCGTGCAAACTCCACCGTCCCGATCGCGTCCAGAGGAACAGCCAGAACGCCCCGCATCATGCATCCGTGGAAACTCGCGATCCACTCCGCGCTGTTCTCTCCCCAAATCAGTACGCGGTCGCCAGTCCCCACACCCCGCTTTTCCAGCAGCGCCGCAAACCGCCCCGCCAGTTGCGCCAGCTCGCCGTAGGTCGTCGTTCGCCGTCGGTTTCCCTGGTAGCGAACCACTGCAACGTCCCCGCCAAATCGGCGGAAGTCGTCGATGATCGTGGCCAGGTGATCTCGCATCCGTACTCCGGCAACTTCATGGTAAGCGATCGGATTGCCTCCGATTCTGTATGGATGTGAAATCACGTGGCTTGATGCAAGGATTGGAGCATTTCAGCCCAGCCGCCTCTGGCCCAGCGCCTCAAGCAACCTGGTGGCCGCTATTTTCGCTTCCTCTTCGCTGCACTTCCGCGCTATTCTGAGAAACACAATGTCTCCCGACCGCCAGAGCCCCAACCGGCACAATTTCGATTCCTCCCCAGCCGCGGCTCAAGGCAGCGCCGCAGCCGAAATCGGCATCTCGGCCGCGGAAATTGATCCGTTCGCCTGTTTTCATCCCGTCACAGCCGCGTGGTTTCGCGCGGTCTTTGACAGCCCCACTGCACCGCAGCGCATGGGCTGGCCGGCAATCGCGCGCGGAGAGAGTGCACTCATCCTCGCCCCCACCGGCACCGGCAAAACGCTCGCCGCCTTCCTCTGGTGTCTGGACCGCCTGATGCTTCATGCGCAGCCGGAAGATCACAAAAAGGGTTGCCGCATCGTCTACGTTTCCCCGCTTAAAGCGCTCGCCGTCGATGTGGAACGCAACCTCCGCTCACCGCTCGCTGGCATGGCCAACATGGCTCGCCGCATGGGCGTCGATTTCCGCGAGCCCGCCATCAGCGTCCGCACCGGCGACACGCCTCAGCGGGAGCGCGCGCGCTTCGCCCGCCAGCCTTCTGAAATCCTCATCACCACGCCCGAGTCGCTTTACCTGCTCCTCACCTCGCAGGCTGCCGAGGCCCTCCGCACCGTCGATACCGTCATCATCGACGAGATCCACGCTCTTGTCCCCACCAAGCGCGGAGCTCACCTCGCTCTCTCGCTCGAACGCCTCCAGGCCCTGACAAAGCGCCCAATCCAACGCATCGGACTCTCCGCCACGCAGCGTCCGCTCGAAGAGGTAGCGCGCTTTCTCGGCGGCGTTGATCTTCCGGCCGAAGGAGAACCACCCGCCGTCCCGCCCACTTCCAACGCAGAGGAATCCGCGCCCGCCTCCTGGTCCACCGACCTCCTCGACGCAGCCCCTCTGCGCTACCGCCCGGTCACCATCGTCAACGCCAGCGCGCCCAAGCTGCTCAAGCTCCGCATCGAAGTTCCCGTTGAAGACATGGCTCGTCTCGGCGAGCAGGAGGAAATTCCATCCGGCCCCGCCTCCCAAATGCCGCGCCGCGTCTCCATCTGGAATGCAATTCACCCACGCCTTCTTGAAATCATCCGCGAACGCAACTCCACCATCCTCTTCGTCAACAGCCGCCAGGTGGCCGAGCGGCTGGCCGGCGCGCTCAACGAACTAGCCGGTGAGCCCATCGCCCGCGCTCATCACGGGTCTCTCGCCGCCGCGCAGCGCTCTGTCATTGAGGAACAGTTGAAGGCCGGCCAGATTCGCGCCCTCTGCGCCACATCCACGCTCGAACTCGGCATCGACATGGGCGCCGTCGATCTCGTCATCCAGATCGAAGCTCCGCCTTCGGTTGCCAGCGGCATGCAGCGCATCGGTCGTGCTGGCCACCACGTTGACGCGGTCAGCGAAGGCATTCTTTTTCCTAAGTACCGTGCCGACCTCGTCGCCTGCGCTACCGTCACCCGCGCCATGCACGAGGGCCACATTGAGTCCACCCGCTACCCGCGCAATCCACTCGACGTTCTCGCCCAGCAATTGGTGGCCATCGTCGCGCATCCGCCCAATGCCTCAACTCCAGCGCGCAAGGCCAGGGTACTCAAGAGTGCGCGGCGAGCGAAGAATCTCACCGCAGACTTGAAATTCTCCGACTGGGAATCCGCACAGACGAAGGAGGAAGCGCCCAAGCCCGAAGTCAGCCCCGAAGTGAGTGTTGACGCGCTCTTCGATCTAGTCCGCGCCGCCGCCCCCTTTGGTGGCCTCACGCGTGCAGCCTTCGAGGGCGTACTCGATCTGCTCAGCGGACGTTACCCCTCGGACGAGTTCGCCGAACTGCGCCCGCGCCTCACATGGGACCGCATCCGCAACGTCGTAACCGCACGCGATGGTGCGGCCCGCCTCGCCATTCTCAACGCCGGGACCATTCCAGACCGCGGCCTCTACGGCGTCTTCCTCGCCTATAGCGAAGGCAAGGCGGTCCGCGTTGGCGAGCTCGATGAAGAGATGGTCTTCGAGAGCCATCCAGGCGAAACCTTCATCCTCGGCGCATCCACCTGGCGCATCGTCGAAATCACGCATGATCGCGTCCTCGTAACTCCAGCTCCCGGCGAGCCCGGCAAAATGCCCTTCTGGAAGGGCGACGGCCCCGGACGCCCTCTTGAATTCGGTCGCCGCATCGGCGCTCTTGTCCGCGAGCTGCGCACGCTGCCCAAGCCCGCGGGCCTCACGCGTCTCGTCGCCGATCACGATCTCGATCCAGGCGCCGCGGAAAATCTTCTCCAGTTCCTCGCCGACCAGGAGGCCGCCACCGGCTCCGTACCCGACGACCGCACCATTGTCATCGAGCGCTGCCGCGACGAGCTTGGCGATTGGCGTGTCTGCGTACTCACGCCCTTCGGCAGCCGCATCCACATTCCATGGGCCATGGCGGTCAGCGCCCGCATCCGCGCGGCCGGCGGGCCAGAGGTGGAAACGCTGTGGGGCGACGACGGTTTCGTGCTCCGCTTTCCAGACACGGATGAGCCGCCCGATCCCGACTGGTTCCTCGTCGAGTCGGCTGAGGCCATGCAACTCGTCCTGCGACAGTTGGGTTCCACCGCGCTGTTTGCCGGCCGTTTCCGCGAAGCAGCAGGCCGCGCGCTTCTGCTCCCGCGCCGCCGCGCCGATGCCCGCTCGCCGCTCTGGCAGTTGCGCAAACGTTCTTACGATCTGCTCAGTGTCGCCTCGCGTTATCCATCGTTTCCACTTTTGCTTGAGGCTTACCGCGAGTGTCTGCGCGACGTCTTCGACATGCCCGCGCTCATTGAAACCCTGCGTGCCGTCGAGCAGCGCCAACTGCGCGTCCATGTTGTGGAGACGCGCAAGCCTTCGCCTTTCGCCGCGTCGCTGCTCTTCAGCTATGTGGCCAATTTTCTCTACGATGGCGATGCGCCTTTGGCCGAGCGCCGAGCCCAGGCCCTCACCATCGACCAGGATCAGTTGCGCGAGTTGCTCGGCGAAGCCGACTTGCGCGAGCTGCTCGATGCCGATGCGATCGCCGACGTAGAAGAAGCGGCGCAGTGCCTCGCCGAAAACTATCGCGCGCGCTCCGCCGACGGAATCCACGACCTCTGCCTGCGCCTTGGCGATCTCTCGCGCGAAGAGCTGGCGCGGCGCATTGTCTCTCCCGATTTGCTCGCGCATGTCGATCGGCTCATCCGCTCGCGTCGCTTGCTTGAGCTGCGCATCGCTGGGGAGCGCCGCCTGGTCGCTGCGGAAGACGCGGCCCGCTACCGAGACGGTTTGGGAATTCCTCTCCCGCCCGGTTTGGCCGCGGCGCTGCTCGAGCCGGTGGCTCATCCCGTTCTCGAACTCATGCGGCGCTATGCGCGCACCCACGGCCCCTTCGCGCTTCGCGAGGCAGCGGAGAGATTCGCACTCGATGCCGCTGCTCTAGAGAACGCCTTGCGCCAGCTTGCCGCCGAGGGTCGTGTGCTTGAAGGCGGCTTCCATCCCGGCGGCCTTCATCGCGAATGGTGCGACGCGGAAATCCTACGCCAGATTCGCCGCAAATCTCTGGCCAAACTTCGCCGTGAAGTTGAGCCCGTCGAGCAGCACACGCTCGCGCGCTTCCTCACCCACTGGCAGGGAACCCTCACCCCGCGCAGAAATGGCCACGCCAATCTCGACGCGCTCCTCGATGCCATAGAGAGCCTGCAGGGTACGCCCCTGCCCGCATCGCTCGTAGAAACTTCCATTCTTCCCGCCCGCATCGCCGACTACGCATCCGCTGGCCTCGACACGCTCATTGCCGCCGGCGAAGTTGCCTGGGCCGGCGTCGAGCCCATCGGCGAGCGCGATGGCCGCATCGCTCTCTTCCTCGCGGACAAGCTGCCTCTGCTCACGCAACGGAGGCCCATCGTTGACCCGCTCTCCGAGCGCGAAGAAAAACTCCTGGCCGTCCTCGAGTCCACCGGCGCCAGCTTTTTCGATCCACTCCACCAGGCCGCGGGCGCAGGCTATCCGGGCGAGACCATTGAAGCGCTCTGGAGTCTGGTCTGGCGCGGCCTCATCACCAACGATTCCCTCCACGCCCTGCGCGCCTATATCGCCCGGCCTGAGAGCGCGCGCAATCCACGGCGGCTTCAGACTGGTTCTGCATTCCGTTCCCGCCGAACTACGCCGCCCACCGCACAAGGCCGCTGGTCGTTGCTGCCTCTTCGCGTACAGCGGGGCAGGGAAGCAGCCGGCCTCACCAGGGTCCCCACGGACAGGTCTTCGTCCGTGGGGTGGTCACCTTCTGCCACCGAAGCCAGCCACGCACTTGCTCTTCAACTGCTCAACCGTTATGGCGTGTTGCTTCGCGAATCGGTCGCTGCAGAAAATGTCCCCGGCGGCTTCAGCGCCGTCTACGACGTACTCAAAGCCCTCGAAGAGAGCGGCCGCATTCGCCGCGGTTATTTTGTCGCCGGCCTCGGCGCAACCCAATTCGCGCTCCCCGCTGCCATCGATCTGCTCCGCCAGTTGCGCACCGGTCCCCCTGACGAGAAGCCCGAGTTCGTCCAACTGGCGGCCACCGATCCCGCCAACCCTTACGGCTCCGTCCTGCGCTGGCCTGACCTTCCCGTCGCGGAAGAAGACTCCGAGTCTGCGCCACGCATCCTAACCCGCGCCGCCTATGCTGAAGTGATTTTGCGCAACGGCCGACTGGTCACATGGCTGCGCCGAGGCAATCCCAACATTCTTGTCTTCCTTCCTGCCGAAGAGCCCGAGCGCTCGCAAACAGCCACCGGCCTTGCTCATTTCCTCTGTTCACGAGGTCAGGAAAAAATGCGCTCGAGTAGCCATCAAGGCGTGCTTATCACCACCATTAACGGGCAGCCCGTCGCCGCGCATCCCATGGCCCGATTCCTCATGGATGCAGGTTTCCACCCCGGGCCGCTCGGCATGCATCTCCGCCGAATCCCTCTGGCGGCAGGGCAGCATCCGCTTACGGCACATGCCGGCGAGGTGCAATAGAACAGCATGCCTGAAGGCGATACCATCTTTCGGACTGCCCGCGCCCTTGGCCGTGCGCTCTGCGGCAAACCCGTCACGGTCTTTCGCTCTACCTATCCCTTGCTCACCCGCTTTAACGACGACACGCCTCTCGCCGGCCAACTTGTGCAGCAAGTGGAAGCGCGCGGCAAGTGGTTGCTCATTCACTTCTCCGGTGGCGGCACGCTGGTCACTCATATGCTCATGAGCGGTAGTTGGCACATCTACCGCCACGGCGAGCGATGGCAGCAGCCGCGCACCAATATGAGAATCGTCCTTGAGACCAGCGACTTTATCGCCGTCGGTTTTCGCGTGCCTATGGCCGAGATGCACACCGCGCAGTCGCTTGCCCGCGACCGAAGAATTCCCCAGCCGGAGACCGATGTCCTGAGTCCTACCTTCAATGCCGCCGAAGTGCTCCTCCGCACGCGCGCTCATGGCAACGAAGAGATTGCCGACGTGCTGCTCCATCAGGAAGTGCTGGCCGGCGTGGGCAACGTCTTCAAGTCGGAGATTTGTTTTGTCACCGGCATCAATCCGTTCTGCCGAGTTTCGTCGCTCACCGTGGAGCAAACCGAGGCCGCGATTGCCTGTGCGCAAAAACTGGTTGCTGCCAACGTGCTTGAAGATTCCGGCGACACGATCAGGACCTATGGCGGCAGACAGCGCCGCACCACGCACGAATCAGATCCAAGCGCCAGCTTGTGGGTCTACGGGCGCAAGGGCGAACCTTGCCGCCGCTGCGGTGAGCCAATCCGCCGCCGCATCCAGGGACCCGACGCGCGCGTCACCTTCTGGTGTCAGCACTGCCAGCCCATGCCCGACGGTTCTGAAATGGATGGCTAAGTTGGAAGCGCCAAAGCAGCTACCCAAAGGAGAAGCAATGCAATCAAAAGCCAAATCCACCCAGGCGGAAGAGCCGGAAAAACAGCTTGCGACCTTCATCGCAAAATTCGATCCGCCCATGGTCCGCCTCATCCGCTCGGTGCGTGGTGCATTGCGCAAGCGCTTGCCTTCCGCGAATGAACTCGTCTATGACAATTACAACTTCTTCGTAATTGGCTACTGCTCCACCGAGCGAGCCTCGGACTGCATCGTTTCGCTGGCGGCGAACAACAAGGGAATTGTGCTCTCGTTTTATTACGGCTCAACACTGCCCGATCCCTCGGGGATACTTCAAGGGAGCGGCAGCCAGAACCGGTTCATTCGCATTGCGAGAGCTGAGGACCTGGCGAAAAAGGAGAATGAAGCACTGATCGCCGCAGCCGTTCTTCAGGCCAAAACTCCTTTGCCCGCAAAGGGAGATGGCCATCTGATTATCAAATCGATCTCAGCCAGACAGCGGCCTCGCCGTCTGCCCGAAAAACCGGCTCGCACAAAGTAATCAGTTCCCGCTTTTGCCCAGCCCGAAGATCTTCTGAAGAATATTTCGGCGGTCTGCTGGATGGTCGCAAGTGACCATCGGCGCGGTTCCATCCAGGAAGGCCGCATCGTAGCTGTCCGGGCAGGTTTCGTCGCTCAGCAGGTTACTCGCCTTGTCAATTTTTACGATCTGAACGCCCTCCGGGGGCGTGAAGTCATTTGTGTCCGAGTACTGGGGCAGCTGCACGGCCTTCCTCATGAACTCCGCCCAGATCGGTGCGGCGGCGTCTGCGCCTTCAATCTTCAAGTCGGTATAGTCGTCGTTGCCCACCCACACAATACAGAGAAGGTTGCTGGTGAAGCCGGCGAACCAGGCGTCGTGGCTGGTTCCGGTTTTGCCTGCGGCGGGAGCCGTGAATCCCAGTGCGCGAACCTTTTCGCCGGTGCCGTGGTTAATCACATTCTCCAGCATGTCTGTGGTCAGATAGGCGACGCGCGGGTCCAGCACCTGTCTTGATGTGGGGGCGTAGTCGCTGATGACGTCGCCTGTGGGAGTACGTACGCTGGCCAGCATCCATGGGTCAAGATGCACGCCCTTGTTGGCGAACACAGTGTATGCGCCTGCCATGTCAAGTGGCATCGCATCGTAGGAGCCAATGGCAACTGAGGGAGTACCGCGCGCGTTCTTGATACCCGCATCTCGCGCCAGTGCGGCTACCTGGTCGAAACCAATCATCGCCGCAAGGCCGATGGTTGCGTTGTTCAGAGATTTCTGCAGCGCATAGCGCGCCGTCACCTGGTCGTGATACTCGCCCTCAAAGTTGCGCGGCGTGTACTCCTGGCCGCCGACGTCGTAGGTGGTCTGCTGATCGCTCAGCATCATCACCTGCGAGAACAGTTTGTTCTGCCCCGGCAGCATGGTGCCTTGCACCGACGTGTTAAACGCCGCTGCGTAGACAAACGGCTTGAAGATGGACCCGGTGGGCCGCTCCCTCACCGCATGGTTGAACTGTGAATCGCCGTAGTTCCGGCCGCCCACCAGCGCCAGCACCTGGCCGGTGTGCGGGTCCAGGGCCACCAGCGCCACCTGGGGATAAGGGTAGCTTTGGCCCGCCTTTTTGCGGCGCGCATGCAGCTTGTCCACCTGCGCGTCTACAACGTGAATGGTAGAGTCGACCGCGATCGTGGCAATGCGCTGCAGGTCCGGATCCAGCGAAGTGTAGATGCGCAGCCCTTCACGGTTGAAATCGCGGTCGCCCAGTTTTTGCGTCAACTGATCGCGTACCAGGTCCACAAAGTAAGGAGCTTCGCCTTCGTCCACGCTCGATTGCGCCAAGTGCAGAGGCTCGGCTTTCGCAGCCTCGGCCTGTTCTTTGGTAATCGCGCCGGTCTCAACCATCGCATCCAGCACCATGGCGCGGCGTTCCATCGCCCGGTCCGCATGGCGAAAGGGATTCAGCCGGTTGGGGCTCTGGATGATCCCGGCCAGCAGCGCACATTCTGACAGACTCAATTGCCTCGCATCCTTGCCGAAATAAGCCTGGGACGCCTCACCGAATCCGTCGATTGAAAAGCTGCCCCGCTGTCCAAGGTTGATTTCGTTCGCATACATCGCGAAGATTTCCTGCTTGCTGAACCGGTGCTCTAGCTGAAACGTGATCAGAATCTCAATGAGCTTTCGCTTGATCCGCCGCTCCGGCGTCAGAAAAAATCCGCGAGCCAATTGCATCGTCAGCGTCGACCCGCCCTCCGTCCAGCGGTGCCCCGGCTTGATGTCGTTCAGCATCGCGCCCATCATGCGGATGTAGTCCACCCCACCGTGTTCAAAGAAGCGCCGGTCCTCAATCGCAACCACCGCGTTGACCAGGTTCTTCGGAATCTCGTCGTAAGTTAGCAGGCGCCGCTTGGTCCGATTCGCGTCCTCGCTCAGTCCTGTAATCAGCAGCGGCTCCAACTCATAGCTCGACAACGGCTGACCACGTTCGTCGCTGATCGAATTCACCACGCCGCCGCTGATATGAATTGTCGCGGGGTCCTGCGCATGAAAAGACTCCGGACCCGGCCGTACGTTCACCGACTGCACCCCTTCGCTGAATGTCCCCATCTGCGAAACCTGCGAAGCGCCGTCGCCGGTGTAGCCGGCCTCGCGCAGTTCTTCGGCGATCAGATGGACGGTAAACTTCTGCCCTGGCCGAACCTCGCGCGGTGCGGCATAAATCTTGGCGGTATTCGCAAACAGCGGCTCCTTCAGGCGCGCATCCACAATGCCCTGGTACTTGAAGTAGTAATAGCTTGCGAAGGCAAGAAACACCGCGGCACAAACCGCAATCGTGACCAGCACAACACGCAGCACCAGCGATGACAGGGGATGGTTCCCCTTTGGCCTTGCATACTTGATCTTCAATGCCATCGCTGCTCCTTCAACATCAGCTTTCGGCTTCTAGTCTCTAGCCGCGTCCTATTGGGTAAGCCTCGTTCGGGTGGTCAAGCGACTGCTGGCTGGGCTGCTTGAATGCAAATGGTTAGATGCCGATCTCAAGCTTCAACTGCCGTCAGCAGCGCATCTTCCTGAACGCGCTCTTTAACCAGTGCTACCGCATCTTTTAACGCCACGTCCACGCTAGTTGCCGTGGCGCGTGTCACCAGCTCCACCACACCCTCAGCGGCCTTCTTGCCTACGTTGATGCGGTACGGTATCCCAACCAGGTCTGCATCTTTGAATTTCACG
>Ga0302320_10019842_pt1 | contig 13458 bp, 13 predicted proteins | sample Bog_T0_3_FD_202130 | JGI IMG/M metagenome (GOLD analysis project Ga0302320, IMG submission 202130) | Peat permafrost microbial communities from Stordalen Mire near Abisko, Sweden - Bog_T0_3 | ecosystem: Environmental > Terrestrial > Soil > Wetlands > Peat | place: Sweden: Abisko, Stordalen Mire...
GCGTCCGGGAACGCCCCGTTGAGGGGCACCGCATTCTGTATGTCGTGGCGCCAGACACGGGGACCGACCGCACCGCCGGCGACGTGTTGGTGCTGCGCGTGTTCGGACCCGGCCAGTCCCGCGAGCATCTCTGATCCCTGCTCCGGCAGCGCCCCTTCGCTCCCCGGCCGCATTCATTGGGTCGGTGCCGCAGAACGCGCTGATATGGCAACCCGAGGGCGAGTCGCTGCGGCCACACTGATACCATTGTGCTACGTCTGTGCATGCAAGCTGACGCCGGGGCACAATGATGCAGAGCGACACCGAACCCGCACCGCCAGGCCCCAGCCTGCGCGACAAACTCCAGGCCCGCGGCGCCAAGCCGCACCGCCGCATGTCCGACCTCTCCCGCTACATGCTCGCCCATTACGATGAGCTGCACGCCCTCATCACCGTAGATCGCTATGGCTGGTCCGACATCGCCAGCCTCCTCGCCGAAGACGAGGGTCTCGTCGATGAGCTCGGCCGGCCGATCACCGCCGCCGTCGCCAAACTCACCTGGTCCCGCCTGACCCGGCGCAACCGTCGCTCCGTCCCACCCGAGCCGGCCGCACGGCGTGATGCCGACTCGCCCGCGGCTCAGGCGGTTCTACCGCCGCCGGCGACGGAGAATGACTTGCCGTCTGCAAGCGCCGGGTGGCCGCCGCTCGAGATGCGCCCGGTTCGCCTGCGTAATAGCGCCACCCCGGTTCCGGCACCGGCAGCCGCCGCAGGAGGATCAACACCTTCGCTGTTCAACGACGAAGAGGTCGAGCGGCGCATCGCCGACGTGGCCAGTCGCCAGGGCGGCAAAAAAATTCCGCCACCCAAGGTGCTTTGACCGAAAATGGCTCGCTCATTTCAGCGACCGCCGAGTCGCAGGGATGATCCTTGCAACCTGGAGGCCTATTCGTGTCCAAGCGTGAAACGCGTCCGGCCGCCACGGCCGATCTTCCCCTCGACCCGGAACAGACCTTGGGGCTCGCCCTCTTCGTCTTCCTCGCCGGCCGCGGCGGCACTGGCAAGACCCTGCTGCTGCGCTGGATCGTCGAGCGTGCCCTCGCCGCCGGACGCGAACTCTTCATTGCCGACGGCGATCGCACCAACCGCTCGCTGCCGCTCTTCCTCGAGGACGTGTCCGCGCCGCCCGGCGCCAGCGATCAGATCGTCTGGCGCTGGCTGGAAAAGATCATCACCAATATGGTGGCGAAGCGGTTCAACCTCGTCCTTGATCTCGGCGGCGGCGACCTGGTGCTCAAGCGCATGGCGCTCGAGCTGGCGCTGCAGTCCCTGCTCGAGACCAATGGCATCTCCCCCGTGGTGCTGCATCTGCTCAGCCCGGAGGTCGAGAGCCTCGCTTACCTGGCCTCTCTTGAGGACAACGGCCTGTTCGCGCCGGAACGGACCGCCCTGATCCTCAACGAAGGCCTGGTGCCGCTCGGCCATGACGACGACGAGGCGGTGTTCGCCCCGGTCCGCGAGCATGAGGTCTTCAAGGCCGCCATCCGGCGCGGCGCCGTGCCCATCGTCATGCCGCGGCTCAGGCCCGCGTTCGAGATTAACGCCCAGCATCTGTCCTTCGCCAATGCCGCCGCCGGCCTGGCCAAAGAGGGACAGAAACCCTTGAGCATTTTCGAACGCCAGTACGCGGTGCTCTGGCTCGCCACCATGGAGAAGGCCTTCGAACCGATCACCGCGTGGCTGCCGTGACCGGCCCGCGAAAGCGACGGACCGAGCGCCCCTCCCCGCTCCGCGCGCTGTCCGCCTTGCTCCGGCGCCAGATCGCGGAACCGCCGGCGGTAGCGGAAGCAGGCCCCCCGCCGCCTGACGATATGCCAGCGCTCCGGCTGCCGCCGCCTCGGCCGACCCGCGCGCCATCCCGGCAAACCAGCCTCCTCGAACCGCCAGAGAGCTGGCATGCCGACCGCCTCGTCGTCATCCAGGATTTCATCGAGAAGTCCAAACAGACGATGAAGCGACTGGGCATCGGGCCCCGCGACCCGCTCGCGCCGGTCTACGACATGCTCCTCGAGATGATGGTGCACAACGCCACCCTGGCCGCGGATCTGACGGCCGATCTCAAGCGCATCGTGGATCGCGCCGGCACTCAACTCCTGGGCGGGTTGGAGCAAGCCCGTGCGATCATCGGCGAGGACAACCGCAGGGCGGATCGCGCAATCGCGCTGACGGCTGAGCGCATAGCGGCGACCGCCGCCGAAACCAGGCTACAGCGGGAGCAGGTGCTGGTCGGCTTTCACGCTGAAACCGAGGCGCTGATCCGCACCTCGGTCAGCCGAGGAGCCGACGAGCGGATTTGGCGCGACCGGATAATCGTCTCCGCCTTCATGTTCGCGGCCTTGCTCGGCGCCTTCGTGAGCGGCCAGTGGCAGGGCCGCACCTCGGAACACGAACAGACGAAGGTCCTGGTCGGCCGCCTCTCCGCCGCGCTGCAAGATGGGGAAAACGGCGCAACGGAGTGGCTTAGCCTCATCGAATGGAACAACCTGAGCAAAGTCACGAGGCAGTGCGCGCCAGAGCCCAACGGGCTCGGGTATCGCATGGCCTGCACCTTCAAGTTGTGGACCTCGCCGCCACTCGATATCCCGCCTTCGCCACCGCCTTCACCACCGCCACCGCCACCGCGATAGAGGCCCCCTGCCCGTTCGACCGCTGGGTTAACCGTCCGCCACGCGGGCCAGCATTATCGGCTCAGGAGCATGCCGACGCGTCGCGTAACGGGACATCTTAGTATCGCTTGAGTGTCAGCTTATGCGCAGGTTGGCGGCGGTTTGGCGCCCATGCCGCCGGGCGCCTCGACACATCGGTTTCAAAATACACCGGGCCGTAGCACATTGGTGTCGCTTGAGCGTCAGTCCGTGCGCTGATCGGCCGCGACTGGGCGTCAATACCGCCGGGCGCTTTCCTGGTGCGCTGCCTGTTCCGCCGACGCAGCTTGCAGGCACTGACCCAATGCAACAGACCGAACAGGGCGAAACGGCGACGTTTCGAGACGCACGAGGCAAGCAAGCAGGCCCGCCAAGCAGGCCCGCACACCATACGCACTGACGTGCCGGGAGCCGGAATGAAGATACCATGCAAAACAATATGTTATCTACGTTACGGTCATTTCAGCGCCAGCGGCGTGCCAGCATCACCCGGAAAAAATGTCTGCGCGACAGTGCCATAGCGGCTTTTCAACGCTGGCGCGTTGCTGGCGATCCCACGTCTCGGCCGATCGCGACCAGGCACCGGCCGGCGCGGCGGCGCGATCGCCGCCGCGCCGGCCGGTGCCAGCCGCATCGCTGTCGCCGCAAGGGTCACCCCCCGGGCGCGGCGCCGGCCACTGAGCCGTCAAAGGCACCATCGCCACGCCTTCGGCTGGAGCCTCCGCAGTCAAGCCCCGCAGCCGCGCAGCGGGGCGCCGCAGGCGCCGGGCTTGACGGCGGTGCTCCATGCCGAAGCACAATTGGAGGTGCCGTCCGTCGCTCCAACCCGCATGCGCCGGCCGGCGGTCTCGCCCGGCACGTTCGGTGCCACGGACGACCGCGATCGGCTCGGCGAAAGATCGACCTGACACCAGGGCGACCGGGAAGAGTGGGCGCGGCATCGGGGCGGGGATATCGGGAGGTCGGGTCGGCGCGAAGAAGGGCCGATTTGATAACCTTCGCGGTACCGCAACGGTACCGGGTCGTGCCCTCTAACCTATTGTTAACCAAGACGAATTTTTCGTTACGGTACCGCTGCGGTTCCACTGAAACGATTTACCTTGGTTAGTGTCTTGAATTCGTTGTGGGTTTCGTTTCGGTATCCGGCACGTCAGTGCGTATGGTGTGCGGGCTTGCCTTGCTCGCTTTGTGCGTCTGGGAACGACCGCTGTTTTGCCGCTTCGGTCAGTCGCATGAGGTCAGGGCCTGGAAGCCGCGGCGCGACCGAACTGCGCATAAGCTGACACCCAAGCGATACCGATGCGCCGTGGTTCCGGTCGTGATCTGACGCCGACATGCGACCGGTCTCGCGCGAACCTTCGCCGCTGCCGCGTTCAGCCGCGCCCGGACTCGGATGTCGCCTGGCGCTTGCTCGCGGTGACGCGCGCCGCCATGCTCGTGCGATGTTCGCGATCACCGAAGCCGACATCGAAGCGATCTGCGCCGAGTTCGATCGGAGCGGCGAGCTGGCCGCCGCCGTCGAGCTGCGCCGCCGTTTCCCCGGCCTGTCCGACAACGCGGGAGCACGCGAGTGCGCACGGATGATCGCTCGCTGGCGCCCCGCCCCGGACGGCGAGACAGCCCCCGAACCAAGCCGTGATCCCGGTTAGCCGCGTCGAGCGGCGGATCATCGTGGCGCTGGCGCCGCGGCGCGAAATCGACGGCCGCGTTGGTGGCCATGCTGTCACCGCAGCTTGGCCGGCAGCCCGGGGTCAGACGGACGCACACGTGGTCGTGCTCGGCCTCCTCGGCGCTTCTGGGCTGACGCTGGTCTGGACCAGCCTATGAGGCCGCGATGATCGCCCGGGCCGAGCTCCTGGCGTTCCACCTTTGTCCCCAAATGTGTACCAGGAGGCAGTTTCGTTAATTCCGTCCGGCTGCCGGGATTTTGACCCTGGGTGGCGTCGTGATTCGGCGCCCGCGCCGGTTGCCTCACAGGCCCGAGGACGCTTGATGGTTTCGGTCTCACAAATGAGACATGCGCAGTACAAGAATGACGCTTACAAATTCAATGGCTTAAGCTTATCCGCCCGTTTTCTAGGCAGTCCCATGCAAGCGCCCGAAAACCGCGGCTCACGGGAAAGAAAGGCGATGTTGCCCCCTGAGTTTTCCACAGAAACGGAGGATAACCCCTCCCCGGCTTGGGAGGACGCAGCCATGGACAAGACGCCGACAGCGATGATCGCCGGGTTCACCGCAGCCGAACGGGACTACATCCGCCGGGAACTTGATATGTTCTTCTCGACGCTGCCGAGCGTGGCAGAGGGATTCCAGATCAGGACCTGGCGCGGCGGTCCGCACGCCGGCAAGCCGAAGATCCCGCAGGCTGCCCAAGGGCTGCTGGATCGCGGGCTGATGCGTCTCGACCTCGACGGCCGCCTGCCCATGCTGTTTTTCACCGCGGCCGGCATCACCGCGCTCCGCACGATGATGGCGGACGCCCGGCTCGCCGATCCGAAGAAATTCGCCCATGTCCGGCAGGAAGTCGGCATCGACCCCTGTCCCGGGGCGAAGGCGGCAGAGTGAGAGAACGCACGGCGGCGGGAGCGCAACCGGCCGGGCGTATCGAGTCAGAACGGCAGACGGTAGATCAGCTCCTCCAGAATCACGAGCTCCCCGGGCTGTAGCAATTCCAGCGGCGTCTGGCCCTCTCGTTCCAGCCAACTCCGGCGGTCGCCAGCCATGCCCGGACCGAGCACACGATGCACGGCAGTCAGTTCTTCGCCGCGCATCCCCAAAGAGAACACCCAGCACTCCGCCTCGCGCGTGCGGAGGTGCACCATCCCGCGCCGGACCTCGCTCAGCGGCACGAGGATATCCAGCCCGACCGGTGTCAGCGCGATCTCGCCCAGCTTCACGGCGGCCACGCTCGCCCGCATCGGAATCCAGCGCCGCGGCCGGCGCGGCAGTCCGCCGGGGCAAAGAACGATCTCGATCTCTCGGCTCACGGGGGGAAATCCCCCGGGCTCGCTCGCACCGGGATCATCACCAGCTACCCGCACGCGCCGCGAACAGGCTGCGCTCGGCGATTGCCACCATCGCCGGCAGCTCCGACAGCGAGCGCCCGGCCAGCAATTCATGCGCCAGCACCACGCAGTCCTGCCACCGCTCCGCCGGCATCGTGCGGCCGGTGCCGGCCCGCAGCCACATCGCCAGCAACAGCAGCCGTTCCGCCCACGCTGCCCGCCGCGCCGGCAGCACGTCCTCCAGCGCTCGCCGCATCGCCACATCCGGCTTCGGACGCGGCCGGCCCTCGACCAGCGCCCGGATCGCCGGGTCGTCGTCGAACCAGGACTGCATCATCGGATCGTCCGCGAGCCACGCGCCGCTGCGGCGAAGCGACGCGGCGATCGCTGCCACGCTGTCGCCCGCCATGCCGGCGAACAGCCGCTCCGTCTCCGCCGCCACATCGATGCCGCGATCCTTCCAGTCCGCCGCGCCGATCGCCTCGGCGATCGCGATCAGCACCGGCTGCGGCAGGTGTCCCAAGGCCAGGCCGCGCGCGATATGGTGCTGCACCACGGCGTCCAGGTGATCGCGTTCGATCGCGAACCACGGCACCTCCCGCTGCACCTCCTTCAGCGAGCGGGTGATCTCACGGCGCGACAACGACAGGTCGCACCAGGCATCGCGCACGCCGAAGCCCTGCTTGAGCAGCAGCCCGATGAACAGACCGGATTTCCCGGTCGGCGTGGTGAGGATCAGACTCTGCACGCCGGAGCCGTCCACCATCGAGCAGTGGATCGCCAGCGCCGGGGCCGGCCTCCATTGCGCGCACGCCACGCCCTTGACCCGCGCCTTACGGGCCAGGCGGTCGATTGCCTCACGCTCGGCCTCCGGTACCCAGTTCCGCGCCAGCAGGATCCGTCGCAGCATCTCCGGCGAGAGGGTCTCCGGGCCAGCGATCTGTTCCAGCACCGCCGCCGCGGCCTGGCGCACGGCCAATTCGGGATCAAGCAACAGCAGCGGCACCGCCTCGCGCAGCACCGCATGCGAGGACAGGCCGAGTTCGTGCGTCAGGTAGGCCCGCAACTCCGGCGGCATCAACGCGCCGGTCTCCGTCAGCGCCTCGACCACCAGGAACGGGTCTTCGGCCGAGCGCCCGATGGCATCGACCATTTCGCGCAGCTCGCGCGGGATATCCTGCGGTGAAGGCACCTCCCCGGGGGTCGCTTCCGCGGCGGCCATGGCCAGCGCCTCGGCCATCTCCGGTCGGATCGGCACCTTGGCGTCATTGAGCAGAGTGACCAGCACGAACCAGTCGGCCTCCGGCAGGGTGTTGGCCCGGATCAGCGCGACCAGCTTCTCCTGGTAGGCATCGAGCAGCGCACGCGCCCAGTCGTGGCCGCGTTCGAGCCGGTAGCGGATCAGCTCCAGTTGGTTGGCGAGCAACCAGCGACAGGCAGCGACCAGCGCCTCGTCACGCTTGCCGGCGGAGCTGGCGGCCACCGCGGCATCGAGCAGCAATAGGAGGCTTTGCGGCCGTTGCTCCATCCAGGCGTTGTCCGCCGCGGCGAGCTCCGGCCGGCCCTGTTGGCGCACCGCCTTCGCCACCGCTTGCGTCATGGCCTTGACCCGCCTGGTGTCAGTCGCGGTGGGTGGTGGCGGCGCCTGACTCATTCGGTTCTCCTGGGACTGACGGTGCCGACGGACCAGGCGCGGCGGCCGGAGGGCACGTCGCCAAGCGGCGACGCTTATTTCCGATCGCGCGTTCCGCCCCAGCAGCCGACGCTGCCGCTACCTCGCGGGCCTGCCGCTCGTGCCGCAGCGCCTTGCGGGCTGCCACGCGGAGCGACGGACGCACCGTCGGGTTTTCCGCCAGCGCGCGCAGAGCTGTGTCCCGCCGCAGATCGGGCGTGTCAGGTGTGAGATCGTCCGCCATCATGTGCCGTGCCCCTCGCCGGGGCGGTGAAAAATGCCACAACGATCGCCGGTGCCAGCAGCTCGTCCAACCGACGCGCCGTGCACGCTGGCGCCGTCGGCGCCGAGGAGAAGAACCTTGCTCTTTGCGATATGCGCATAGCTCTCGCGACACAAGCCCGAAATGAACCTGCTATGGCGCGGTCACGCTGTAGCTGGTGTTCTTGCTGCCACCTTCGTTGCGGATGAGAATGCCACGGTCGGTCAGGTCCTTGATGTCCCGTTGCGCCGTCGGCATCGAGCACTTGCCGATCGCCGCCCATTTGCGCGCGGTGAGGTTGCCTTCGAAGCCATCGAGGTAGCGATTGAGGATAGCCCTCTGTCGTTCGTTCAGCGGCACCAGCGCGTGACGGTGCCAGAACTCGGCCTTGTGCAGGACGCCGGCGCTGGTGCGTTCGGCTTCATCGAGCGTCTTGGAGAAGCATTCGACAAACCAGAGCAGGCGGGCGGTGATGTCGAGGTCGCCCTTCTGCGTGCGTTCGAGCGAGCCGTAGTAGCTGGACCGGTCGCGGCGGATCTGACCCGAAAGGCTGTAGAACCGCTGTGGGGAATTTTCCGAGCGTGCCAGGCTCATGTCGGCAAGCGCGCGCGCGATCCGGCCATTGCCGTCCTCGAACGGGTGAATGGTCACGAACCAAAGGTGAGCGACCGCCGCGTGCAGAATACCGTCCATCGTCGGCGGCTCGTTGAACCATGCCAGGAAGGCCTGCATCTCCGCTTCGATCCGTGCGGCAGGCGGAGCCTGATAATGCACCCTCTCAAGGCCGATGGGACCGGAAACGACCTGCATCGGGCCATGGGCATCGTCCCGCCATGCGCCGACCTTGATAGCGAGGAGACCGGAACGGCCGGTCGGAAACAAAGCCGCTTGCCAGGCGAACAGCCGTTCACGGGTAAGACGGGCCATGCAGTTCCGGGTGGCATCGAGCGTCATCTCGACGATGCCCTCGACGCGTCGATCCTCGGGACCAAGCGCGGCATCAGGAACGCCGAGTCGGCGGGCAAGGGACGAGCGCACGCTGTCGCGGTTGAGGATTTCGCCCTCGATCTCGGCGTTCTTGACCGCTTCCTCGGTGGTGGCCTGCAACTCGGCCTCAAGCTTGAGCGCGAGCCCCAGCCGCTCCATCCGGCCCAGCAGCCGTCCTTGGTTCAGGTGCGCCGCGGCCAGCGGTTGAGCGAGCCTATTGGCGTCCCATCGGAAGTGGGGCCAGTTGGGCAACTCCCAGATGTACATATTCGCCTCACAGGATGAGGTGAATATGGGCGGTTCGCATCACGGCGCAAGCGGAAACGGCTCTTTCTCGCCTCTTTCTCCACGGCCCCTAACCAGGCTTTGGCCCTAAGAGTCCGTCCGGAAACAAGTCTCTGATATGACTCGCGTTCTCCGACCGCCGGTGCCGAAGGCTCGGCAACTTCGCTGTGTAAGTCTTGCCGGGGACCGCCCCTGGCTGGCCGGTCATTGAAATGACTCCATATCTTTCCGGACGGACACTAAGGCCCTGTAGCAACGGAGAGAGGCGACGCGTTCACCTCCCTGATCCCACCGGAGCGCGTCAGTAGAGTCCGTTACCCGATACCGAGCCGCCGTGCCTCATGCCGCGGAATCGCAGGTAATGAGGGATGAAGGACAACCCCCTCCCTCTCGATATCAACCCGTGCTTCTGGGTAGACCGCCAGCGCGAGTTGGAGTGCCTCGATGAAAGTCGGCTTGATTTGTCTAACCAACTTAAACCCAGCGCCGAACTGCGCGTGAATCGCTGACCACGTAACCGGCGTTGGTTTGGCCAGTGCATGCAGCCGATAAGCAAGCCAAATATAAACATCGATTGCCAAGGAACGCGTTCCAATCGCCCTCAAGGCTTCTTCCCTCACGGGTACAGGATGATCGCGAAGTGACCTCCAAAAGCCATCATCGAGACGGACGCGATCCTGCCAGAGAGTTGGTTGGCTCTCGTTGCCTAAACCGGCCAGCGATATGCTACTCTGTACGAACGCTCCGTTGCTACGAAGTTCGGCGTTTGCTAAGTCCGTGAAAAACGTTAGGCGGCAACCTGAAATACGGCGAGCTTGCTCAGTGACAAGTTGGTATGTCTTGCCTCCAGCAGAAAGTGACATACGGACCATCCAAGCTTTCATCGATCGGCCAAGCTCTACCTCCGGACTTCCCGTTCTAACGGCCTCTGTCTGCAAGTATAACAAGATTAGCCTAGCGATACTGCCATACGGGACGCCGATAAGCTTTCCGTCCCGAGTTCGGCCTGATTCGACCAGAAGGGTCGCGCGATGGCCCTGGCGCTTCCAGAAAGCCTCTTCCATTCGTTTATGAGGCAGAGAGGTCATGGCGAACCCAGCATGCGTTATGCCAAGCCGACTCTCCTCTTCAGCAAGCACCTGGGCTGCTGCGTCAACAGCCTGACGCTGAGCCTTGTTTTCCGCCATGGATCGGGCGGCATCGACCCCATGCTGGAGAATCAGGTGATGAACTTTTCCCATGCGTTTCGTTGTCTGCGATTTTCGCCCTAGGGCGCAAGGGGGACTCTACTGACGCAGGCTATTAGAAAGCTATTTGTCTTAAGCTATTAGCTTCGTCAGTAGAGTCCACGGGATAACCCGGAGTCGCGTCAGCAGAGTCCACCGAGGGGCGTCAGTAGAGTCCACGGGATAACCCTGCAGCCCTGTGGATAACTCGCGCGGTTGCTGCCGTCAGTAGAGTCCACTCTGCGCGACTCGGAGCGAAGTTTTCAGACGCACGCAGTCGAGGCAAAAGCGCCGCTCGATCGGTCACCGGTCATATGGTCGTGCGGTCATATGACCTACTGGCCAGATCCTCGACGCCTGCGAGGAGGACCGGCGGACGGAACTCGCCACGGACCCGGAAGGCCCTTCTCAGCCGCCCACTTCTCGACGGCTTCGAGGAGCAGATCGTGGACTTTCACACCCCGCTCGACCGCGTAGAGGCGAAGTGACTTCTTTCCCGCCGGGTGCAGATACAGGACGCTGGGGTCGGCCGCATCCTCAAGCGGCCTGCGGCCTCGGCCTTGCGGTGCTGTCTCTCCCGGCGTTTGAGGATGCACAATGGGAGGCGTCGCCGCGGCAGGTTGTTCGACGGTCAGCGAAGCCGCGTATGAAATGGGTGCGGGCCGCCTGCTCATGCGATGGCCTCATCCTTGCCAGCTGTCTCGCCAGCAGCATCCTTGATCTTATTGTCGCCTGGCGACGCGGCGCCCTGACCATGTGGCGGGTTGGCATCGGTGTCATATGACCCGGTGGCCGCAAGGCCAGTACGTTGCAACCATGCCCAGACCTCGGCGAGTTCCGCACGAGCCCTCCCCTCGGGCTCGCGCTCCTGCGGCGTCAGGCCCTCAGCGTAAGCATATGGGTAACTGATCGAGGCCGAAATTGCCGTCGGGCAGACATCGGCGCCCATCGTCTTTAGGGCCTCCCGGGCCAATGCGACAGCGCGCACACGTTTGTCTGGGGGCGCCTGCCAAAGCACCACGCCAACACGGCGCTTCTGAGCATTGGCAACTCGCAGGCTTTCCTGGACGCTTTCAAGGTCCTCCGGGTTCGGCCGCGTGACGACGATCGCGCCTGTGGAACAATCGAGCGCTGCATTGACCGCCGGTGTCGCCGTCGGAGGCGTGTCAATCAGAACGATTTCTACGCCCTGACTTCGGAACCCAGCGATCTGGGTCGCGAGATCCCCCGGACCGGGGACCACGACCAGCGGGACGGGGATACCCGCAGCGGCGCGTCGGTGTCCCCAACGGAAGCAGGTAGGCTGCGGGTCCGCGTCGATCACAACAACCCGACGGCCGGCCTTAAGGGCCTCAACGGCGAGGCATCGGACGGCGGTGGATTTACCGGTGCCGCCCTTCCGAGCGATGACACTTAGAATGACCATTGGACCCCGGGGCCAGTTGGTCACTCGACCATGCGACATACCGGCCGCTGGGTCAAGTGGCGACCCGGCCATCATGTCATATGACGCTTGCGAGCGGGCGGCGGGGCATTGGTGCGACAGCGAGCAGGGCAGGGGCTATTCTGGGGGACGGGAGCGTCGGGCCTGCTGGCCTAGAACGACGGCCGGGCCGGACGCCGCGCACTGCCATGCCAATGCGTTGTCTTGCCCGTGTCGGTCTAAGCCAGCGCCGTCGCCGCCGGGAAAGGTGCATCCAACGCGGTCACGCTCCGGCTCTCGCCGCCAGCCACTGGCCCCGCATGGGGGCACTCCGGCCCGCGGCACTGGCGCTTGGCTTGCCCTCTGGGATGCATCCGATCGGCATCGGAAGACTGCCATCGACAAGGCAACAAGTCACGCGCGGCCGTCGGGTCAGAGCGGTGCCACCACTCCCTGGCGTTCGCGATGGCTGCCCATCCCGCTTGCGCCGCCGGCCGGCGGGCGGCCATGGTCCGCCGCATGTTTGCCGTAGACGAAGCCGACGCCGTTGCCATCCGCCGGGTGTTCACCGAGGAAGGCGAGCTATCCGCCATCGTGGAATTGCGCCGCCGGTTTCCGGGCGTCGCGCCCGGCGCAAACGCGCGCGAATGCGTCCGGATGATTGCCGGCTGGACGCCGCCGCCGGAGCCGGCGGACCGCAGGTTGCCCTGCGGCCGCGCCGGTCAGCGCCGCCGGGACGGCGTCCCCGCTGAGTCGGGGGTCCGCTAGCAGCGCCGCATCTGGCGAAGGCGTTTGCTGGATTGCGGTCCATCGACCCGCGTCATGCGGCCAAACGTCCTGGCGGCGTGGGCCGCGCCGCCAGGGCGAGGCAGGCGGCCTCGTAGCGCCCAAGGAACAAGTCGCCAAGCGCGTAGCGCCGGCGATAGGTGATCCAGCGCTGCGCAAGATGGTGCGGCCGATCGTGCAGCATGTGACACCGCTGGCAGAGGCTCCTGAGATTGGCCAGCCGATTGTTTGTCGGGTTGCTGTCCAGATGCGCGGCGGCGAGCACGACACGGGTCGTGCGAAACCGCGTCGCGTCCACCAGATCGGGCCAGCGCGCCGGACGGCCACGGCGGTCACGCCAGGTTGCGGCCGTTTCGTCAAACCAGCGCCCGTCCGGCAGGCAACGGAGGCGCGCCAGGTGCGGCCGGCCACAGCTCTGGCACTTGCCGCCGGCACGTTCAAAGCGCACCCGAGCGCTCAGCTCACGCCAGTTCGGGGGATACAGCGGGCGCAGGTCCGGGCGGATCGGCATGGCTACGCCGCCGGCCTTTTGCCGAGCACGCGGTCGACGCTGGCGCCGCCGATTCCAGGCAGCCTGGCGATCGCGGCAGGGCCGAGCCGCTGCCTCGCGCAGCCGCCGCACGGTCGCGGGGTCATGCGCGGCTTGCGGCCTGGCGCAGCGCCGCCCCCTGCTGGAAAAGCGCCCTGGATCATGGGGAACGTTCGCATGCGTGGCCAAAGTAACTGATCGAGGCGGACCACGACCAGTCCTTCGGCGTGCCGAAATGCGGGCATTGCCAAGGTGGTGTCGCAGCCCGCCGGGCTGTGGATCGGTGGTCCGCTCCCCATGCCGGTGCGGCCGAGTGCCGGGCAGCGCCAGAACGACCGATCGGCCCGGGCAGGCGGGCAGGGGCGTTGGGCCAGCGCCCCCGGAGGCAAGGCCGACAGCCGCGATCACCGCGCCCGGCGTCCACCACCCCTGGCGGCTGATCGTGTCGTGCGCGCAACCGCAGGTGGCTCCGGTGTTTGTGACTGGCGGTTGCGCGGCAGCGGTGCTTCCTGGCCGCAACACGGGTCTGGGAGGACCGACGTCATGAAATTTCCGCAACTGCGGATGCCGACGCGCGCCGACGCGGTGTATTGTGCGCT
>Ga0302320_10019843_pt1 | contig 13458 bp, 12 predicted proteins | sample Bog_T0_3_FD_202130 | JGI IMG/M metagenome (GOLD analysis project Ga0302320, IMG submission 202130) | Peat permafrost microbial communities from Stordalen Mire near Abisko, Sweden - Bog_T0_3 | ecosystem: Environmental > Terrestrial > Soil > Wetlands > Peat | place: Sweden: Abisko, Stordalen Mire...
ACCCAACGACTGACCCCTGCTCTTGTATCAGGTTCATGGGTTCAATGCGCGAAATTTCGCTTTGGGGGAATTCTCACCCCAGCCCAGCCTCGCTCCGGTTACGAATGGTGTGACATTGCTCGACTTGATGCCTAGAATGTCGCCGCTAGCATGAAAAGTCATTTCGACCCCATCGAATCCGTCATCGCCGACGTTGGCAAAGGCAGGATGGTCATCGTCGTGGATGATCCCGGGCGCGAGAACGAGGGCGACCTCATCATGGCGGCGCAACACGTCACGCCGACCGCCGTCAACTTCATGGCCAAACACGGCCGAGGCCTCGTCTGCGTGCCCACCACCAGTGAGCGCCTGCAACAGCTCGGCATCGAGCGCATGGTAAGACAAAACCGCGAAATCTTCCGCACGGATTTTCAGGTGAGCGTGGACGCCGCCCATGGCATCAGCAGCGGCATCAGCGCCGCCGACCGCGCCCGGACGATTTGTGTGCTGGCCTCGCCCACCGCCGTGCCGGACGATCTCGTCCAGCCCGGCCACGTCTTCCCTCTGCGGGCCAAGTCGGGCGGCGTCCTCCAGCGCGCCGGCCACACCGAGGCCACCGTGGACCTCGTCACGCTGGCCGGGGCGCGGCCCATCGGCGTCATTTGCGAAATCATGAACGATGATGGCACGATGGCGCGGCTGCCGGCATTGTTGAAGTTCGCCCGGAAACACAAGCTGAAAATTTGCACCATCGCCGACCTCATTGAATTCCGCCGCACGCGCGAGAAACTGGTCGAACGCGTGGAAACGGTCAGGATGCCCACCGATTACGGCGATTTCGACCTACATCTTTACCACTCCAAGGTGGACGGCCTGCATCACCTGGCGCTGGTGCGCGGCGATGTGGCCGGCCAGCACGACGTGCTGGTGCGCGTCCATAGCGAATGCCTCACCGGCGACGTGTTTGGTTCGCGCCGCTGCGATTGCGGCCCGCAACTGCATCAGGCCATGCGGCAGGTGGCCGATGCCGGCTGCGGCGTGATTCTTTACATGCGGCAGGAGGGCCGCGGCATCGGCCTGGCGTCCAAAATCAAGGCCTACAAATTGCAGGAGGAAGGGCTGGATACCGTCGAGGCCAATCTGAAGCTCGGCTATGGCATGGACCTGCGCGAATACGGACTTGGCGCACAAATTCTGGTGGACTTGGGCCTGAAAACCATCCGCCTGCTCACGAACAATCCCAAGAAGGTCGTGGGGCTGAAGGGTTACGGATTGCAAATCACCGAGCAAGTCCCCATTCGCGTGAAACCCAATCCGCACAATGAGAAATATTTGAACACGAAACGCGAGAAGCTGGGGCACCTGTTGTAATCGGGCGCCGCTTGCCACCCTGAAACGCGGAGCTGCGACTCGCGGCAACGGAGCGCGGATTGTCCCAATCCGCAGCGCGCGGTTTGGCCAAGACGGCTTGAACCTTGGCCAGGGGTGTGAGACAGAATTCTTCGTTGGCATTCGCTTGGCCCTGAAAGGGCACCGGAAATTAGCCAGACACGCCAGTGTCTGGTAACGCGGCAAAAATGAATTCGTCCTGAAGGGACGACGGAAACGGGTCAAGCAACGAAAGTGCCTCGTCGGCTAGATACCGTTTCGCGGAAAAACAGGCAAAAACCGCCGATTGAAGAATTTTGTCTCACACCCGTGACCAGGTTCTTGATGGTTTTCCCCTTGTTTTTTCCGCGGTTCTGTTCCATCGTAAACCAGTGGATTTTATTGGGGAAACCTGATGCTTTGAATCAGGGTTTTCCACCGAGCGGGAAAACTTATGCGCAGATTTGGTTTTATCGCGGTTTGGAGTCTGCTTTTCGGCGCGGCCGTTCAGGCCGCGCAGGTCGGCCTGGTCAAGATTGACGGCCCCATCGGGCCTGCCACAGCCAGCTATATCGCCCGCGCGCTCGACACCGCCGCCGCGCAAAACGACGAGTGCCTCATTCTTCAGCTGGATACTCCGGGCGGCTTGGCCACTTCCATGAACGACATCGTCAAGGAATTCTATAATTCGCCCGTCCCCACAGTGGTTTATGTGTCGCCGGAAGGCGCCCTGGCGGATAGTGCGGGCTGCTATATCACCGAAGCGGCCGCGATCGCGGCCATGGCGCCCAACACTGCCATCGGCGCGGCGCATCCGGTCGAACTGGGCGGCTTCGAAAATCTGAGCACCAACAGTGTCATGATGCAAAAGGTGGGAAACACTTTTGCCACCGTCATGGAAAACATCGCCGCCAAGAGGCACCGCAACGTGGACTGGGCGAAATTAGCGGTGCAGGAAAGCGTGGTGCTCAATGCGGACCAGGCTTTGAAGTCGAATGTCATTGATTTGATCGCCAAGGATCTGCCCGATTTGCTCAAACAACTGAATGGGCGCAAAGCCGACGACAAAACCCTCAAAACTGCTGGCGCCTCCATTGTGGAAATCCCCATGGATGCCTGGGAAAAATTTGATAAAATGTTTTTGCGGCCGGAAATCATGTTCGTCCTGATGCTGCTGGTGATTTATGGTTTCATCGGCGAATTGAGCAGTCCCGGCGCGGTCCTGCCGGGCGTGGCCGGCGCGATTGCGCTGGTGCTGGTGCTCTACATGACGTCCGTCCTGCCGGTCAATATTGCCGGGCTGCTGTTGATGGGGTTGGCGGTGCTTTTGTTCATCGCCGACATGTTTGCACCCACCCACGGCATTTTAACCACTGGCGGCATCATCGCGTTTTTCCTTGGCGCGCTAATGCTTTTCAACCACGGCGGTCCCGGCTATGAACTGTCGCTGCGCTGGATCATTCCCGCGACGGTGCTGACGGCGGCGTTTTTCGTCTTCGTCGTCAGCAAGGGTATCGGCGCGCAGTTAAAGCCCGCGCAAACCGGCCGCCAAACAATGATCGGGAAAACCGTGCCCGCGCAATCGCGCATTGATTCCGCCGGCGGCCGGGTGTTTATTGAAGGCGAAAACTGGAACGCCATCAGCGAAATGCCCGTCGAAACCGGCCAGGCCGTCGAGGTCACCGGCGTTGAGGGCCTGACTTTAAGAGTAAAACCAGCAAACCAAGCGTAAAAGAGCGCAAAAGTGTTGAAGCGTGAAGCGTTGGAACGGTCGTCACCGTGGCAACGCGGCAACAGTTTAACCAAGTAAAACAAAAATATGGACCTTATCTCCGCAATTCAAAAAATGTTCGGCTCGGCCGCACCCATTGTCGTAATCGTCGTCATCGCGGCCATCTTCATTTTGCCGCAGGCCATGCGCATTCTGCGCGAATACGAGCGCGGCGTGATTTTCCGGCTGGGCAAACTCGTGGGCGCCAAGGGGCCGGGGCTGATCATCTTGATCCCCATCGTGGACAAGATGGTGAAGATGGATTTGCGCGTGGTGACGATTGACGTGGCCAAGCAGGAAATCATTACCCGTGACAACGTGCCGGCCACGGTGGACGCGGTGGTCTATTTCCGGGTGGTCACCCCGACGGACGCGGTCATCAAGGTGGAAAATTTCTGGAAGGCCACCTCGCTGATCGCGCAGACAACCTTGCGCAGCGTGCTGGGCCAGGCGTCCCTCGACGATTTGCTGTCGCAGCGCGACTCCATCAATTTGAAATTGCAGGAGATCATTGACCGCCAGACCGAACCGTGGGGCATCAAGGTGACGGCGGTGGAAATCAAGGACGTGGCGCTGCCCGACAACATGAAGCGCGCGATGGCCAAGCAGGCCGAGGCCGAACGGGAACGCCGCGCGAAGATTGTTAACGCCGAAGGCGAATTCCAGGCGGCCGAAAAGATGGTGCAGGCGGCCAGCATGATTGCCAAGGAGCCGATCGCACTGCAACTGCGCTATCTCCAGACCATGCGCGAAATGGCCAGCGAACACAACACCACCACCTTCCTGCCCCTGCCGATAGATTTGTTCAGCGCGTTTTTGAAGAAATAAATGCAATCAGTTGAGAGATTTGCCGCGCTGGCGGAAGCGGCCCCGACAACTCGGGGCACGCAGTCCCAGACGCTTTGCGCGGCAGGAGCGGGCGTCAGTTTGGCGGCGTCTTGATCCGCTCCGGGAAAGCGGCGGTGAACGCGCCGCGCTCCCGGCGCTTCGCGAAATTCGGGCGCGCTTGGCGGTCGCGATAGCGTTTGGAATGCGGTGGCTTCAGCACCGCTTTAGGAATTGAACAGAGTATTGGCGCGTTTTTGATCAAATGACACCCCGGCGATGATCCTTCTTAACACCGGAATTTTGCTGCTCCTCGGCGCAGGCACCTGGTGGCTGACCGGCATTGACAAAACCGCGGGCGGCGAAAGCAAACGCGACCGGCGCCTGACCCGCCCCCTGCGCTGCGTGGCGGTGGTGTCGCTGTCAGTCATACTTCTCCGGCTACTGGAAGATCCGCTCGATTACGGCGACATCCCGATCCTGATCATCGTTCCACTGTGCATTGCGCTGGTCTTGCGCAGTTCCCTCGCCGAATTGTTCACGCACGGCTTCCTCGGGTTGCTTGACCCCGCGTTTCATGATCATCGCGAACTTGGAGTAGATTTGAAATTGAATGCGGCACAGGTGTGCGATGGAAAAGCGCCAGAGGGCTGGGCGCACTCCAAGACGCTGGCGCGAAGCACAGTTGCCATCGTGTGCGCGAAGCGTCTTGGACTGCGGCGGCCCTCCGCCGCTTTGGCCCGAACGTAGCGCTCAAACCGGACGCGAATTTCAATGCACAACGCGTTTTTTTTCCGGCGCCGATTGATTGCACTTCAAGTGCAGGATGGTATAAATTGGCTTCATGCCGCTTTATGAATACGAATTATGCGAGGGCGATTGCAAGATCTGCGGCGGGAAGTTCACGCTGAACCGCCCGCTGTCCGCGAAGCCGCTGGAAAAATGCCCGGCTTGCAAAAAGCCGGTGCGCAAAATCTTCTCCGCGTTCACCACGCCGCACAAACTCAAGCCCCTGTCTGTGACCGACGCAAGGAAGGCGGGTTTCCAAGTCTATAAACGCCTCGGCAAGGGCGAATACGAGAAGCAGTAGCCACAGCTGAAATCCGAATGCCGAATGCCGAAAGCAGCCCGAAATCCGAACGTCGAAAGGAGGGTCGCCCTTATAGCGCAAACGGGCAGTGGGCAATATCGGGTTTTCAGGTTTAACCAAGATCCACCGGATCGATATCCACCGCCAGGGTCACGTCATCCGGCAGCGTGAGGGTGGTGGTGATTTGTGCCAGCATCTGGCTCAGGCGGCTCATGGCGCGCGTCCGCAGCAGGATGTGGTAGCGATAAAAGTTTTCCGCCCGCAACAGCGGCGCCGGCGCCGGGCCGGAGATCACCAAATCGGAAATACCGCGCCCCGCGGCCGCCACAGTTTCATCGTTGGCTGCTTTGGCGGGGGCAGCCAGGGCCCTGGATTCCACCTCCCGTTTCACGTGTTCAGCGGAGAATTTCACTTTGTCCTCGTTGCGGCCCTTGAGCGTGAGCAGCGCGACCCGGCCAACCGGCGGATAATTCAATTGCTCGCGGAATTCCATTTCTTGTTCGTAGAAACCCACGAAATCATGCCGCCGGGCGAATTGAATGGCCGGATGAAACGGGGTGAAGGCCTGGACAAACACCTCGCCCTCGACGTCTCCCCGGCCGGCCCGGCCGGCCACCTGCGTGAGCAATTGGAACGTGCGTTCCCCCGCTCGAAAATCCGGCTGATGCAGCGCCATGTCCGCAAAAATAATCCCCACCAGCGTGACGTTGGGAAAATGCAGGCCCTTGGCGATCATCTGGGTGCCCAGCAGGATGTCAATCTTGCCCGTGCGAAATTCGCCGAGCACCCGGCGGTAATCATCCTTGTGCTTCATCACGTCGGCATCCATGCGCCGGACGCGCGCCTGCGGAAATAGTTTGCCCAGAACCTCCTCGACCTTTTGCGTGCCCAGCCCCGAATAGCGGATGCCGGGATTTTTGCATTTTTCGTTCGGGCAAACCGTCGGCACGCGCTCGCTATGGCCGCAGATGTGGCAGCGCAGCGCCTGCCCGGACCGATGATACGTCAACGCCAGGGAACAATTCGGACAGCCGCACACGTGGCCGCATTTCTCGCAGATCAGCGAGGATGAATAACCGCGCCGATTGAGAAACAAAATGGTCTGTTCCTTGCGCTCCAGCCGCTGCGTGATGGCCTCCTTCAATTGCGGCGAAAAAACCGGCGCTCCTTTGCCGTCGCGTCCGGTCTGCCGCATGTCCACCACGCGGACGCGCGGCATTTTCTGGTCGTCCACGCGCTGCCGCAGTTCGAGGAGGGTGAATTTTCCGCGCCGGCAATTGTAAAAGCTTTCCAGCGACGGCGTGGCGGAGCCAAGCACCACCACCGCGTTTTCCATCCGCCCGCGCATGACGGCCACATCGCGGGCGTGATAGCGCGGCGCCTCCTCCTGCTTGTAGGTGTGCTCGTGTTCCTCGTCCACGACGATGAGGCCCAGCGGCTCGACCGGCGCGAAAATCGCCGAGCGCGCGCCGATGGCGATGCGCGCCCTGCCCTGCCGGATTTTGTGCCATTCATCGTGCCGTTCACCGGCGCTCAAGTGGGAATGCAGCACGGCCACGAGCGTCTGTAATTTGCCCGAACTGAACCGCGCCTTGAACCGCTCGACGGTCTGCGGCGTCAGGGAAATCTCGGGCACGAGCACGATGGCGCCCCGGCCCTGCTCCAGCGCGTGCGCAATGGCTTGCAGATAGATTTCCGTCTTGCCGCTCCCGGTCACCCCGTGGAGCAGAAAAGTGGCGGCGGCAGGTTGTGGGATGGAGGCAGGCGCGTCCATCGCGCGCATGATTTGCTCCAGCGCTGCGGCTTGTTCCGGATTTACCGTCAGCGGCTGCGAAGGCAGAATTTGCTCGCGCGCATAGGGATCGCGTTCGGAGATTTCCGGGGTGATTTCAAGCAGGCCGCGATCCTCCAGCTTGCGGACGGTTGCCGCCGTGGTTTGGGCCAGCCCGACCAGCTCCGCCAGCGGAATTTCCCGGCGCTGCTCGAGAATCTGCCAAACCTCCCGCTGCCGCCGGGACAATTTAGGAAGCTCGCCGATGAACGGCAACACGCGCACAGACAAGCGTTCCCGCCAGCTGGCGCCTTCGTTGCGGACGGCCTCGGGCAAGACGGATTTCAAGGCGGTTTCCGGCGCGCAGCAGTAGTACTCGCCGATCCAGCGCGCCAGTTTCAACACCTTGGTCGTGACCAGCGTCTGCGCGCCGATCAGCTTGAGGATGGACTTGAGATTCGCCTGGCCGGATTCCTCGGCCACCGCCGTGACGACCCCCAGGATTTTGCGGGGGCCGAAGGGCACCTGCACGCGGCTGCCCACGTCCACCCTGCCCGCAAGCTCCGGTGGAATGGCGTAGTCAAATTCCCGCCGCAGCGCGATTTCCAGGCTGACGCGGGCGATCATGCTGGGTTCGTCTCAATCACGCGTAATGGCGCGCAGGCATGATTCCAAGCGCCGGCGCAGCTCTTCCCGTTCGGCGTCCGTGGCCTCGCGCGGCACCCGGATGGGTTTCTCAAACACGACTTCACAGCGTGAAAACGGGAGCGGAATTTGAAACCGGTCCCAGCTTTTCACGCGGATTTTCCAGCCCAGATTGCAGGTATAGGGCACGATGGGCAGCCCGGTCAACTGGGCGAGCAGCAGCGCGCCTTCCTCCACCTCGTAGCACGGGCCGCGAGGCCCATCGGGCGTGATCACCAGGTTATAACCGCGATCCGCCCAAGTCGTCAGCTCCAGCAATGCCTGGGCGCCGCGCCGACTGGACGAGCCGCGCACCGTCTCCACGTGAAAACATTCCAGCACGCCCGCCAAGAAACCTCCGTCTTTGCTCGCGCTCACCAGCGCCGCCAGCCCCGGCGTAACGCTGCCCTCCCGGACGTAATGCCAGTAGGGAACAATGCACAGCGCCAAGCGATTGTGCCAGAAACAATAAATCGCCGGGCTGGCCGGAGTGCCGCCGGAAAAATCGCGGCGGTCATCCCAGCGGCAACGCAAGGTGAACGCCAGGGCGCGGATGCCGGCAGCAAGCAGCCACGCCGCCAGCCGCTGATGCCACTTGGGCTGGTGCGGTATCACCACGCCGCCGCCCGTGCGCTGCGGGCGGCTGGCGTTGGGCGTCGGGAGGGAGGCGGCGGACATCTCAACCCTTTTTCAGGCACGCGCGCACCAGTTGCTCCACCGTGGCCGCGGCGCCCAGCATCGCCTGCGCGGCGCGGACCGCGTCGTGCGCCTCGAGCTGCTTGAAGCCCAGGGCCATGAGCGCCAGCATGGCGTCGTTGGTTTTCTGGCCGTCGGGCGACAGGGCATGTTTGGCGCTGGCGGCCTCCAGGGCGCCCGCCGCGCCGAACTTGTCGCGCAGCTCCACCACAATGCGTTCGGCGGTTTTCTTGCCCACCCCGGAAATCTGGGAGAGCGACTTCACATCGCCGTTGGCCACCGCGCCGCGAAAGGCCACCACATTCATGCCGCTCAGAATGTTCAGCGCCGTCTTGGGGCCGATGCCGCTGACGCTGTTGATGAGCAGCCGGAACAAATCGCGTTCCGCCGCCGACATGAAACCATAGAGCGTATGGGCGTCTTCCCGCACGATGAGCTGCGTGAGCAATTTCACCGGCTGGCCGGCCGGCGGCAGCTTGTCGAAGGACGAAAGGGGAATCAGCGCTTCATAGCCGACGCCGTTCACGTCCACCACGACCTGCGTGGGGAGCGATTCAGCCAGTTTGCCGTTGAGGAAGGTGATCATGGGTTGCCGCGGAATTCTTGGTTCAGATTTTCCGGGCGGTGCCCAAGCTGAATCGCCCCTGCGCCTGCGAATACGCCAGCGCCAGCGCCAGCGCATCCGCCGCGTCGGGCGCGGGCAACTCGGCCAGTTCGAGCATCCGTTGCACCATTTTGGCGACGGCGATTTTTTGCGCCCCGCCGTGGCCCACAATAGCCTGCTTGACCTTGCGGGTGGCGAGCTCATAAATGTCGAGCCCGGCTTCCCCCACCGTGGCCAGGGCCGCCCCGCGCGCCTCGCCCATGATGATGGCGGTTTTCAAGTTTTGCGCAAAGAACAGGCCTTCCACCACGCACACACCCGGACGGTGTTCGAGCAGCAGCTCGCGCAGCGTGTGGGAAATCCTCGCCAGGCAGCGTGATCGTTCCCAGTCCTTGGGACAGGCGATGGAGCCATGCGCCAGCGCCACCGGCCGCGGCCCGCCCGTGCGGATCAGCCCATAGCCGGTGCCGCGCAGCGAGGGGTCAATGCCCAAAATCGTTTGCGGCGCGCGCAGGGAGCGGCGCGCGGCCGGCGTCATCTCCGTGGCGGCGCGGGTCGTCCTGCCATTCAGGCGCGCAGTCATCCGCTCGAACTGTTGCATGGAAATTCCCACGCGATGATGTTGCCAGCGAAGGCCAGGAGGCAAAAGCAAAAACGCGGCGTTCCTTTGATGGCGTGGAGCACGAGCTTCAACGCCGCCTATTAATTTCTTGCCACAACCGGAGGCTGTTCTACGATTAGGAAAATCCATGAATAACGATGGGAAGAATGGGAAAAATGCGGGCGATGGTGGACATTCGTCCACTGATTCCCCTGATTCGAATTCTTCTCATTCTTCCCATCCCCCCGGCCCGATCATCCCCCCGCGCGGCCATTACCAAACCCTCCTCTCTTTCCAGAAAGCCGAGGTAGTCTATGACCTCCCCGGTCACTGCACCCTGCCAAACTTCTTTTCCAACTCCCGATAATTCATTTCAATCAACGTCGGGCGGCCGTGCGGGCACGTGTAGGGCATGGCGCAGCGGCGCAAATCCTCGACCAGGTTTTCCAGTTCCGGTCCGGTGAGCGGGTCATTGGCTTTCACGGCGTGGCGGCAGACGGTCTTGGCCACGGTATGCTCGCCCAGCCGGGCGAGATTCACCTCGCGTCCGGCGGCGCGGAGTTCGTCCACGAGATCCAGCACAAACCGGCGCGCGTCCGGCGCCTTTACGAAAGGCGGCAGCGCGTCGAGCAGAAACGTCCGCTCGCCAAATTCGTTCAGGCCCACCCCCAGCCGGGTGAGCGCGGGCAGTTGCTCGCGCAAAAACTGGGCGTCGCGCGGCGGCAGTTCCACCGTCTCCGGGAGCAGCAGTTTCTGCGAGGGCGCGGCGGTGTTGGATTCGATGCGGACCATCATCTGCTCGAACAAAATGCGCTCGTGCGCCGCGTGCTGATCCAGCAGCACGAGTCCCCGGTCGGATTCCAGCACCACGTACAACTTGCCAATGACGCCCACCATCCGCAGCGGCACGTCGAGGAGCGGCACGGCCAATTGCGGGGCGCGCCCGCCTGCGCCCCGCTCCGGGGCGGCTGGGAGGGCGTCATGCGAAGTGGAAAATGACGAATGACGAACGACGAATGACGATTCGGGCGGCGGATCGGCCGGGGCCGTGGAAGCTGGAGGCTGGAGGCTGGAGGATGCGACTTTGGTTTCGGGGGGCAGCGGTGGCTGCACCGCGGCCGTCGCTGACTCGCCTTGGCCCGGCGAGAAGCCCATGGGCAAGGGCGTCTGGCTCGGTGAAAACGTTTGGGGGCTGGCGGCAGGTTTCAGTTTTTCCGGAAACTGCGGCAAGGCCGGCGTGACCCCTCCCGGCACGCCACTGAAGGGGAGCGCCGCTGGAATGATTTCCGGCTGTTCAAATTGCGGCCGGTGTCCGCCGGCGGCATTCACTTTGGCCGGCTCCGAATGAAAGGCCAGCAGGGCTTCGCGCACGGCTTGCGCGGTGAATTTGCGGATTTCAAACTCGCGATGGAATTTCACCTCGCGCTTGGACGGATGGATGTTCACGTCCACCGCCGCTGGATTCAGTTCCAAAAACAGGCAGCACACGGGATACCGGCCTTTCATCAGCGAGTTGTGGTACCCCTCGATCAGCGCATAGTTGAGGCCGCGGTTTTCGACCGGCCGGCGGTTGACATAAGTGAACTGGCCGTCGCGCGTGGCCCGCGAAACGCCGGGCGAGCCGATCAAACCCCATATGCGGAGTTCAGAATTCGGAGCGCGCAACGCGGGCTGCTCCGGGGAAGCGGTCTCAAAAATATCCGATTCGTCCGGCACGGCTTCGGGTTCCTCCAGGGAAACGGAAAAATTCACGGGCAGCAATTTCTCGTCCCCCAGCAGCGCGCGCAGGCGTTCGCGCAGCGCCCCAATGCGGCTGAACATCGCCCCGCCGGAGGGCTGCGGCGGCAGTTGCCAGACCGGCCGCGCGTCCTTGACAAACGTAAAGGCCACTTCCGGAAAGGCCAGCGCCGCCAGGGTGAGATAATGCTGGATGTGCGCGGCCTCGGTTTCCTCCGCGCGCAGAAATTTCCGGCGCGCCGGCAGATTGTAGAAAAGCTGGCGAACTTCGATGCACGTGCCCGTGGCGCTGCCGGCGGCTTTCACTTCCGCAATCGTGCCGCCGTTCACCAGGATCTGCGTGCCCTCGATGGGCGAGCGTTCTCCCTTCCGGCTGTCCGCGCCGCCGCCGCCGGTCGGCGCCGGCTCCCCCGCCTCGCGCTCGCGCGTGGTCAGCGTAAAACGGCTGACGCTGGCGATGCTGGGCAGCGCCTCGCCGCGAAAACCCATCGTGGCAATGGACGCCAGATCCTCGGCGCGCTCAATTTTGCTGGTGGCGTGGCGCTCCAGCGAAAGCAGCGCGTCGTCCCGGCTCATGCCGGTGCCGTCGTCGGTCACGCGGATCAGGCTGCGCCCGCCCGCCCCCACTTCCACGACGATCTTCCGGGCGCCGGCGTCGAGGGCGTTCTCGACGAGTTCCTTGACGACGCTGGCTGGCCGTTCCACCACTTCGCCGGCGGCGATCTGGTTGGCGACCTGCTCGGACAGGAGTTTGATGCGATTCATGATTCCTTATTTCACCAGCGGCAGGGTGAAGGAAAAAATCGCGCCGCGTCCGGCTTCGCTGCGCACCGCAATTTTCCCGCCGTGGTCCTCGATGATTTTTTTACAGATGGACAGCCCAAGACCCGTGCCATGGGTTTTGCCGTGCGTGGTGAACGGCTGGAACAGGTTGCCGGCCACTTCCGGCGCAATCCCGGCGCCGGTGTCCTCGATTTCGGTGACGATTTCCCCGGCCCGGGACTCGAACCGGAGAAAAATCACGCCGCCGCTGAGCATCGCGTCGGTGGCGTTGTGGAGCAGATTGAAAAAAACGCGGCTCAGACGGCGCGGATCGAACCGTACGAGAACGCCCAGGGGCATATTCTCCATTTTGATCCGCACCGCCTTGGTTTCCGCCTCGGCGTTCAGATCGACCAGCAGCGCCTGCACAAAGGCCCCGTAATCGCCGGGCTTGAGCTCGACTTCCCTGCGTGTGCCTTGGGTAAAAATCAAAATATCGCCCACCAAGTCGGTGATCCGTTCGACCTGTTTGCGGATACGGGCCTGGGCTTTGGCGCGCTGTTCAGGGCTGACACCGGGGAGGTCCGCCATCTCCGACGACAGGCTGATGATGCTCAACGGATTCTTGAGGTCGTGCACGATGGCCTGCGCAAACCGGCCAACGACCGCCAGGCTCTCCGCCTGGACCAGTTCCTGGAGATGCAGCTGGTTAAACTCGCGCAGCCGATGGCTGATTTGTTGCAAGAGGGTCAGGGCCAGTCCGGGCGACCGCTCGATAAAGGACAGCATTTCGCCGCGCGGGAGAAAATACACTTCCGTCGCCTCGGCCGCCGCCGCCGTGGCGGAGCGCGGACGATGTTCGATCACGGCCATTTCCCCAAAAATCTCGCCCGGACCCAGCCGCGAAAAGACCCGCCGACCGCTTTTGCCGGCGGAAATTTCCACCACTCCGGACTTGACGAAATAGACCCCGTCACCAGGCGCGCCTTCCGGGAAAATCTCCTGTCCAGCGGCGAACTGGCGCTCCTGGGCAATGAACCGGAGCGCCTGCAACTCGTTGCGGTTCAAGAGGCGGAAGAGCGGGATGGTTTCCAGGGTCATCACTGCCTCACTTTAAGCCAAAACCCGCCCGCGTAAAGGCGGTAATAAGGAGAGCAGCCTGGCTGGCGGCCTTTTTCTGCATTAAAGTTTAACAGATTGATTGACAGAATGTTGCGGAACTGTGACATTGAGTCATTCGGGTAGCAGCACGTTTCTTCAGCGGGGTTCCCCACCCCCACCTCCTTGGCGTCTGCTGCCCGGATTTTCTTATCCGCCTGCGGGCTCAGGGGCTCCCCCAAACCGGGCCCGTAAAAATTCCAAAGCAAAACTTGACGCCATCGCCCGCATTTCTTAATTTCACGTCCCCCTTCACGGGGGTGTAGCTCAATTGGTTAGAGCGCTGCCCTGTCACGGCAGAGGTTACGGGTTCGAGCCCCGCCACTCCCGCCATTTTCCTGTTTTATGGTTTTTTGTGAATCACCACATAACACGGCGGTTTTATTGTGGGCGCTGTAAGCCCACCCAAATG
>Ga0302320_10019846_pt1 | contig 13457 bp, 9 predicted proteins | sample Bog_T0_3_FD_202130 | JGI IMG/M metagenome (GOLD analysis project Ga0302320, IMG submission 202130) | Peat permafrost microbial communities from Stordalen Mire near Abisko, Sweden - Bog_T0_3 | ecosystem: Environmental > Terrestrial > Soil > Wetlands > Peat | place: Sweden: Abisko, Stordalen Mire...
CTGGAGCCGGTAGAACAGATCCTCGCGAAAGGTCCCCGCGGCCACCGCGGCCTGGAGCTGCTTGTTGGTCGCGACCACGATCCGCACGTCGACCCGCTGCAACGCCGTGCCGCCGACCATGCGGAAGGTGCCGTCCTCCAGGACGCGCAGCAGGTCGCCCTGGCCCTTCGCGCCCAGGTCGGCGATCTCATCCAGAAAGAGCGTCCCCCCGTCCGCGAGGTGGAACCGGCCGGGCTTGTCGGCCACCGCGCCGGTGAAGGAGCCCTTGGCATGGCCGAACAACTCGGCTTCGACCAGCGACTCGGTCAGCGCGGCGCAGTTGACGGAGATGAACGGTCGGTCCGCCCGGGCGCTCTTCGCGTGGACCAGGCCGGCGACCAGCTCCTTGCCGGTGCCGCTCTCCCCTTCGATCAGCACGGTCACATCGCTGCGGGCGACCTCTTCGGCCATCCGCACCACTTTGCGCATCGCCTCGCTTTCGCCGATCAGCGGGCTGGGCTCGCTCTGCCGGCGCAAGCGCAGGCGCAGCTCGCTGTTCTCGGCGACCAGCGCCTGCACTTCCAGGGCCTTCCCCACCAGCGCCCGCAGGCGCTTGAGGTCGACGGGCTTGGTCACGTAGTCGTAGGCGCCCTCCCGCATCGCCTCGACCGCGTTCTCGACCGTGCCGAACGCCGTCATGACAATGAACTGGGTGTCGACGCTCTTCTTGCGGGCGGCCCGCAGGAGCGCCAGCCCGTCGAGCTGGGGCATGCGCACATCGGTGAGCACCAGGTTGTAGAGCTGCTCCTCGATCCGCCGCATCCCCGCGGCGCCATCGTTGGCGGTGTCGACCGCGTAGCCCTCGCGCAGCAGGGCCTCCTGCAGGCCGGCGCAGAGGGCGCGCTCGTCATCCACCACGAGGATTCTGATCTTCGCCGCATTCACGGCAAGGCGGCCCCCACCGGGAGCCGGAGCGTGAAGGCCGCGCCGCCTTCCGGACGGTTCGCCGCGCCGATCGTGCCGCCATGCGCCAAGGCGATCTGCTGCACAATCCAGAGGCCGAGGCCGCTGCCGTCCGCCTTGGTCGTGAAGAACGGTTCGAAGATCGACGCCCCCTTGGCCGGGTCGACTCCCGGGCCGCTGTCGCGCACCGCGAGGCAAAGCCAGTCCGGCGGCGCCTCCAGCCGGGCCTCGATCTCCACCCGCCCCTGGCTGCCCACCGCTTGGAGCGCATTGATCACCAGGTTGACGAGCGCCTGGATCAGCTGGCCGGAATCGGCATAGCAGGGGGGCAGGCCGTCCGGGATCTTCGTCACCAACTCGATGTGCCGGGCGGCCGCCTCGGCGCCGAGCAGGCTCCGCACCTGCTGCAGCGCTTCGGCGATATCGAGCTTCCGCGCGTCGACCGTCGAAGGCTTCGCCAGGTTGAGGAACTGCCGGACGACCCCGTCCAGCCGATGCAATTCCGTGCGAATGATCGCCAGGCGGGCCGCGATCTGCGGGGTGATCGGCGGGGCCAGCCGGCCAAGGTCCTCCTCGAGCAGCTGCACATGGACATCGAGCGAACCGAGCGGGTTGCGGATCTCGTGGGCCAGCTGGGAGAGCATCCGGGAGAGCAGCCGCTGGCGTTCCGTGACGGCCGGTTGCGACGCGTCACGGCCAAGCGCATCCTGGATGACGGCATTCATCGGAAAAGATCTGCGGGCGTCTGACTACTTCGCGGCAGATGCTAGAGCCATTGGCGCGGCGCTTCTCCGCAGATCTTGCCCGCCTTCACGCGCGGATTGCCGCCACTCCGCCCGCGCCCAGCCCGGCAGCGCCCGCCGCCGCGCCCGGGAAGAAGCCGAAGCTGCGCTTCAAGGCGCCGTTGGCCAAAAAGAGCTGAACGCCGGATTTCCCCGGGGCGACCGGCGGAGTTTTAACGGCCTCCGGTGGCCAGGGCCAAATCGGAGGGGCGTCTGGCCGCCGGCCGGCGCCTCTCCTGCCAGTCCGGCGTTCCCTGGCCGTGCGCCGCCCGGGCGTGCGCACGCGGGCGCGTTCCGGACCTGCCGGCCAGGCCCGTCCGATACGCCGAAGGCGACTCGCCCGACACCCGCCGGAAAGTCCGGTTGAATTGGGACAGCGATTGGAATCCGGAGGCGTAGGCGGCCTCGCTCACCCGGAAGTGACGGTTGAGCAGCATTTGCTTCACCGACTCGATCCGCACCCGGGCCAGGTAGTTGGTCAGGGTCAGGCCGGTCGTGCGCTTGAAGAGCTTGCAGAAGTACCACCGCGTCACGTGCACCGCCTCCGCCACCTCCGCCAGGCGCAAGTTCTCGTGCTGGTGCTCCGCGATGAACGCGCGCGCCTTCGTCATCGCGGGCGGTTCGCCGCAAGCCTCGCTGACGCGGATCTGGTTGCTGACCGCGGCCAGGTGCAGCGCAAAAATCTCCAGCAGCCGCAGGATGGACTCATAGGCCCGCTCGGGAACGACCCGAACCTTGAAATAGGCCACTCCGAGGGCGAGGATCTCGGCGTCGGGGCGCCCCCGGGCAAGACCGTTCATGACCGCCTTGAAGCGCTTCGGGGACGGCCGGCCCCGGAACACCTGGCCGGTCCGCAGATAGCCCACCAGTTCCTCGCCAACCCGCACCGGCACGGCTGATTCGCGCAAGCCCGCGAAGCACTCGAGCGTCGCCGTTTTGCGCACGGCCGCGATTTCCACCTGGGCCTGCATCCGCAGGCAGGCCGAGCAGGACTCGTTGCCCCGGGCCATGAGGGCGCAAAACGGATTGAGCTGCTTCGAGCCGTGAAGCGGGGGCTGAAAGGAGCCGACGGACTGGAGCGCCAGCGGCAGGCCCGTGGCGGTTTCGAACGCCCGCTGATAGGCGCGGAAGATCTCCGTTCTCTCGAGATGAAAGACGAGGGCCTCGGCCCCGGTGGTTGCGGGTCCGTCGACCGCTCGGACTGCAGAAGCGGCGGAGATCATCTTGGGCGGCTGACCGTGATGGAAACGATCGGCGCCGACTGTGGGGCCCCGGGCGATTTCCGCCAATGGGGTCATGACCCCACCGGAGGTCTCGCGCTGCGGCCGACCGGGCGGGGCGGCAAATTTCCCTTTGCAGCCGCCGCTCCGCCGGCAGAGAGTCCGCGCGGCCGGCGATCCTGCGCCGGCCGCCCCATGAAAACCTTCCCCAGACTGCTTGCTGGCGCGGCCCTCGGCTTGGGCGCGGCCTGGGCGCTGCGGGGCGCCGGCGCCCCCGCGCCGGCCGGTCCGCCCCGCGCGTTTCGGATCCCGTCGCTCTACCATGCCGGATTCTGGATCCGGGACCTGGCGAAGACGCGCGCCTTCTATAAGGACTTCCTGGGCTACGAGGAGCCGTATGCCCTGAATTTTCCGGACGGCAAGCTGCAGCTGGTGATCATGAAGGTGAGCGAGCGCCAGGTGATCTATCTGTTTCCCAACGCCGCCAAGATCCTCCCCAACGGCGACAATCTCGATCATTTGGGCCTTGAGACCGACAACGCGGCGGCGCTTTGCGATTATCTCCTGGCCAAGGGCGTCAAGGTGGCTCCCCCCAAGCGCGGCCGGATCGGAGACCTGCTCCTCGGGGTGCGCGATCCCGACGGGCACCCGTTTGAGGTCACGCAGTTTGAGCCGGAAGGCCAGCTGCGCCGGCATGCCGGCCTGAGCCTGGCGGCCGGCCGGATCTCCGGGCATTTGCGCTCCATCTCGATTTCCGTCTCCGATCCGGCCGCCTCCCGGCGGTTCTATGGGGACATCCTCGGCTTCCGGGAACTCGCGCCGGACGGCGGGCCGGTCCGGCTCCAGGTGCCGGACGGGACCGATTACCTCGTTCTGCTGCCGGCGGAGCGCGGCGCCCGCGCCGTGCCGGAGTACTGCCTGGCGGTTCCCGATGCGGCGCGGGCCGCCGCCATCCTGGCCGCCCGGTCGACCGCGGCCGGGACGCCCCCGCCGGCGCCGGTGACCATCGGCCGCGACGGCCGGCGGCAAACCAGTTGCGTCGATCCGGACGGCACCCGCGTGGTGCTTTCGGAGTGAGTCAGACGGGGGGCTTGGCCGCGAACTGGGTCCGGTAGAGCTGGGAGTAGAGGCGCCCGGCCGCCAGCAGCTCGTCATGGCGGCCGCGCTCGACGATCCGTCCTTGGTTCAGGACCAGGATCTGGTCGGCATTCTGGACGGTCGACAGCCGGTGGGCGATCACCAGCGAGGTGCGCCCCAGCAAGGCGGAGCGGAAGGCCTCCTGGATCGCCCGCTCCGATTCCGAATCGAGATGGGCGGTCGCCTCGTCGAGGATCACCACCGCCGGCGCCTTCAGCAGCAGGCGGGCGATCGCAACCCGCTGCTTCTCGCCGCCGGACAGGCGGTGGCCGCGGTCGCCAATCACGGTGTCGAGCCCCTGGGGCAGCGCCGCCACCACCCCGGCGATCTGGGCGTCGCGCAAGGCCGCGGCCAGCTCGGCCTCGCTGGCCGCCGGCTTCGCATAGAGGAGATTGGCCCGGATCGAGTCGTGAAACAGGTGGGCGTCCTGCATCACCATCCCCACCGCGCCGCGGACCGATTCGAAGGTCGCGTCCCGCAGGTCGAGGCCGTTGAAGCGGATCGCGCCCGTGCGCACGTCGTAGAGGCGGGCCGCCAGCTGCGCGAGCGTCGTCTTGCCCGCGCCCGATGGGCCGACCAGCGCGACCATCTGCCCGGGCTCGGCCACAAAACTCACCTCCTGCAGGACCTCCCGCTCCGGATGCTTCCCCAGCACCGCCACCGACTCGAGCGAGGCCAGGGACACTTCCTGGGCCGTCGGATAGCGGAAGCCGACCTGCTCGAACTCGATCCGGACCGGGCCCGGCGGAATCCTCCGGGCCTGCGGCTTCTCGGTCACCGAGGGCTGCAGATCGAAGACCTCGAACACCCGCTCGAAGGAGACCAGCGTCGTCATGACGTCGACCTGCAGGTTCGACAGGGCCGTGATCGGTCCGTAGAGCCGCATGAGATAGGACATGAGCGCGACGACGGTGCCGACGTCCAGCGTGTGCCGCACCGCCTGCACCCCGCCCCATCCGAACACGACGGCCACGGCGAGCGACGCCACCAGGCTCAAGCCGATGAACAGGAGGCGCGAGTAGGTGGAGGTCTTCAGGCCGATGTCGCGCACCCTTCCGGCCTGCCGCACAAACAGGGCTTCCTCATCCTCGGGCCGGCCGAAGATTTTCGAGACCATCGCGCCGGCGACATTGAATCGCTCGACCATGAGATTGTTCAGGTCGGCGAGGCGGTCGAAGAGCTCCCGGGTCAGGACCCGCAGGCGCCGGCCGACGTACCGGGCCGGCAGCAGAAAGACCGGAATCAGGATCAGCGCGGCCAGGGTGATTCGCCACGACAGCGCAAACATGGCGCCCACGACCAGCACGACGGTCACGACATTGCCGATCGCGGTGGACAGGATGTCGGTGAAGGCGTCGCGCACGCCGGAGACATCGCTGTTGAGCCGGCTGACCAGGGCTCCCGTGCGGGCGCGGGTGAAAAAGGCGAGCGACATCTGCTGGATGTGGACGAACACCTTCTTGCGCAGGTCGAAGACGATCTCCAGACCCACGCGGGCGGCGATTTGCCGCTGCCAGAACGTGAGCCCGGCATCCACCACGGAAACTCCTGCGGCCAGGAGTGCCAGCCGCACCACGAGCGGGGCGTTGCCGCCGAGGATGCCGCGGTTGATCAGCTGCCGGTAGATCAACGGACTGACGACCCCGGTCGCCGCATCGAGCACCACCAGCAGCAGAAAGAAGGCGAGGATCCCGGCGTAGGGGCGGCCAAATTGGAGCACCCGGGGAATGGTCCCCGGGGCCACCTTGTGCTTGAGCACCGATTCGTCTTTCTGGAGCGAATGTGCGCCCCGCCACATGCCGGGGTTCATCGGTCAGAAATGAAAACCACAAAGGCACAACATGTCACAGTATGTTCCATAAAATTATAGAACCCCTCCTTTTTTGAGTTCTTCGACAGAGTCCCAATCCTCAGTCCAGTCTGCAACCCCCGAACGGAGGCGTTCATCCCAATGGGATTGACGGGCGAATTCGGGTTTTCCCAAAAGCGTCCTTCGTCCCGGCGGCCAGCGATGCCCTTAAACGTTGACGTGCGCGACCTTCGCCGGGGGAAACCCGTTGAAGTAGGTCGCCGAAGCATGGCTGTAGGCGCCGATGTTCTTGCTGTACAGCAAGTCGCCGCGTTCGAGGTCGGGCAGGTTTTCGGCCATCGAAACCACGTCGAGGGCGTCGCAGGTCGGGCCGAAAACCGAGCAAAGCTGCGTCGGCCCGCGGCGGAAGGAGTGGAGCGGATACTTGCAGTGGTCGAAAATGACCCCTGAATACGTATGGTAGACCCCGTCGTTGATGTAATAGCAGGTCTTTCCGGCGCGCACCGCCTTGCCGATGATCTTCGAAACGGCGTAGCCGGCGGAGGCGACCAGGAAGCGGCCCGGCTCGGCCAAAATCTGGATATCGGCCGGAAACAGACGCTCGATCTCCTGATTGATGACCTTGGCCAGGTCCCGGAACGGCTTGACCGACGCGTCGTACGGCGCCGGAAATCCCCCGCCGATGTCCACGAGGTTCATCTTCGCGTACCCCCGGTCCTTGGCCTCCTGAAACACATTCGCCGTCAGATGCAGGGCCTGGACGTAGTTCTCGAAGTTTGTCGTCTGGCTGCCGACATGGAAGCTGATGCCCTCGACCCCGAGGCCCGCCGCGTCCGCGGCCAGAATCAGGTCGACGGCTTCACCCGGCGCCGCCCCGAATTTCGAGGAAAGTTCGACCATCGCCCCGGTGTTCGGCACCTGCAGCCGCAGCACGAGGCCCGCATTGGGAGCATGCCGTTTGATCTTCCGCACCTCCTCCAAGTTGTCAAAGGTGACGAGCGGCTTGTACTGATTGAGCTCCTCCAGCGTGTCCGTCGGCTTGGTCGGGTTGGCGTAGATGATCTTGTCCCAGATCCAGTCCTGCCGCGCCTTCGCCGGAAGGTTGCGGATGTTCTCGTGCACGATCATGAACTCCGGCATCGAGGCGACGTCAAAGCTCGCGCCCTCGTTGTAGAGAGTGCGCACGATCGCCGGGTCCGGGTTGGCCTTGACCGCGTAATAGACCTGGATCCGGGGCAGGTACCGGCGGAACTGCCGGTAGTTGCGCCGCAGCTCGTCGTGGTCGATCACGAACAGCGGGGTGCCTTCGGTCTCCGCGAGTTTTTTCAGGCCGTTCAGCGTGATCACGGTGCGGGCCCCGGCTAGTCGCTTTCGCTGACCAGGAAGTTCTGGAACTGCCACGGATCCCTCCGGTCGAGCTCCGCGCGATTGTAGCCTTTGAAGGCGTTCTCGCGGCCCTGCAGGGGAGTCCAGTCCGCCGCCTTCGAGATGAAGCGGCCGAGATAGGGCTTGGCAATGTCCAGGACATAGTCGTGGGGCAGCTCGTCCGGCACGCAGACTCCGCGCGCGGGATTTTCGATCATCCACATCGACGCCGCCACCACCGAGATGGCGACCTGCATCGTGGTCGCGTTCTGGTGCGGCACCAGGCGGCGGGACTCCTCGATGCTCAGGTCGCTGCCGATCCACCAGGAGTTGTACGCGTGGCCCATGAGCAAGGCGCCGAGAATGTCCGCGCCGGTCGTGATCTCGTCGTTCATGATCCGCTGGTTCGCGTTCAGCTTGTAGTCGTAGCCGCGCAGCTCGTTCAGGGAGGCAATCGCGCAGTCGCACGGGCAGTACGCGTAGTGCATGGTCGGCCGATAGACGGCCTTCTTGCCCTCCCAGACGGTCAAGTTGTCTGAAATCGTGAAAGCCTCGCCGTGCCGGACGACCATGCCGAGAATCGAGTAGTTGGGCACCCAGGAACGGACCCAGGTGTTGATGCCCATCCGGGCCAGGCAGATCTGGTTGCGCGGCCCCTCTTTATGAGTGTAGGCGAAGCGGGGCAGCTGCTTTTCGTGGGTGCCCCAGCCCAGCTCAGAGGTCGTGGTGCCCTCTTCGCGGAAACCCTCGATGCTCCAGGTGTTGACGAATTCGTCCACCTGCTTGGGCCGGTCGGTGATCTGCGTATCGCGCTCGCTGCAATGGATGACCTTGACGCCCACCGCGCGGGAGAGGTGGTTGAAGCTGCGCTCGGCGATGCGGCGTTTGATCTCCTCGGCCCGGCGCCCCTTGACCTTGCCGTCGGCGATCAGGCTCTGACCGATGTCGATCAGGCCCTGCTTGGTGAAGTGCGAGATCAGGCCGGGATTGGCCCCGTGCTCGATCACCGCCGTCGGCCCCTTTTCCTTCCACTTGGCGGTCATCCGCCGGACATTCATATGGCGCCAGTACAGGGTGCGCTTGGTGGGGTGCTGGTTGGCGCCGCCGGCGTAGGGATCCCAAAGCTCGGTCGAAGTGTTGACGTAGAGGACCCCGTGGTCGTGGCACCACTGCAGGATCACGCAGGCGTCGATGTTCCAGGCCAGGTCGATCAGCAGGTCGCCCGCCGCCAGATGCTTGCCCAGCAGCCGGCTGAGATTGTCCTGCTGCACCCGGTCGCGCACGAAGCGCACCCCCAGTTCGGTCCAGGGCCGCAGCTTTTCCGCGCGGTCCTCGAAATCCATGATCGTGATGTTCGCCGCCGGAACCCGGATCAGTTTGAGGAGGATCGGCAGGGTGCACTCGGCAACCGCGCCGTAGCCGACGAAGAGGATTTTTTTGGAGAAGGCGATCATGGTTTTCGGGTAGGCTGGCGGCAAAAAAATTAGCCCCGAGCTGTGCGGGAAACCCGGTGCGCTGACAAGAGTTTTCCCCGGTTTTTTCTCGGAAGCGCCGCGACGGCGCGCGGGCGGCCCGTTCAGCCTCGGCCGAAGCCGGCCTCCCCCGCTTTCCGCCGGATTCAAACGGTGTCGACAAGTAGTGACATCGCCCGTTAAGGTTCGGGCGGCGAATCGGTTCGGCCACTTGTCCCAGTCAGCGCGGGTGGCTGCGACCTGGCCGCCGTTCCCATGCAAAGCCGCGAAGCCGCTCCCCTCGCCGTTGCGGCCTATCGCCCGGTGGCCTCGATCGAATTCCAGGTCTGGTGGGAATGGGATCTGACCACGGACCGGCTGACGATGCTTGACGAGCCGGCCGCACTCGGACCGCTGGAGTTTGCGCTGCCGGCGACCGGAGCCGGCTGGGAAGCCTCGGTTCATCCGGAGGATCTGGCGCGGGTGCGCGCCACCCTGCAGAGCTGCCTCGAAGACCCCGCCGAACGGTGGTGCTGCGAGCACCGCATCCGTCGGGGGGACGGCGGCTGGCATTGGGTGCTCCGGATCGGGCGGGTCGCCCGGCGGGACGGGCTCGGCCGGCCGACGCGCCTGATGGGCATCCTGATCGACCTCGCCCAGCCTCGCCGGCTGGAGGAGAGGCTCAGCCGCGACGCCCAGATGCTGGCGAGCGTCAGGCAGTCCATCGTCTGCACCGATTTGAACGGGATCGTCACCTATTGGAGCTGCGGCGCCACCGAGCTCTATGGCTGGACCGCGGCAGAAATGGTCGGCCGCGCGTTTTGGGAGCGGATGCCCACCGAGGAAATGCGCGCCCACGCGCGGATGCGGATGCGGACGGCGGCGACGAGCGGGGAGTTCCGCCACGAGCGCGAGGATTTCCGCAAGGACGGCTCGCGCATCTTCGTGGATTCGCGGGTGTTCGCCTGCCGCGGCGCGGATGGCAAGGTGATCGGTGTCATCGGCACGGCGCATGACGTGACCGCCCGGCACCAGGCCGAGCTGGAACGGCTGCAGCTCGAGCGCCAGCTCCTGCAGGCGCAGAAGATGGAGACGATCGGGACGCTCGCCGGCGGGGTGGCGCACGAGTTCAACAACCTGCTGGCAGCGATCATCGGCAGCACCCAGCTGGCGATGCTGGCCAACCCCGAGGATCGCTCTACGCGGGAGTGTCACGAAAGCGTCCTGCAGTCCTCGTGGCGCGCGCGCGATTTGGTAAAGCGGCTCCTCTCGTTCAGCCGCGTCCATGAGCCGGGGCGCAATCCCGTCCATCCGGCCCAAATCCTCGCCGAGGCGGCCCAGCTCATCCGGGCGACCCTTCCGACCACCGTGGAGCTGCAGCTCGATCAGGCCCCGGCCTTGCCGGACGTTCCGGCCGACGCCAACCAGCTCCAGCAGGTGCTGCTCAATCTCGCGGCCAACGCCGCCTATGCCATGCGGGAGCGGGGCGGCCGGCTTGCCCTGCGCGCCCGCGGGCTGGATTTCGCGGCGCCCCATGCCTGCTTCGAGACGATCCTCCCGGCCGGAAGCTATTTGGAAATCGCGGTGGCCGACACCGGCCATGGCATCGCGCGGCACCATCTCGCCAAGATCTTCGACCCGTTTTTCACCACCAAGCCGGTCGGCGACGGCAGCGGCCTCGGGCTCTCGATTGTGCGCAATATCCTCGTCGGCCATGGAGGCGGCATCGAGGTCCGCAGCACCCCGGGCGCCGGCACCACCTTCACCCTGTTCCTTCCCGCCGCCGCGGAAAGCCGGGCCGCGGACGCCCCCGCCGAGCTGGCGAGTCCGCCCGCGCCCGCCTTCGGCCAGGGCGAGCACGTCATCGTGATCGACGACGAGGAAGCCGTCGCCAAGGTGGTCGCGCGCGCGCTCGGCCAGCTCGGCTACGCCGTCCAAAGCTTCGCCGCCGCCGACGAGTTCCACGTCCGCTTCACCACCGCGCCGTTCCCGGTGGACCTGCTGCTGACGGACCAGACGATGCCGCGCCTGACCGGCCTGCAGCTGGCCCGGCGCCTGCGCGCCGACGGCCACCGATTCCCCATCGTGATTCTTTCCGGCCATAGCCCGGATCTGACCCCGGAGGCGTTGGAGGCGCTCGGCCGCGCCGCCATGCTCGGCAAGCCGTTCGACCTCACGCGGCTGACTTCGGTCGTGCAGGGGATGCTGCAACCGAGGTGAGGCCGAACGCGGCGCGGCGCCCGCGGGGCCCGAGGATCGGTCCAGCAAAATTCCTGCGGGACTAGTTCGCCGCCGAGCGCCCGGGCTCGGCGTCGGCGGCCTCGGGCTCGCGATTGAGCTGGTCGGCATGCCTGAGCCCCCAGAGGACCAGTTCCGGGACGATCTCGTCGAAAAGCTCCTCATGCTCGAACAGGCGCGCAAAGCCGCCCGCGCCGATCACCAGCGGCCGCCGCCCGCCGAACGCCTCGCCGCTCAGCTTGGCCGTGAGCCCCCGGATCGCCCCGGCGTGGCCGTGAAACAGGCCCGACTGGATGCTCTCGACCGTCGTCCGCCCGAGCGCGGTCTCGCGCCGGGCGATTTCCACCGACGGCAGGCGCGCGGTCCGGCTCGCGAGAATCTCGCCTGAAATCCCCACGCCGGGAATGATCGCCCCGCCCAGGTATTCCCCTCCCGCCGTCACCACGTCGAAGGTGGTGGCGGTGCCGCAGTCCACAATCAGGAGGTCCCGCTCCGGGTGGCGCCGGGCCCCGGCGATCGCCCCGGCGATGCGGTCGGCGCCGACCTCGTGGGGGTTGCGGTAGCGCACTTTGAGGCCGGTCTTCACCCCGGCCTCGAGAATGAACGGCGAGCAGTTGAAGTACCGCAAACAGGCCTGGCACACCGCGTGAATGGCCGCCGGGACCACCGAGCAAAGGGCGACCCGCCCGATCTCGCTCGGCTCCAGGCGGTTCTCGCGGAGCACCGCCGAGAAGAAGACGCCCAGTTCGTCGGCCGAGCCAAGCGGATGGGTGGACTTGCGAAATTGGGCGCGCAGATCTGCGCCGGCAAAGACGCCGCCATGGATCTGCGTATTTCCGAGGTCGAGGCAGAGGAGCATGGAAGGTTAGGGTTTGAGTCGGGTCATTTCCAAGCCTAGCAGCCGTTCGAGGTTTTCCGCCAGCTCGGCGCGCGTCGCGCACCGGGCGGTCTGGAGGCCGTCCCGGCCGTAAATCTCCGCCGGGAAGTCGTCGGGCGACTCGCCCCGCCGGACGAGGTCGTTTTGGACCACCAGGCAGGCGCCAGCGCGGGCCGCCAGCTCCGCCGCGGCGGCCGGCGCCTCCTCCGGTCCAGCGCCCTGGGTCAATTTGAACGCCACCACCCGCAGATCCGGGTTGCGGCTGCGGGAGATCAATCCATCCACGAGCTTGGGATTGGGCTCCAGTTCAAGGAGCAGCGGCCGGCCGGACTCGAGCTTCCCCACTCCCGGTTTCCGCTCGAGGCCTTCCGCCCGGACGCCCGCGACGCGAAAATCGCCCACCGCCGCAGCGTGGACGACCACGTCGAAATCCTCCCCTCCCAGGCGGCGGCCCAGCACGCCGTCGAGTTCCGCAAAGGTGGTGAAAGCCTCCTCCTCACACAGCGGCGGCGCCGCGGCGGAGTTGCGCGCCCGCACGAGCAGCACGTCGTGCCCGCGCCGGAAGAAATGCCCCGCCAGCCCGGCGCCCGTGCGGCCCGTGCTGAAGTTGCCCAGCCCGCGGACCGCGTCGATGGGCTCGACCGTGCCGCCGCTGGTGACCAGGATGCGCAGGCGGCGCGCCGGCCGCGCCACCGCAGCCTCGACCGCGGCGACCACCGCGTCCGCCTCGGCCATCCGCCCCTCCCCGACTTCGCCGCAGGCGGTCCGGCCCCGGCCCACCGGGATGAATTGCACGCCCCAGTCCTGCAGCTTGGCCACCGCCGCCCGGGTCGCCGGATGCCGCCACATGGCCGGGTTCATGGCCGGAGCCACCAGGAATGGCTTGGTCCGCTCGTGGGTCAGGAACAGGAGGCCGACCAGATCGTCGGCCAGGCCGGCCGCCAAGCGGTTGAGGGTCTGGGCCGTCGCCGGGCAGATGACCGTCGCGTCCGCCCAGCGCGCCAGCTGGATGTGGTCCATCGCCCTTCCCGCGGCGAACACTTCCCCGCGCACCGGCTCGCCGGTCAGCCCCTCCAAGGTCGCCGGGCCCACGAACTGCCCGGCCGCCGCGCTCGCCACGGTGCGTACCCGGTGGCCGTTCTGCACCAGGCGCGAGATCGCCTCGCAGGCCTTATAGCCCGCGATCGAGCCGCTGAGAATAAACAGGATGTTAGAGCCGGACATTGTCGATCAGCCGGACTCCCTCGATCCGGACCGCGCCCAGGCGCACGGGCCCGCGGTCCTCGACATAATCGACTTCCAGCCCCGCCTGCCGCAGGGCGGCGGCCGCGGCGGGTGCGCTGGGGGCCTCCCGCAGGAGCCGGGGCAGCAAGGCCGCCCGGGTCCGGCCCGCCCCGCTCAGCCGCGCATTGCGGGAGCTCAGCGCCAGCCCGTCGCTGGCGCGCACCGTCGCGCAGGCGACGACCTCGCAAGGCAGGAACAGCGCCTGGACCATGCCCCGCACCAATTCCAGCTGCTGCCAGTCCTTCTCGCCAAAGTAAGCTTGGCGTGGCTGGACCAGATTGAGCAGCTTCAGCACCACGGTCAGGACCCCGTCAAAATGCCCCGGACGGTGCGCGCCCTCCAGCTCATTGC
>Ga0302320_10019847_pt1 | contig 13456 bp, 12 predicted proteins | sample Bog_T0_3_FD_202130 | JGI IMG/M metagenome (GOLD analysis project Ga0302320, IMG submission 202130) | Peat permafrost microbial communities from Stordalen Mire near Abisko, Sweden - Bog_T0_3 | ecosystem: Environmental > Terrestrial > Soil > Wetlands > Peat | place: Sweden: Abisko, Stordalen Mire...
GAAATTCTCCGCCGAACGCCGCGTGAGGGCACGCGGCCTACAGAACTTCCTCGGACATCACGGCCCATGCAGGCCCGGTGCCCTCACCGGGCGAATTCTTCAACAGGCTGCTAAGGGATGAGGAAATGGACGGGGGGATTGGGAATTGGTCATTGGGAATTTGTCATTTGTCAATTCCCGGAGAAGGAGAATCGGGAATGGGCGCAGGAAGGGGTTGGACGAGTTTGCCGTAACGGGGGATTTCAGGGAAGAGACGGCAGATCGCCCCGACCACCAGGATGGTCGCCAGGCCGCCGGATACTACCGAGAAAACCGGGCCGAAGAGGTGACTGACCAAACCGGACTCGAAACCGCCCAGTTGATTGGAGGTGCCGATGAATAGATTGTTGACAGATGAAACGCGGCCCCGCATGGGGTCGGGTGTGAGGAGTTGAACGGAGGTGTGCCGGACGACAATGCTGATGGTGTCGGCCAATCCGCAAGCCAAGAGCATGGAGAGGGAGAGCCAGAACCAGCGTGAGACGCCGAAGCCAATGGTCGCCAGTCCGAACACGAGCACCGCAATCACCATGGCGCGCCCGGCCTTGGCGAAGGGCGGGCGGTGGGCCACGATGAGCGCGGCAACCAGCGACCCTGCCGGCAGCCCGGCCTGCAACAGCCCCAGTCCCTGCGGGCCGACATGGAGAATATCCCTGGCATAAACCGGCAGCAGCATGTCGGCTCCGCCAAACAAAACGGCAAAGAGATCCAGGCTGATCATCCCAAGGATGATCCGGTGGTTGAAAACAAAATGGAATCCGCCCAGCACGGTCTTCAAAGAGAAGGGTTCTTTGGCCGGCAACGTGTGACGGGTCCGCACCAGGGCCATCAGTCCGAGGCAGAACAATGCGGCAATGACGTTGAAGAGATAGACCCAGAGGGCGCTCCCGCTCAAGGCGATGAGCGCGCCGCCCAGGGCGGGACCGGCGACTGAGGAGATTTGAAAGGTGCTTGAGGACCAGTTCACTGCCTGGGGAAATTCCTGGCGTGAAACCAATTGGGGAAGGAACGACGCGGTTGCGGACCAGAGGAACGTGCGCGCGACGCCGGTCAGGATGAGGCAGAGATACACCCAATAGACTTCCCCGTGGATCCATTGGGGAATGCCCGCGTAATGCCACGAAACCAGCGCCAACCCGAGCGAAGACGCCGCGAGCGCGGCTTGCCCCGCCATAATGAGGCCCTTGCGGCTGCGGGTGTCGGCAAGGTGCCCGGCCGGCAGGGTCATGGCCAGCATGGGCAGATATTGCATGAGGCCGGTCAAACCCAGCACCAGGGAGGAGCGCGTGCGCTCGTAAAGCTCCCAGCCGATCCCGACGGTCAGCATTTGCTGTCCGAGGGAAGCGATCAGCCGGCCCGCAGAGTAAAGAAGGAAATCACGGTTGCGCAGGACTGCGTACGGGCTGATCTCCGGTTGTGACGGGGCGCCTTTCACTCTTTTGGGAAGCCGGGTTTCCCGGCGCTGATCTTAATCATAATCTTAATCATAATCTTAATCTCTCTCCCAGTCGAAGGTGCGATTCCTTCGGAGCGGGATTGAGATTAAGATTAGGATTAGGATTAGGATTAAGACTAAGCAGGGTTAGGCGCCGAATTTGTCGAACATCAGGGCGTTGGCTTGCATGAGGCGGATGAGGTATTTGGCCTCGAAAACGCCGAGCGAGCCTTGGTTGGCGCCGGTCTCGGTGAAGCGTTGAAGTTTGTCGGAGCCGGAGCGCGGGGAGACGAGCAGGACGGGCTGGGGATGCCAGGAGTGGCCCTTGCAGGGACAGGGAGTGGAATGATCGCCGGTGATGGCCAGGACTTCGGGGCGCTTTTGGAGGAGGACGGGAAGAGCGGCGTCGAAATCTTCGATGGCTTTTATCTTCGCGGCGAAATTGCCGTCTTCGCCGTACATGTCGGTGTATTTGTAGTGGATGAAGAAGTAGTCGTAGTTGTTGTATTCGGCGAGGTAGCGCTGGAATTGTTCTGTGATGGTCTGGGGGCCTTCGATTTTGGTCATGCCGACCAGTTGCGCGAGGCCCTTGTACATGGGATAGACGGCCAGGCAGGCGGGTTTGAGTCCGTAACGCTGCTGGAACAGGGGAATGGCGGGCTGATGGGCGATGCCGCGCAAGAGGAAGCCGTTGGCGGGGTGTTTTCCGGCAAGGACGGGCAGGGCGGCCTTGTAGAATTGGGCGAGGAGGTCGGCGGTCTTCCGTTGTGGGGCGGATTCGGGATTGACGGGGCGGGCCACGGGAACGGGCAAGCCTTCGCGGTTCGGGTCGGCGTCCGTGAGGGGGCCTTCCAAGCCGGGACCGCGGAGGATGACGACGAAGCGATGGCCTTTGCCGGGCTGGATGATGACCTGGGCGTCGCCGACTTTTTTGACATTGCGCGAGAGGAGGGCGCAGAGTTCCTCGGTGATCTTGGTTTCGACGCGACCGGCGCGGCGGTCGGTGACGATGCCTTTTGCGTCGAGGGTGCAGAAATTGGCGCGGGCGGCGATGTCGCCGGCCTTGAGTTCGAGGCCCAAGCCAAGGGCTTCAATGACGCCGCGGCCGACTTGGAATTCCAGGGGGTCGTAACCGAACAGACCGAGGTGCCCCGGACCGCTGCCGGGGGTGATCCCGGGCGCGACGGGGATCATGCGGCCTTGGGCGCCGATGCGCGAGAGGGTGTCGAGGTTTGGAGTGCGGGCCGCTTCGAGGGGGGTAAGGAAATTCTGTTCGGGCGTGGCGAGATCGCCGAGGCCGTCGAGGACGACGAGGACGATTTTGCCGGCGGGCTTGACCGTCAATTTTGAGTAAAGAGTATCAAGGTTCATAATATCATTGGTGGAAAATTACCATTATCAACTGGCGAAGGATGCGGCGAAGGCGACGCGGCGTCAAGCGGGAGATGGAGGGAGATTAGGATTAGGGTTAGGATCAAGACTGAGATTAGGAGGGAATGGAATTGACAGAAGGGGCTTTGTTGTGCAAAGTTTTGACATGCAAGAAGAATGGGCATCTCAGAATCTGGTGGTGATCCGCACGTTGATGGAACGGGCGGCCGTGTATCGGCGGGCGCTGGCGCCGGTGATGGGGCTGGTGGGTTTGACGGGCATCGCGGCGGGCGTGTTCGGCACTGCGCGGGGTTTTGAAACGGCGCGCCCGTTCGCGGCATATTGGGCCGCGATAGCGATGGTATGCATGGTGGAGGCGTTTCTGCTGATCCGGCGTCAGGCGATCCGGGAGGTGGAGCCGTTTTGGACGCCGCCGACGCGGCGGATAGCGCAGGCTGTGGCGCCGGCTTTCTTCGCGGGGCTGGTGATGGGGGTTTTGTATTTTGTTGAGGACACGCAGAGATGGGATCTGGTGATGTTGCTGGTGCTGATTTGGATGGCGCTCTACGGGCTGGCGATGCACGCGGCGGGTTTTTTCATGCCGCGGGGATTTCGATTTTTCGGATGGGGGTATCTTGTGGCGGGGCTGGGAGGGATGGCGTGGTGGGTTGCCAATCCGGTGCCGGACGCGGCGGTTGCGCCGGCCTTTCCGTGGGGAAGCGCGAACGTGTGGATGGGCATATTGTTCGGCGGGGGGCACGCGGTTTATGGGCTTTACCTCCACTTCACGGAGAAGAGCGGGCAAGTTGTGTGAACACAAAGCCGTTTTTCCAGTTGGACCGCGTGATTCACGAGAAGGGCCGCCTTCCCATCGTGTCGCTGCTGGCGGCGGCGCCGGAGCTTGCGTTCACCGAAATGCGCGACACGCTGAAGATGACGGACGGCAACTTGAGCATGCACATCAAGACGTTGCAGGAGGCGGGGTTTGTGTCTGTTACCAAGTCCGTTCGACAGAGACGTCCGCTGACCACGTGCGCGCTGACGGCAGCGGGGCGGAAGGCGTTTGCGGCATACATTGATTTGCTGGAGGAAATTGTGCGGGAGGCGCGTCCGGGAAAATAATTTTGCGAAAGATTGAACATAATTGAGGAAAGGCGCGTCTTATTACTTTGTGATACAAAGTGAATGTGAAATCCAGAGGCCGACCGCGGCGCGGGCGGTGAAGATCATCCGGGCGGCGCATTGGGGGATGTGTTTCGGGGTGCGCGACGCGATTGAGATGGCGCGCGACCGGAACGAGGCGACGCCAGTGACGATTTTGGGGGAACTGGCGCATAACGGGAGGGTGCTGGCGGACTTGCGCGCGCGCGGCATCCGCATGGCGGAGCGCGTGGAGGAGGTAGGAACGGAGGCGGTGATGATCACGGCGCACGGGGCGGCGGACAGGACGGTGGAGGCGCTGAAGGAGAGGGGGTTGCGGGTGCTGGAGGCGACGTGCCCGCTGGTGCATTACGCGCACCGGGCTGTGAAGGCGCTGGTGCGGGAGGGCTTTCACCCGGTGATCATCGGGCGGAGGGAACATGTGGAGGTGCGGGGGTTGACGGGGGATTTGGCGGAATTCGATGTGGTGCTGACGGAAGAGGACGTGATGGAATTGGCGGAGCGGGCGCGGTTTGGGGTGGCGGCGCAGACGACGCAGCCGATTGACCGGGTGCGGTATTTGGTCGGGGTGATGCGGCGGCGTTTTGCGGGGGCGGAGGTGCGATTCGTGGACACGGTTTGCCAGCCGACGAAGCAGCGGCAGGCGGCGGCGATCGAGTTGGCGAGTCAAGTTGATGTGGTGATTGTGGTTGGAGGGGCGAACAGCAATAACACGCGGGAACTGGCGGCGACTTGCCGGCGGTTTTGCTTGCGGGTGCATCAGGCGGCGGATGCGGGGGACGTGCGCGCGGAGTGGGTCGCGGACGCGGAAACGGTGGGACTGACGGCGGGGACGTCAACACCGGACGAAGTGGTGGACGAGGTGGAAGCGCGGGTGAGAGAAATATCGGGAGAAAGCTGAAAGTTGAAACCTGAGGGCTGAAACCTGAGAGCCGAAACGAAATAGTTGCGGGGCGCGGGGTCGTGGCGCGTCGCAGGCGAAGCTGCGCGCGCGCCGTGAAAACTTGATCCGCTGGCGGGACGCCGACGGTGGCGACCGGGACGGTCGCGGTCCTCCGAAAGGCAGAAAGGTCAGGGGAGAACGTGGCCGGGGATGGTGCAGCGCGGTTTGTCGGCGATGGCGCCAATGATATAGGCGCCGCCTTGGGGACAAACCGGGAGGGTGGCATTTGGCCCCACACTCAAGTATGGCTTGAGATCATCCCAGGCGGGTGTGTCGGTGTTTTTCTTGTGGTTTTCGATTGCCCACTGCCCTTTGGCACTGTCTATCATCCTGAGATTGTTGATGCAGACATTATCCTGCGCTGTTGCTCTGGCTTTGACGAAATTGGGGATGGCAATGGCGGATAACAAGCCGACCGTCGCCGCGGCCGGAAGAAGCATGGCTGTGGCGCCGAAGGATTGGCTGCCGTTGCCGCTGGAAACCCATCCCTCCGGGCCGTTGACGCCGACGGAGAAGCTGCAAGCGACGGCGTTGGAGGCCATCATGTCTTGGAGGGTTGCTGACTGGGCACCCATTGGGCTGGCGGCAGCGACCGCCTGCATGGCCTTGCTGAACGACTTGCCGAACTTTTCACTGAGGAGGGTGAAATTATTGCCATCGGCCGGGATGCCCTGGGAGAGTTTTTTGAATTCAGCGGTGGATTTGAACCCGCTTTTCTTGCCGGTCTGCACGGCGATGATATCCTGGAGCAGCTTTTCGGAGGAGGTCAGGATAAGGTAATCGCCGCTTTGGGCGAGGGTGGGGCTGAGAGTGACGGGTACTTTGAACTGTGAAAGGAGAGGCTGAAGGGAGGTGACGGAGATGGTCTCAACTCCATTCTGTGTCGTCTTGGTGAACATGTTCGTGTCGGTGGTGACTTGGTCAACGCGATTGAAGATGGCTTTATTCTTGACTTTGAGGAAAATAGCCATGCCAGGATCGGGGATTTGGAGTTTGTCGCCGACAGGGAGGGTGATTTGGTTGGATTCATCGAGGGTGAAGATAAATCCGTAACCGCCTCCCAGGGAGCCGAGGGCGTCTTCCAGGCTCATGCCGGTTCCCTCTTTGAAATTCTCCGGCATTGAGGCCAAGGCTTGGTCCACTTCGGGGATGTGGAGTTTTTTGAGTTCGGTTTCGATGGTTTTCCAGGCCAGCGGAACATCCACATCGGAGTAGGCCGCGAACGCGGTGTCTTCGGGAAGGAGATCCAGTTCCTTGAAGGGATGGGGCGCCGCGCCGAAGGCGGACCAGATCATGCCGTCGCCCTGGCCCTGATAATGGTGGACGATGAACTTGTTGTAGTAGAGGCCGGGGGCGCGCGCAATCGAGCTGGCGCCGACGCCGCTGATGTGCCCGACGCCGCTGTCTTTGACCAGGCCGTCCACGACTTCAAAGATGCGGGCGAGTCTCTCGTTGCCGATCTCCGGCGCGAGAGGGGTCTGGCTGAACATATTGCTGAGGGTAGAGACGCCCTTGGACAGGCTGCCCAGGGCTTGCTCGGTGCTGAGGTAAAGATAGAAGTTGCCGCCTTTGTCGAGTTTGGAGGTGACTTGGTCGAAGCTGTTTTTCTCGGCGGAGACGATGGCCTGGGACTGGCCGCCGCCGGAAGAGGAGCCGCCGGAGGGGCCGGAACCACTTTCCTTTTTGCAGCCCGCGACGAGGGCAACGGCGGCGATGAGGACGGGGATGGAGGCGGACCTGAAAATGCGTGTGTTCATGGTTTTCCTTTCGATTGAACTTGCGTCAAATAATTAACTCATCTGCATGAAACCCTTTTGCGGCACGGCTGGCGAGAATAAAGTTGCGCTGCTTTTGTAATGGGCGCGAGCACGGTTCCTGCTGGCGGCCTTCGCGGCAGACGCGATTACAGGGCAGTCAGGGCTAGGACTTTGGGACGGGCGCGGTTGAATAATTCCTGAAGCTCTGGCACGTCCGGCACGCGGGCGCGGGTAAATGCCGTTACCAACTGGTCCTTGGTCAAGGGTTCCTGCAGGAGCAAGAATCGGATGTCTTGCAAATCATCGTCATCGGCGCGGGCCATCTTGGTCAAGATCAGATCAATAGTTGCCGGTCGAAAGACCGCCAGCTTTTGCATGCCCAGATTGAGTCGCAGGCGGCGGTTGGTCCAATCCGGTTGCAGAATCACTTCGAGTTCGCGGAACAAGTGAGTCAAATAAAGACCATCCGGCTCCAGTTCAGCATTGGTAAGTTGCACGGCACGCCAGAAGTCGTCGTGTGTTTCGGGTGGTTTCAACCAGGCCAGGGGCAGAATGCCGTCCACATCCTGCGTACTGTGAAAATGCTTCGGGGCCTCAGGGTATCCCAACGCCAGCGCAGAGCGTCCAAAAATCGTCATTTCCGCAGTTGAAGTGAGATGGTTGTCAAGTGCTCTTAAAATGCGAAGAGGGTTGCTCATTTGGCAGATTCGCGGCGGCGGAGCCACGTAATATCCGGACCGCCCGCGAAGGGAGTGACGCCGGTTTGGCTGACAAAGCGGGACCAATGGGGCAGAGCATCCCGCGGACAGGAGAGACGACGCGGCAGATGGAGGAGCAGATACGGCCAGGGATGCGCCTCTGGCGCGAAACGCGCCGCCAAGGTGGCGATGTGGATCAAAACCGGGGCCACTCTCTCCATTACCGCGAGTCTTGCGAGCCGGGGCGCGTCCGTACGCGGGGAGCTGAGCAATTGCGCGGCGGCACGGATGAAGACCGAGTTGTATGGATGACGGCCAAGACACAAAGCCACAGCAATTTCTTCGTCGCTCAGATCTGGTTTGTCAGGAGGGAGGTCATCGGAGAAATCCCGTTCGTAATGGCTCGCCCCGCGCTGAACGGCACATTTGAGGAGCCAATCGCCGACCCGATCTTCCGAACATCCGCTCATCCGGCAAATTTTGCGCAGCAAGGGCGAGACGTGAACAGCATCGCCAAGCCTCCTGGACAGCGGCGGATTGCTCAGTCGTTCGGTTGTTTCCACGGCGAGACCATAGCATGACAGAGCATGTGTGGCGAATGGCTTTTTTCATTCACGATTCACCGTTCCTGGGATTCACTGGGCGCGGCCGAATTTTTTTTCGAGTTCGCGGAAGTTCATTTCGATGAGGGTGGGGCGGCCGTGAGGACAGGTGTAGGGCATCGCGCAATGGCGGAGGTCTTCGATGAGGTTTTCCAACTCGGGACGGGAGAGGGGATCATGGGCTTTGACGGCATGGCGGCAGACGGTCTTGGCCACGGTGTGCTCGCCGAGGCGCAGGGTGTTGACGGCCTGGCCGGCGGCCTTTAGCTCGTCCACGAGGGTGAGAACGAAGCGGCGGGAATCGCCGGCGTTGACGAAGGGCGGGAGTGCGTCGAGGAGGAAGGTGCGCTCGCCAAACTCGCTGAGGCCGACGCCCAAACGGGTGAGGGTGGGGAGTTGGAGGCGGAGGAACTGGGCGTCGCGGACGGGGAGTTCAACGGTTTCGGGCAAGAGCAGGCGCTGGGATGGCGCGGCGGCGGATTGTTCGAGGCGGCGCATCATTTGTTCGAAGAGGACGCGCTCGTGGGCGGCGTGTTGATCGAGCAATACGAGGCCGCGATCCGATTCAAGGACGACATAGAGGCGGCCAATGACCCCGACCAGACGCAAGGGGACTTGGAGGAGGTGGACGGGGGAGGTGGACGGGGACGGCGGAGGAGGGGTAGGGATTGTGGATTGCGGATTGCGGATTGCGGATTGCGGATTGGCTGGAGCAGTAAGTGGGGCTGTAGTCAGTGAGCCGGCGAGATCTGAATTGTCACTCGCTGATTCACTGATTGGCTCCTTCACAACTGGATTTTCGGATTGCGGAGTTGGAGGAGCGGCGGATGGATTGAGGGGAGCGGTGGCGAGATGAGTTGGCAGCGGTGGGATGAGTTCCGGGAGTTCCTTCTGGTCGGATGGGGATGGAGGAGGCGGAACGGGTTGCGCGACGGGATGGGCAGGGGCTTTCCTTGGGGGCGCGTGGAATTGCAACAGCGTTTCACGAATCGCCTGGCCGAGCAATTGGCGCACGGCCCTCTCGCGATGGAATTTCACTTCGCGCTTGGCGGGGTGGATGTTGACGTCCACCTCGGCCGGGCTGATTTCCAGGAAGAGGCAGCAAACCGGATAGCGGTCTTTCATCAACGCCGTGTGGTAGCCTTCCAGCAAGGCGTAATTGACACCGCGATTTTCCACGGGCCGGCGGTTTACGAAGACGTATTGTTCAGCCCGGCTGCTGCGGGAGACGCCGGGCGCGCCGAGCAGTCCCCAGAGGCGAAAAGTCGGCGGCGAGGTGACGATGGCGGCCGGAGTGTCGAGTCGGAGGCTCGACTCTACACCGGCTTGGGACTGCGGTGGCGCGACGGGCAAGTCGGCGGAGAAATCAACGGGGAGAAGCCTGTCATCGCCGCCACCCAGGGCGGACCAGCGTTCGCGCAAAGCGGTCAGGTGGTCGGCGTTTCGGACGGCAGGGAGTTGCCAGACGGTGCGGGCGTCCTTGATGAATTCGAGGGCCACTTCGGGAAAGGCCAGGGCGGCGAGAGTGAGGTAGTGCTGGATGTGGGCGGACTCGGTTTCGTCGGCGCGCATGAATTTCTGGCGGGCGGGCAGATTGAAAAACAACTGGCGGACTTCGACGCAAGTGCCGGGCGCGCCGGCGCAGCTTTTGACGGCCATGATCCTGCCGCCGTTGACAATGATCTCGGTGCCGTCGGGCGCGGCGCTGTCGCGCTCGCGAGTGGTGAGGGTGAAACGGCAGACGCTGGCGATGCTGGGGAGGGCTTCGCCGCGAAAACCCATGGTGCTGATGGCGCTCAAGTCCTCGGCGCGCAGGATTTTGCTGGTGGCATGGCGTTCGAGGCTCAGGAGGGCGTCGTCGCGGCTCATCCCCAGGCCGTCATCGGTGACGCGGATGAGGCTGCGGCCGCCGGAGTGGATTTCGACGGTGAGGCGCGAGGCCTGCGCGTCGAGAGAGTTTTCGACCAGTTCCTTGACGACGCTGGCGGGGCGTTCGACCACTTCGCCGGCGGCGATCTGGTTGGCGACCTGCTCGGACAATAAACGAATGCGGTTCATTAAGAATTTCGAGCTGGAGGCTCGACGCTACAATCTGGCACCCACCGAGGCGGTTTCAACGGGAATGTTCGTTGAGAATCGGCAGGGTGAAGCCGAAGATCGCGCCGCCATCGGGCGCGTTTCTGGCAAAAACGGTTCCTTTGTGGTCGTGGATAATTTTTTTGCAAACAGGCAGCCCCAAACCGGCACCGTTGGCGTTGCCGGAAGTGGCAAAGGCCTGGAAAAGGCGGTCCATCATCTGGGGAGGAATGCCCTTGCCGGAGTCGCGAAGTTCGGTCACGACGGACGGTTCGCTGTTGACGCTGAAACTGAGGCGGATCGCGCCGCCGCCGGGCATGGCATCGGCGGCGTTGGCGATGAGATGCTGAAAGACGCGGGCGATGCGCTGGGGGTTGATGCGCACGAAGGCGGGCGGGGGCTGGTTGACGCATTCGATCGTCACGGACTTGTGGGCGGCCTCCTGCTGAAAACTCTGGATCAACGGGAGCACGAAGTCGCGGTAATCCATGCGGGCGGGAACAAAGCCCGCGTGAGATTCCTGGGTGAATTCGAGGAGTTCATTGACCATGTCGCTGATGCGCTCGATCTGTGTGCGGATGCGCGTTTTGGAGAGCAGCCGTGATTCGGCGGTGGCGGAGGGCATGGAGGCCATGTCCGCCGAAATGCCGATGTTGTTGAGGGGGTTTTTCAGATCATGGGCAAGGGAGCTGGCAAAACGGCCGACCAGCGAGAGGCGTTCGGCATCGAGCAATTCCCTGGCGCATGCTTCGTTGAAATCGCGGATGCGCCGGGCGGTCTCGCGCAAAATAGCATCCGCGAACCGCGGCGCGCGGGCAAGGAGGTCCATCAAGTCCGGGCGGGCAATGAAATAGACGGCGGCCTTTCCGGAGGCGACGGCTTCGAGCGAGCGGGGGGTGTCGTCCAGCAGGGCCATTTCCCCAAAGAGGCCGCCTTCGACCGCGCGCGAAATAGGGCAGGACCCGCCGTGCGACAGGATTTTGTTGAGGATGACGGAGCCGGTTTTCACGATATAGATGCCGTCGCCGGGGTCGCCTTCCTTGAAGATGGTTTGGCTGGGGGCGAAAGAAAGTTCGCGGGCCGCCTTGCGCGCCTGGTCGAGTTCGGCGGGCGGCAGATCACGGAACAAGTTGCCGGATTCTAATGGCAGCATGACTCCAGTTTATGCCGGAAGGAGTGGAGGTAAAGATAATTGGATTGAACGTCCGGCGGAAATGAATGAGTCTCGGATGGAAGATGCGAATTTTCGGACATTGTTTGCGCGCTTTAGCCAGGATATTTCACGGATTGGCAGGGCGGAGCAGTTACCCGGCCCAAAATCAGGGCGGCGTGGCAGCGCCGCCCTGCCATGTGTGTAAAATATGGGGGGTGGGGTTGATTTTGATGATGGCCGCCACGGCGGGATGGACGGCGACGCTGCCGGAGATGACCAACCAATGCGTTGCGACAACCCCCGCCAACCGGGCCAGAACAACGGTGGGTGTGGGAGAGGAGGTCAGGCTGGGGATTGCGGGAGCGCCGCCGGGGACTTGCGCCTGGAGCGCTTCGGCGGGCAGCGTCAGCAATGCGACCGGAACTTTCACTGTATTCACCGCGCCCAGCAACGCCATGACGACCACTGTCACGGTGACGCTTCCGGGAGGGCAGTCGCTGAGGCGGGAATTCACGGTGGTCGAACCCAGCGGAGTGGATCGCGCGGACCTGCTATCGGTGTATGAATTCGAGACGCATGAAGTGGGGGCGGGAATGTATTGCCGGGTTTATTTGGGGCCGACCAATGTTTCCTTTTACCGGGTGGAATTGATGGAAGTGGCGACGAACGCGGCGAGCATCACCGGTTATTACGCGGAGCCGTACAACGCCTGGAATCCGCCCGAGGATCTGAGGGATTTCCAGGCCAACGTCTGGTTTCAAATCAACGCGGACAACTCGTGGCAGCATAACGGGGAAGACGACGGGACGGATTATGACCGGGCCTGGTGGGCGGACGATAATCCGCCGTTTGACGCGGGAGGCAGGTTGAGCTGGAATTATACGGCCCGATGGAAGATCGGAACCGGGCCAGACAACAAACTGCCGGCAAGCTGGTCCCAGCAAGTCACCCTTGACTGGGACGGAACGATAACCGTGCAGAAATTCGGCCACACCGTGACGCGCGGGACGAACGGCGTTTATACAGTGCGGAAATAACCTCCATTTATGAGCGCATTACATAAATCCATTGTTTCTCTGATCTTGATAGTCTCCCCGGCGATTCTTGCAGCGGACACGCCTCAAGGCACAGTCGTGTGCTGGGGATACGAGGTTGGGTACGACGATGCACCAGGCAAACTGAAGGTTCTCACAATTGGTGGAGAACGTGTAACAAATGCCATAGCGGTTGCCGCTGGAGACTCTCATGCTCTGGCGCTCCGCAGCGACGGGACCCTTGTCGGTTGGGGAGTGAACATGGACTGTCAAGCCGTAGGTTACGCGTCAACAAATTCGGACCGGGCAACTGGCCTCGTAAAAATTGACGGCCAGGTTTTGAGCAATGTGGTCGCGATTGCCGCAGGAGGAAACAACAGTCTGGCACTCAGGAGGGATGGCACCGTAGTTGGATGGGGTTCACACATTGTGCCTACAGGGTTGAGCAACATCGCCAGCATTGCGACAGGATATTATTACAGTATGGGTGTCAAGAAGGATGGAACTGTGCTTTCTTTAGGAGGCGGAGATGTCGGAAGTTGGAGTCTGGCGCATCCAGGGTTTAGCGAAAGCGAATACGCCGAATACGCGGCCATTTTTTTGGGACTTGGAAATAGTCGGAGCATCGAAGGTTTGAGCAATGCCGTGGTCGTGGGGATTGGCGTTGATCTTGCTTTTGGGAGCATGGCCCTAAAGCGGGACGGAACCGTGGTCCAGATATCCCTCGAGAACCAACTAACAGGGCATCAACTCTTGAGCAATGCAATCGCTATTTCTGGCGGCTGGGACGGACTGGCTCTCAAAGAGGATGGTACGGTTGTCGGCTGGGGAACCGCAGGTGAGGTGCCTCCTGGATTGTCTAATGTCGTCGCCATTTCGGGCGGGAGGAGAAATAATCTGGCCCTGAAAAGGGATGGCACTTTAGTGATGTGGGGCGGCTTCAGTCCAAGGGACTTGGCCGTTCCAACTGGCCTGCGCAACGTCGTGGCCATTTCTGTGGGCCAGGGTTTCTTTATGGCGATCACGACTTCGCCACCTTAACGTAATTCACCTCGTTTTTGGGTCCGGGATCGTTTTAGGAAGATGTCGCTCCTACCGGAGCTTTTGGGTTTTGGTTCCGGCGGTTCTACAGAGGTGTCGCGCCTACGGGGCTTTTGTGTTCAGTCATTCAACAGAAAATCGGTAGA
>Ga0302320_10019848_pt1 | contig 13456 bp, 7 predicted proteins | sample Bog_T0_3_FD_202130 | JGI IMG/M metagenome (GOLD analysis project Ga0302320, IMG submission 202130) | Peat permafrost microbial communities from Stordalen Mire near Abisko, Sweden - Bog_T0_3 | ecosystem: Environmental > Terrestrial > Soil > Wetlands > Peat | place: Sweden: Abisko, Stordalen Mire...
GGTTTCGTTTCGGCTCGGTCACAGGTTTTTTAAACATGCTCCCTCGCCAAAGCCTCGCCAAAAGTCAAAAATCCCGGCTCCGAATGGCTACACTATTTTTTAAACCGCTCTAAATGGACGCCGCCGCCCGGAATTCGGAAAGTCATTTTAATGCCGGGACGAACCATGAGATTCGCCACTTTCAGGGGCCGGGGCGGGAGCCGGCGCCGGCGCCTCGGAGTGAGTTTGCGGAGCCTCATAATGTGGTTGCGGCGGCGCTTCGTAATGCGGCTGCGGCGCCTCGTAGCGGGGCGGGGGTGGCTCGGGATGGGCGGCCTCGATGCTTTGCTGTCCGCGGTCGCTGAACGTTCTCGCATCGCGGGTGCTTTCGCTGCCCGTGAAAGCGCCGCCGTTTTCCGGGCGAAACGCTGGCGCGGCGTGTTGCGGGCTTGGGATGGTCGCATTGGGTTGCTGGGCGGGCTGGTTTCTGGGCTGCAATTGCTGCGGACGTTGCTCCTGCCGTTCGCGAGCCTGGGTGAATGGGGCCGTGGAGGTTGTTGCGGCCATTGGGCTGAACGCCTGGCTGTTCCCGCCGCGGTCACGCCGATTGGCCGAAGTAAAACCGTGATAACTTTGCGCGTGCCAGACCGTCGTTTGGCTGGCCAACGTTGCCTGCCGCTGGTCGGGCCGCTCATGCCACCAGCCAGCGGGCCGCCGATGGCCGTGATCCCAGTAGCAAAGGTTGTGATGGATCCAGTCAAAATCGCAATCCAGCCACGGCCCCATGGGCCAGCCCAGGCCAAAGGTCAGGCCATAGCCGCTTTGATCATACACGTATTCAGGCAGATAGACGGGCACATAAATCACATCTGCATCGGCGGGCAGAATTTCCACGCAGCCGTCGTCATTTACGACCTCTTGTTGCGGCGTGGATTGGAGGTTGCCAAAGTTCTGGGCCGAGAGACGCAACCGTTGGATGGACTCCATCACTTGCTGTTGCTGATTGATGAAAGCCTCGCCCAGTTCGGTGGTCCAGGCCAGGTTATCATCCAGGTATTTCAGGACGGCAGGATAGCGCGAGACTGCCAGCACGCTGGCATCCCACGGTTGCTGGTCAATCAGGCTCGGATCGCCACCGCCTGCTACGTAGCGGTCGGCCAGTACAATTTGGGTGGGAAAGGTGGCTGCTGAAAGGATCTCTCCCAGCAATGGGTCGGGATACAGTGCAATGGGCCCGAGTAAATGGTCCAATTGCTGGTCTGACAGCGGTTGGTAAGCCGGCATAAGTGGCGGGACGGGTATTTGCGCTGAGACAGGCACGGCGCCCAGCGCGCAGAACAAAACCGCCGCACTCGTGAAGGTAAGTATTAGTGGTTTAGTTTTCATAACGATATTGCAATCTGCACTAACCGTGCCAACCGTAAGAGGGTGGGGAAAGCACCCAGCACCCTCCTTTTCAGGGCAATAAACGCAATTGAAAACAGCCCCGCGTAAATGGAGTATGCTGGCCAGCAAAGTTAGTTGGCAGGCCGGTGATTTGAGCGGGAACGATATGATCTGAGTTCAACGCAAAGGCGCAAAGGCGCAAAGAGGCCCGATGAGAAAAGCAATTTGCAGATGAGCCGGACGGGTTTTGCATAACCCAAGGGTCACGTGCAAAAGCCGAACCCCGCTTTCTTGAAAGCGTTGCGCCTTTGCATCTTGGCGTCTTTGCGTTAAAACGGGTTTACTGTTTTTGAAACAGCAGTGGCGCGAATTGTCCCAAATCCCGCCGCCACACCAGAAAGCTGTGCGCGCCGGACAATTCCACCCACGTGTAGCGGATGTTTTTTGACGCAAGCCAGTTGCAGAATTGCTGATTGCTCTCCAACAGCCGGTCGTCTTTGCCGCAGCCAATCCAGAGCAGATGTATCTTCTGGTTGGCAGCGCCGCTCAATCCGGGAAACTCTGACACATAATTCGTGTTGAACCCGCCAGAACTGAATGCGCCAATCCAGGCAAAACGGTCGAGGTGGTTCAGCCCGGTCAGCAACGATTCCATGCCGCCCATGGACAGGCCGGCAATCGCGCGCAGATTACGGTCGCGGGAAACCCGGTAGGATTTTTCCAAGGCGGGCATGACCTCGTTTAATAATGCCTCCTGAAATTTGTCCACGTTTTTCTGCCGCACATTTGGATCACGGGACGCCCCCGGTTTCAAAATGTCCATGGTGCCATAGCCCAGCGGCATCACGATGACCATTGGCCGGGCCTGGCCGCGGGCAATGAGATTATCCAGAATGAAGTTCGCCCGGCCGACGGCTGACCAAGCCGTCGGATCGTCACTGAAGCCGTGCAGCAGATAGAGCGTCGGGTAGCGCTTTCTCGTGGAGGGATCGTAGCCGGGCGGAGTATAAACAATAAAACTGCGGTCATCTTCGGCGGCATCCGATTTGTAAAAATGCTGGTGCAGTTCCCCGTGGGGCACGTCATTGAGTTCCCACAGCAGTGACTTTGGGCCTGGCACATGGACCTCGCTCTCGGTATTGAGCAGATTGTATTTCAAAAGCGGGTTCGCCGGGTCAATGACGTGCAGCCCGTCCACACTGAAAGAATAGACGTAAATATCCGGCTCCAAGGGTGCGGTGGTAAACGTCCACACCCCATCGTCATTCCGTCCCATCTTGGAATTTGGCACGCCTTCACAATGGAGCTGAACTTCCTTTGCATTTGGCGCCTTCAATCGGAAGGTGACGCGGCCGTCAGGCTGGATCTCCGGCGAAATAACTGGCTGTGCGTGAACCGGCAGCGTGAGCAACAAGATGGCGAGGAAAATGAATTTCATGGATTGCCAAGAAATTGTCACAGATGCGGCCTCGCGCAAACAAAAAACGTGCCGCAGGGACGGCCACATCCTGCTTGGCGCGGCCCCGGAATTCATTAAACTGGCGGTACTTGCACTCATTATTGCATTTTTTTTGTGGAATGAGATTGTGTTCGTCACGCGGGCTCAACCCGGCGTCCGCGTTTCTGGCGGCAGCGCTATGGGCCGGTTCGACGGGGTGTTTGCAGGGCGCAGAAACAAACGCCACAGCGCCCGCCCCCCTGGCGGCGCTTTCTGAAGCTTACCTGAGTCCCACCAACGGCCTGGGTTCCTGGATTTGGGCCAGCAATACTTACGATGGCCAAATCTGCCTGTTGTGGAATCAATTCGAAATTCCCGCTTCCAGTACAGTGACCAATGCCCGGCTCGTCATGACGGTGGACAATGAGTTCACGCTATATATGGACGGCCGTGAGCTGGGCCGGGGCGCGGAATGGCGCGAGCTGTATCAGTTTGATTTAACGCCGCTGTTGAATCCCGGGAAGCATGTGCTGGCGGTCAAGGGGGTAAATTCATTTTCCTCCGCGGGCATGCTCTTCGGTTTGACGGTTTCCCTGGCGGACGGGCGGACCATCCATGTCAAATCCGACCAAACCTGGCGCATCGTTCCGCCGGATGTGAAGCGATGGGAAAGAAAAACCGAGGCATCGGAATCCTGGCCAGCCGCCACCATCATGGCACCGTTTGGCGGGCTGCCTTGGTGGACGCGGCCGGAGAACATAAACGTGATGCCGTCATTGCGCCCGATCAAGGTGTACTTTTGGCAAACGGCCTGGTTTCAAGTTACGCTGATTTGCCTTAGCGGTCTGGTGATCCTGTTCAGTCTCCGGCTCATGGCGCAACTTGCGCTCCACCAAAAAGAGCGGTGGCTCCTGCAATGGGAGCGCGCGCGCATCGCCCGCGAAATTCACGATGACATCGGCGCGCGGATGACGCAGTTGGTGCTGCATGGTGAAGTGGCGCAGAGCGCGCTTCCAGACGGTTCGGAAAGCCAGATTCAAGTCAGCCACATCTGCGAAGAGGCCCGGGGGTTGTTGTCCACCATGGATGAAATTCTCTGGGCCGTGAACCCGGGGCGCGACACCTTGCGTGATTTTACGGCGTATGTGTGCAATTACGCGCAGGGATTTTTGCGGCCGACGCGCATCCAATGTTTGTTTGAAGTGGATGCGGAAATGTCCGCGACCGATTTCAATCTCCCGCTGCGGCGCAGCCTGCTGATGGCCATCAAGGAAACATTGAACAACGCGGTGAAACATTCTGAAGCCACGGAATTGAAATTGAAAATACACTGGCAGGCGGAGCGGTTGCTGGTGGCTGTGCAGGACAACGGCAAGGGGTTTGACGCCCGGCAGACCAAGTCGGAACGCAACGGCATGAGCAACATGGCCCAGCGCATGAGCGAACTCGGCGGCACGTTCCGGGTGGCCAGCGAGCCGGGCAAAGGGTGCCGTGTGGAATTCAGCATTCCCGTGAAGCAACCGCGACGCAGCTTTTGGGCCTGGCTCCGGAATGCAAAACAATTTTCAGAAACGTCTCCCGAACCACGAAGCTTCCGGGGCAAAACAATTCCTCAAAAGCCATGACCCCACAAACTGCCAAAACCAACCGGCCAGCCAAAATCGTCCGTTCAGCGGAATCCAATTCCAAACGGCCGCTCAAAGTGGCCTTGGTGGAAGACCAGCCCAAAGTGCGCGAGAGCTGGATGAAACTCATCAATTCCTTTCCTGATTTCATCTGCACCTGCGCCTGCGCCACCGGCGAGGAGGCGGTGCGAACCATACCGCAGGAGGTGCCCGACGTCGTGCTCATGGATATTTTTCTGCCGCGCATGTCGGGCATTGAATGCACGGTGCGCCTCAAGGAACTGCTCCCCCAGACGCAAATTGTGATCCTCACCGCCATGGACGATCAGGAACTTGTGTTTTTGGCGTTGGAGGCGGGAGCCGACGGCTATTTGCTCAAGCGCACCAAACCGGCGGATTTGCGGACGTCATTGCTGGATGTGCTGGGCGGCGGCGCGCCGATGACCAGCCAGATTGCCCGGCGGGTCATCGAGTCGTTTCGGCAAAAATCCAAACTGCGCGATGAAACCGCCAGGCTCTCGGTGCGGGAAGAGCAAATTTTAATGCTCCTCTCCCAAGGCTACCCCAATAAACTCATCGCCGACAAACTCGAGCTGAGTGTTGATACCGTGTGCAGCCACTTGAAGCATGTTTTCAACAAGTTGCATGTGAGTTCACGAACGGAGGCGGTGGTGCGGTACATGGCTTCCAAAACGCCCCAATCGGGTGCGTAAGGCCCGGTCGAAAATTCAGGGCCCCACCGCGGGCAGAAATTCGAATCTCTACCGTGGATTTTCCCGACCACCACCACCCATTTAGGTGATGCAGGGCTCACCGAGTTCGGGGGATGGACGCCAACGCGAAGCGGGTTAAACTTGGGCAAGCAAAAATCGAAATTCGTAGAAGGCTCCATCCTTTGACGTCAAGCTTGACGAGTCGTGGGCGGAGAGACTCGGGCGCTTTCGCAAGCTGTCCAAATTTCAAAAAAAGCCGGAGAGAACAGATAACTAATGCGTCGCAAATTGTCATGGCTGGGGGCTGTCCTGTTTGTCCTGCTTCAGATGGCGGCCAATTCCCAACGGGCATCGGCGGCCACGGCCATGATTTTTTGCAATGGTAACATGGGCAGCGCCAGTGGCCTGACCGCCTCCCAGATTACGGGGTTAAGAGCATCAGGTTTCACCACCATGGTGCTCTTTACCATGACCGTGCAATCGAATGGAGATTTTACCTTCGGCGATGGCTCAACCGTTTGCAGCGGCGGCTCTTATATGGGGCCGACAAATTGGCCAACGCTGCTGGGCCAATGCCGGACTGCGCCGAGCGGCATCTCCCGGATCGAAATGTGCATTGGCGGGTGGGGTGATCCCAGTTTCGCAAACATCAAAAACCGCATCGCGACGGATGGCACCGGTTCCACCACGGTACTTTACGAGAACTTGCAGGCCTTGAGAAGCGGCCTGGGCATTGATGCGGTTGACTATGACGACGAGAGCACCTACGACTCGAGTTCGGCGACGAGTTTCGGCCAAATGTGCGGTGCGGCGGGCATGAAAGTAACGCTTTGTCCTTATACCAACCCCGGTTATTGGCAGGCGGTAAAGTCCGGGTTGGGCAGCACCTGTGACCAGGTCTATCTCCAATGCTACGACGGCGGCGCAGGCAATAATCCCGCCACTTGGAACACCTATTTTGGCGGTTTGAAAGTGGTCACGGGTTACTGGGATTACGAACGAGACACCACATTTTTAAACGAAATGGTCGTCGGGAGGAATGCCGGTTGCACCGGCGGATTCCTCTGGCCGTCGTGTACCGGATGCAATCCCCCCGCCGATGGAAACGAAATGAGCCAGTATGCGGCTTGGATACTCGACACCTTCAACCCCGTGGTTACGCCCGTTACCGCCTCAGACGTGGTGGGCGGCCAAGTCACCTTTACCGCGCCCGTTGGCGGCAGCAACCTCTATCAATGGCGGGTGATTCGCAATGGAGTGACCAATACGATTTTTGGTGCCACAAACGCAACGCTGACCCTCTCAAACCTGCAATTGACGAACACCGCTTCCTATCAACTTTGGGTCTCAAACTCTACGGGCGCGATGGTGAGCAGCCTTGGGTCGCTGACAGTTTCCAACCTGCCAGCCGCGGTGAACAATGTCGTCACCGCCTGCGCCGCCCAAACCGGGTTGGGATATGGCATCCCTTTCACACCCACGTGGACGATTCGGTCTGGCAGCGTGATTTATGGACAAGCTCCCAGCAGCACGAACGGCGACTTTGACCTCGAGGCCTATTGGGGGAACCGGAGTGTCAACTCCTTGACGACCGGCGGCAGTCTTACAATCGCGGCCGGGGGCTCAACCACCACCACCAGCACAAACTATGTTACGTGCGGCAACGGAGGCAGCCCGACCGCGGGTGCTACGGTGATCTACACGCTCACGAATACTTCTGCCGGTGGCTATTATTTGACCAATATTACCGTATATGGTGGATGGCGGGATGGCGGGCGCGATCAGCAGGCCTACACCGTCTATTATTCCAAAATCTCGGCACCCGCCACCTTCCTTCTGTTGGGAAGCGTCAATTACAACCCTGTCAACACCTCCAATGCGCCATCGGCCACCCGGGCGACCCTCGCCCCCGCAGCGGGTGCGCTGGCTACCAACGTGGCCGCTGTGAAGTTTGATTTCACCAGTCCAGCTTCGGAGAATGGCTACTGCGGCTATGCGGGAATTGGGCTGTTCGGAGTGCCCGTAAGCCCCGTCGTGGCAACGAACCCGCTGCCAGTGACGGCGGCGGATGTGGTGGGCGACCAGGTCACTTTCACTGTCGCCTTCACCGCTGCCACTCCGATGGCCTATCAGTGGCAGAAAATCAGTGGTGGCATCACGAACAATGTTTCCGGGGCCACGAACACGACGTTGACACTGACAAACCTTCAATTAACCGACACCGCAAACTATCAGTGTCAGGCCACCAATTTTTACGGCACAGCGGTAAGCCAGGCGAGTTCACTTACCGTCAGCAGTCTGCCCGCACCGGTGAATAATGTCGTTACGGCTATAGCAGCCCAAACCGGCACCGGCAGCGGCACGTTTACTCCGACGTGGACGGTGGTGACGAATGGCAGCCTGATTGCCGGAGCTGTGCCGAGCAGTTCGGCGGGGAACTTTTCAATGGAAATCCCCGGCCGCAGCGTCAATTCACTGACCGCCGGTGGCACCGGCGCACTGACGCAAATCCCAGCCACCAGCGGCTATACCACGAGCACGGACTACGTGACATGCGGCAATGGTTACGGGGCGGGTTCGTCAGTAGCCTACACGCTCAGCGGTTCTCCCACCGGCTATACTCTGACCAACCTGACTGTGTATGGGGGTTGGGCGGATGCCGGGCGGGACCAACAAGCGTACACGGTTTCTTATTCCGTTATCGCGGCGCCTGCGACCTTCATTCCCTTGGGCACCGTCAACTTCAACCCGGCCAATCCAGCCAATGCCCAATCTGCGACCCGGATATCCCTCATCCCAGCCACCGGAGTGCTGGCGACGAATGTGGCCGCCGTGAAGTTTGATTTCACATCGCCGGCCTCCGAGAACGGTTACTGCGGATACTCGCAAATCGCCTTGTTCGGGGTGCCAACGTGGGTGATGGCGACCAATCCAACGAACATTACGGCGCAAGTGATGCCAGGAGCGATGGCGTTTAGCTGGCCCAGCGACCATACCGGTTGGCGGTTGCAGGTCCAAACCAATGAGGTAAACGTGGGTCTGGGCACAAACTGGGTGGACGTTCCCGGCGCCACGGCCACCAATCAGATGATCATTCCTATCGACCCGGCGGTCGCCGGCGTCTTTTACCGGCTGGCGTTATGAAAGCCCGGAAAATTCATAAGGCGTGTTCCGGCCAAAGGCAAATGGCCATAAAGGGCCATGGTTGCCTGGTAGTGGCGTTAATTCTGGCCGCTGGTTCACACATTAAGGGCTGACTCCGTTCGCGGACCCATTAAATTGACACGAAAGAAACATAAAAATGAAATATCTAAAACACATCTTGACGTCGGGAGCCATTTTTCTGGCAACCGTTTGCCCGGCGGCGACCGTGACCGAAGACCTGCGATGCGAATATCTCGCGAACCCGGCCGGCATTGATGCCACCGTTCCCCGCCTGAGCTGGATCATCACTTCCCACCGGAGGGCGGAAATGCAGACGGCCTATCAAGTGCTGGTGGCTTCTTCTCCGGAACTGTTGAGCGAAAGCAAAGGCGACCTGTGGGACAGCGGCAAAGTGTTATCAAATGAAAGCGCCCAGATATCGTACGGGGGCAGTCCGTTGCTTTCCCGGGAGACGTGCTTCTGGAAGGTGCGCACATGGGATCGTGACGACCAGCCCGGCGAATGGAGCGATGCCGCCAGTTGGAGCATGGGTTTATTGCAGCGCGAGGATTGGAGCGCCAAATGGATTGCGCCGGCACCACCGGCGGAAATCACCAACGGACCGCTGATCATCCACCGCGCAACTTACGGGGCAGCGGGGGAAAACCAATCGGCGGATGTGACGGCTGCCCTGGCAAACCACATGGAACAGGGCCGGCTGAGAATCGTGATCAACAACAAGAACCTGGGCGTGGATCCCGCTTATAATGCAGTGAAACGTCTCCACGTGGAATACGAACTCGGCGGGAAAATGTTTCAAAAAGACGTGGCTGAAAACCAAGTCTTGACGCTCCCGGCACAGTCTTTAAATGTTCCATATTTGCGGAAGTCATTCGAGCTGCCATCGCCGGTGAGGCGGGCGGTTTTGTATGTTACCGCGCTCGGGTTGTACGAGGTGCGCATCAATGGCCAGCGGGTGGGAGACCATGTGCTGGCCCCCGACTGGACGGATTATCGGAAACGGGTTCGTTACCAGGTTTTCGATGTCACCGACCAGTTGAAAGCCGGTAACAATGCAATTGGCGCCTTGCTGGCCAATGGCTGGTTCAGCGGTCATATTGGCAATGGCGGCTTTGAATACTTTGGCAAGGAACCGGCGTTTCTGGCCCAGCTTGAAGTGACCTGTGCGGATGGACACACGGAACGCATTGTGACCGATGAGTCGTGGAAATCCCATGACAGCCCCATACAATCATCCGATTTTATGCTGGGCGAAAATTATGATGCGCGCCTGGAAGTCAAGGGATGGGATCAGCCCGGTTTGGATGATGCCACTTGGGTGGCGGTTTCGACGCGTGATGAATCCGCGCGACAGCTCGAATCCCAGGTGATGCAGCCGGTGCGCGAGGTTTGTGAATTGAAGCCGAAAACGGTCACGGAAACCCAGCCCGGCCACTGGGTCTATGATTTGGGACAGAACATGGTGGGCATCGTCCGGCTAAAGGTGTCCGCACCGGCGGGGACCAAGGTCACGCTGCACCATGCCGAGATGCTCAATTCGGACGGGACAATTTACACCACCAATCTGCGCGGAGCGCCCTCGGTGGATCATTATATTTGCCAGGGTACCGGCACGGAAACCTGGCAGCCGCGCTTTACTTTTCATGGTTTTCGCTACGTCGAAATCACCGGCTTGCCGGGCCGCCCAAAAAAGGATGCGGTGACCGGTGTTGTGATCGGCACGGCCACGCCGCGCACCGGCGAATTTTCCTGTTCCGATCCACGGATCAACCAGCTTCAATCCAATATTCAATGGGGCCAGCGTGGGAATTACATCAGCGTGCCAACTGATTGTCCCCAGCGCGATGAGCGACTGGGATGGATGGGGGACGCCGAGGTTTTTGTGCGCACAGCGACTTACAACTCCGATGTCGCCGCTTTTTTCACCAAGTGGCTGGTGGATGTGGATGATGGCCGCACGGCGGCCGGCTCGTTCAGCGATGTGAGCCCGAATACCGGGGACGGCAACGGCGTTCCGGCATGGGGCGACGCGGGTGTCATTTGTCCGTGGACGATTTATGACGTTTACGGCGACAAACGAATTTTGGAACAACATTTGCCGGCCATGATCAAGTGGGTGGAATACCTGCACAAACACAGCGATGGCCTGATTCGCGACCGCGACCGCGGCAATGACTACGGCGACTGGCTTTCAATCAACGCCGACACGCCCAAGGATTTGATCGGGACAGCCTTCTTTGCGTATTCCACTCATTTGGTGGCCAAATCCTGCCGCGCTGTCGGCCGGTTGGAAGAGGCCGATAAATACGATCACTTGTTCGAAGATATTAAACGCGCTTTCGTGCGCCGTTACGTGACCGATGATGGACACATGGCCGGCAACACCCAGTGCGATTACGCCATGGCCCTCCGGTTCGACTTGCTGCCGGACGACCTCCGGCCCAAGGCGGCCCAATATTTGGAGGACGACATCAAGGCCAAAGGCAACCATCTTTCGACCGGGTTTGTCGGGGTCAGCCATCTGTTGCCAGTGCTGGCTGAAAGCGGCCACGCGGACACCGCGTATAATCTGTTATTTCAGGATTCTTTTCCGTCCTGGCTTTTCTCGGTCAAGCACGGTGCCACGACCATTTGGGAACGGTGGGACGGCTGGACACCCGAAAAAGGATTCCAAGATCCGGGCATGAATTCGTTTAATCATTATTCGCTCGGTTCGTGCGGCGAGTTCCTGTTTGGCGGCATTGGCGGCATCCGGCCGGCCAGCCCCGGCTATCAGAAAATCCTTATCGAGCCGGTCATTCGCGATGGCCTGACTTGGGCCAAAACCAGCTTCGATTCCATTCACGGGACGATTGCCAGTGATTGGAAACGCGACGGCGAAAAATTGAGTTTGAACGTGACTGTTCCGGCGAATACAACCGCCACCGTCGGTGTTCCGGCGGCAGACGCGGCCGGCGTCACCGAAAGCGGAAAGCCCGCAGCAAGCGCGGAAGGCGTCACATTTTTGCGGATGGCAGAGGGAACCGCCCTGTTTGAAGTGGGCTCGGGCACTTATCATTTCAGTTCCACTTGGCGGAGAGACCTGGCCGAAAAGTCGAATGGCAACTTTTGAAGGACGTGAATGGGGGCGGCCGAAAAATCCACCGAACTAAAAATGCCAGCAAGAAAAGACGGATGGCAGTTCGTCCGCTCCCTGAGCTGCAGTTTTAATCATTACCCAGGCAGTGGGTGGCTTCGCCGTGGCAGCCGCCCAATCCTGCTGCTCGTCGCGCTTGTTTTGGCGGCGACCTGGCCACCCGCCCACGCGCGCGAACCGCGTATCGTCAACCTCTACAACTTTGTCCGCAACTCGGATTATCGCCTGGCCGATTCTCAAGAAGTTCTCTTTCAAACCACACGGCAGCAAATCGAACTGCTCAAACAGGCCGGACTGCCGGCGACCTGGGCCTTGCAGTATGATGCCTTAATCAACCCGCGCTACCAGCAGCTCTTTAAAGAGCAATTAGGACGACGCGACGAAATCGCGGCCTGGTGGGAGATTCCGCAGCCCTTGGCTGAAAAGGCCGGCCTGAAATGGCGCGGTCAGCATGAGTGGGACCCGGCGGCGGATGTCGGTTTTTCACCGGGCTACACTCCGGACGAACGGCGCCGGTTGGTGGACGCCTACATGGCCGATTTCAAAAGGATCTTCGGCTGCTATCCGCGCACCGTTGGCTCCTGGTATATTGATGAAGTGACGCTGGCTTATATGGCCGGCAAATACGGCATTGTGGCCTCGTGTAATTGCAAGGACCAGGTCGGCACGGATGGCTATACACTGTGGGGTGGCTATTGGAACCAGGCTTATTATCCCAGCCGCCTCAACGCCTATATGCCGGCCCAGACCAAGGCGGGACAAATCAATGTGCCGATCTTTCGCATGCTCGGCAGCGATCCCATTTATCAGCATGGCACCACCCCCGGCATGTGGACGCTCGAACCGGTCTATCCGGGCGCCGGTGGTTCGCCTGAATGGGTGACCTGGTTCATGAAGCAAATGATCCAGCAACCGTCGCTGGCTTTTGCCTACACCCAAGCGGGGCAGGAGAACTCCTTCGGCTGGCAAGCCATGAAAACGGGATTGACGTTCCAAGCGGGCCTGCTTGCCAGGCAGGCAAAGGCGGGAGACATCCGAGTCGAGACGCTGGCGGAATCAGGCCGGTGGTTCAGGCATCATTTTGCCGTCACGCCGCCGACCTCGGTGGTGGCTCTGGATGATTGGAAAAATGAGAACCGCAAGAGCATCTGGTATGACAGCCGGTTTTATCGGGCCAATATTCTTTGGGAGAATGGAGGCTTCTTTATCCGGGATCTTCATTACTTCGATGAAAATGTCGTCTCAACCACCCACGACGTTGCCCTGCGGGCCAAAGCATTGGCTTATGAAACGCTTCCGATAATGGATGGCGCCCGGTGGTCGGGCGCGGAACGTGCAGGCATCTGGCCGGTCTGGCTTTCAAACAACGGCGAAAAAGCGCGCATGATTGCAAATGGTCCGCCCGTGGTGACGGAGTTGAACGCGACGGATCTGAGCATCGTCCAACCCTTGAATGGTGGCGGCACTTTCACAATGGTTTGCCGCGAATCCAATATCACCTGTGCCGGCGTGGATGGGCAGGGACACCCGTTGAACTGGGCTTGGGAGATGGTCGGTGGGACGGGGCAAAAATCTGCCGTGCAAACGATCGCAAAGAACCGTATCACGTTTCGCTGCGCCGATACAAACTATCAACTGCAGCTTGCACCCGATGACAGCTCGTGTGAGCCAATGCAGGATGGTGCCGTTCGGCTATGCCCTGGCCGCTCGGGCAAACTTCGCCTGAACCTGGCTGTTCCCGATACGGCAGCAAATCCCCGCCCGGCCAGTTTTTAAGGGGCGGCAGGGGGGGACGGCTCACCGGTTTCGGTGATGGGGGCTTAACCACGTTAGGGGATATACGTTTTCAAGGAAGTGTTCTACCTTACTACAAACCAACAACACAGAACCAATGAAACGGAAAAACTCTTTGGCACCTGTGTCTTTAAGCAAACGTGAGCAGTAAAAAAATACGGGTCGCCTGACCTTCGATCGCCAGCCCTGACTCCAGATTGAAATAAAAAATAACCCCACC
>Ga0302320_10019850_pt1 | contig 13456 bp, 12 predicted proteins | sample Bog_T0_3_FD_202130 | JGI IMG/M metagenome (GOLD analysis project Ga0302320, IMG submission 202130) | Peat permafrost microbial communities from Stordalen Mire near Abisko, Sweden - Bog_T0_3 | ecosystem: Environmental > Terrestrial > Soil > Wetlands > Peat | place: Sweden: Abisko, Stordalen Mire...
GCTACGAACCCCTGGGTTCCGGAAAGGACACACTGGTGAAGCGATCGACCGATTCCGTGCAGTGGGACGAGTCTCCCGAGTATGGGGAAACGGTGATCAGCGGCATCGGCTCGATCATGCTAAGGGGACATGGCCACGGCGGTCCGGGCATTGTGGTGGATGAGGAACTGTACACTGTCGTCACCAAGAAGTTTCTCTACGGTCTGGCCTTTATCTTCCCTCAGACAGCCGAGGACAAGTCACGGCCAATCGTCAAGGGCATCCTGTCTACCGTAACCATCCCCCAGTAAACCGATGTGCGAAATTCCGGCGGTGCCCACATATGAGCGCATCCGTATTCGTTACGGAGAGACGGACCAGATGGGGCATGCCTATTATGGAAACTATGCCCTGTGGCTGGAACAGGCGCGCGGCACCTGGTGTCGGGAGCGGGGGTTCACTTATAAGTCGCTTGAGGAGCAAGGTGTTTATTTGCCTTGCGTCGAGCTTCACGTACGCTATAAGGGCGAAGTACGCTACGACGACTGGATATCGGTAGAGATCACGCTCGGAGAGATTCGTCGCGCATCGATGCGCTTCGACTATAAGATCATTAACGAAACATTGGGCAAACTGACGACTGAGGGTTATACGTGGCATGTCACGATGAACGGCGAAACAAGGAAGGCCATGAGCGTTCCTCCGTTCGTTCGAGACATGCTCCTGCGTGATCCGAATGTCACGGCCACTGCCGAGTAGTGCATTTTCACTACGCTGATCCGAGCTTGGGTGAGGCCGTTCCTGCCATACTGTTCCTATGCTGCGCCATGCCTTTACCCTGATCGAATTGCTAGTTGTGATCGCAATTATCGCGATTCTCGCTGCGATTCTCTTTCCCGTCTTCAGTCAGGCCAAGGCGGCTGCCAAGAAGACGGTGTGCCTGAGTAATCTCAAACAGCTTGGTATTGGGATGGGCATTTACCAAACGGATTATGATGACGGCTACCCAAATACCGGCGATCCGTTCTTATGGACGGGCGAGCATTTCCGCTGGCCGATTATGCCCTATCTCGAGATCGGTCAGAAGCAGTCGGCGAGCGGGTTTACGATGATCAACGGCACGCCGTCGATTTTGCTATGCCCTTCGGACACAATTTCCGCTGCCCAGTTCGATGGCACCTCGTACGCCTATTGCCTGGCGTTTTATACGCAGCCCTCGTCGCTCACTGGGGTGAACCTGGCCAACCTGGTTCCCGCTCTGTCCAACCCCGGGCCAACTGCTGCCACGGTAACGCGCTTGGGTACCGAGGTGCAGTACCCGTCCCAGAAGATTCTCCTCAGCGACTGGTATGACAGCCACGAATACACGGGCTCCGCGCCGGTCGGCCTGTGGGGCTCTTACATCTTTAACTCGGTGACCGACATCGAACCCGGCCCCGATGCCTTCACCGGCGGCCGCAACCACTGCTTCGCCGACTTGCACGCCCACTTCGTGCAGGCTGGCAACATCAAGCCCGGCGCCCTCAACTGCCCCGACCCAAACCTCACCGTCGGCGGCCTCGACGGCTCCGATCTACGATGAAACCCCAGCTCGCTTAGAAGCTAACTCTTTAGAATCACCGTGGTGGCATCGTTCACTGAGGTCTGGCTCTTTGCGGTGCCTAGGTCGAGTTCGTAGTCGCCCTTGAACACGCGGGCTCGCGCGGTTCCAGTTGCATCGGTCGTGGCGGTGGTGTCGGTCCACCACTGCTTCTTTACGAGGTCAAGCCAGGCCCGACCATTAGGGCGGACGTTCCAATGCTTGTCCACCAGTCGGCCTGCGGGTTGCCAAATGGAGCCCTCCCAAAAGCCCCACAATGGTGAACCCGGTGGTGGCGCGATGGGCGAACCAGGCGGTCAGCAGGTCGCGAGTGTAATCCGCCTGAGCCTGTTCATCCTGGATAGGAAGATCAAACTCGCTTAGCGACATGATGGCCTTCGGTATGCTGAACCCGACTTGTGGACGGTTGGATGAGCAAGTACGACATTGCCAGCGGAGGAAGTGAATTCGAATCAGGCTCGAACGGTAAAGTCCTCAAGAACGAGCTCGGGATCCCCGACCCCGTAGGATAGGCTTGGTCGAAACTCAACTCCCTGCTAAGGCGCAGGAGGCGTTTTACGATGACTTCGAGACCGAGCACTCGTTCACCATCGAAGACCTTTGCGAGATGCATCGAAGGTGGCTGGGGGATGTCGACACATTCGCAGGAACGATCCAAACCGCCCAGGCGATGGTGAATCGCAAGCGCCTCATGACCTTGCAATCTACAAGTCAACCGCAAAACGAGCATTAAATGGATTCGAAATCGTAGGGCGGTCGAAAGATTCCCGCCTCGGTCACGATGCTGTTGATCAGGGAACCAGGGGTGACGTCAAACGCCGGGTTCCAAACCGGGCAGCCGACCGGCGCAACCGGGACGCCCTCGATGTGGGTCAATTCTTCCGCCGAACGCTCCTCAATCGGGATGGCGGCGCCGTTTGGCAACGTGGCGTCGATCGTGGAACTGGGAGCGGCGATGACGAAGGGGATGCCGTGGTGCTGGGCGAGTACGGCGAGCATGTAGGTGCCGATCTTGTTGGCAGTGTCGCCGTTGGCCGCGATGCGATCCGCGCCAGCTACCACAAGCTGCACGCGGCCTGACGCCATCAGCGAAGCGGCGGCCCCATCCGCGATTGAGTGAAACGGAATGCCTTCCGCCAAGAGTTCGTAGGCGGTGAGCCGCAGGCCCTGCTGGCGGGGGCGGGTTTCGCAGCTGAAGACATGGATGGCTGGGTCGAGGGCGAACGCCGATCGGATGATGCCCAGCGCGGTGCCGTGCCCGGCGGTGGCGAGGCTGCCGGTGTTGCAGATGGTCAGGATTCCCGCGCTCTTTGGGACAAGGGCGGCGCCGTACGCGCCGATCTTGAGGTTCATCTCCAGGTCTTCGCGCTCGATGGCCCGGGCTTCTTCCAGTAGCCGCTGGGGCCCGGCCGTCCAAAACGGGCGCAGCCGGTCCAGCGCCCAAAACAGGTTTACAGCGGTGGGCCGTGAGGCGCGAAGTATCTGGTCGGCCGAGGCGAGATCATCGCAGCGCTGGGCGGCAAGCGCCATCCCATAAGCGGCGGCCACGCCAATGGCCGGAGCCCCGCGTACCGCCATGTGGCGGATCGCGTCGGCCACTTCGGTGGCAGAATGAAGTGTGAGGATCGATTCGGTTTGGGGCAGGGTTCGCTGGTCAAGCATTTCCAAGCCAGCAGAGGTCCAGCGCAAAGGTTTGAGCATACGGCTACTGATACTGCACGACGCGCATCATCGGAGGATACGAATCCTCGGAAATAAGCTCCTTACGCCCACCCATGGTGCGATAAACCGAAACTGCGTAGCCCTCTTTGCCCGAATTTCGCTGCCGAGCCCGGGGGCCCGGGGTTCCGATGAGGATTTCGCCCGGCGGATTCACCTCGCGAACCTTCTCGCTCAGTTGAACGGGGGGAATTTGCCCGACGCCAAGGAACTCCACCACCAGTTGAGCACCGTTCTCGTGGGCCGAGACGCGCACCGGGAAGAGGTACGGGTTACGGAATTTGAGGTCGATGTCCTTGTAAGCAACGGCCGCGTCGCGCCCGGGAGGAGCGTAAGAAGGCGAGAATGCGTGCCGGTGGCGCTCCAAAATCTCCATGCCGGCAAGAAGCGCGGCATTGTAAGTCGTGGTCGACGCCTGGCAGACTCCCCCACCCCAACTGTCGATCAACTGTCCGTTGTAACTCACCGGGGCGCGCCGGTATCCCGCGTCGCGGTCGAAACTGCCAACCCTGTCGTTGAAGGAGAACACCGCGCCGGGGGGCACGAGCACGTCATTCAATCGGGCGAGGGCCAGGACCGCATTGTGGCGCTGGTTGCGAGAGCGACCGTCAACCGAGGTCGCATATCCTGCGAGCACGTGCTCGTGAGGACTTGCGGCCAGCTCTCCGGCGGCTCCCAACACCGCGATCACGCCGACGATACCGAACCACAGCCGGTTCACTTGTTCACCCCCATCGGCTGGGCGGGACTGTAGCTTACGTTTGCCGGGCTGTACATGTCGCTGAATTCGGTAGGCAGGGCACGGGAGATACCGGGAGTTTCGGCGCGCATGTGGTAGGCGACCGTCGAGGTGCCGGCGGGAAGGGCTGTGGCAAAGAAGCCAACCCGGTCGTCCAGCACTTCCATGCCGGAATACCAGAAGGCCCAACTGTCGCCAGAATCCATATCGGGCAGTTGCTCGGTCACATGGCAGTTGCTGGGCGTCGGATCTTCGATCATGACAAACTCTCTTGGCGAAGGGCTCTTGATCGTAAGGACACATTCGAGGACGTCGCCGCTTTGAGCGGTCTCCAAGGCGGTGTTGCCTGGCTCAAGCGCATACTCACCCGCAGCCGTGCGCCTAGGTTTGACAAGGAAGTATTGCCGCGTGATCGTTACGGGCGCGGTTGCCACCGGCAAAGTTGCGCCGGGCTGGCCGCTGAACTGGCGGAGGGTGGCATTGTAGTAGCAAATCCCGGTGCCGGAATGGCGGAAAGTCAGACGATTGTTGCCAACCTGGAGCTTGCTCAGCGGGAGAGACAGTTGGATGCCTGAGTTACCAAGCTGGCCTCCGCCGAGCGCCAGGGTTGTGAGCGGTTTGCCATCAAGTTCCACTTCGAGAGAGCCGGCCCCGGCCGCTTCGCCGGTGGCGAGCAGATAGGTGTCCAGGCCGGCGAGTATTTGGGCGGTGGCGAAGGTGCTTGACCATGCTTCGCTCTGGCGATTCTGCATGAAGTAGGCGACGACGTCGGGGAGCAGGGGATCCTTCGGATCGATTTCGGTGAACGCCTCGAAGGCCAAGCCGGTGTTGGTGTCCTGATCGGTCCAGCCTTGGCCAAGCCACCGCGTCATGCCGTCGATCGTGACCGCCGAATGGCGAAGATGGTCAAGGCACGCGTTTGCTGAAACTTGGTCCCCCAACCCGTGCTCAATTCGAGCGGCAAGCGACCATTCGGCAGGTCCAGCCAAGTTGCGATCGAACTTCAAGCTGACGCGCGCGTCATGGGCCCTGCCGTGGTGCGCCAGCGCCAAGCCAAGAAACAGTCGGTCGTAGTCGTGAAGCTCGACGCCCGATTGGGGATCGATCTCGTGGGCCGCCCATGTGTAGGCGGCATCGAGTCGGATCTGGGTGGAGTCGTAACCTTGGCCCTTGGCGCGCGCCAGTCCCTCCAGGACCAATCCGGTCATCGTTGCGTTGCTTGGATCGTCCTCCCACCACCCCCAGCCTCCATCGGCATGTTGCATGGCGGCAAGGCGGTCAAGGCTGTCCCGTGCGATCTCCGGAAGCTCGTTGCTTCGCGACGGCGGCTTCAGGTGAAGATCCTTGGCCATTTGAACCGCTTCCAGGCTCGGCACGAACCGGTCAAGCGTCTGTTCCACGCAGCCATAGGGGTAATCGATCAGGGAGTCAAGGGATTGGATCACGCCGGCGGCAACGCTTGGGGTCACACTCAGCTTGAGTTCTCCGAATCCGGGATCGGACTCGGGGTCCAACTTTAGATCGACCGCCGCGTCCCCGACGATTCTCCCATTGGCGTTGGACACTGCCGCGGCATTGGGGGGCAGAATCGTGAAGGTCTTCTTGATCGCATCGCTATTCGCGACCGATGAGCCGAGTGCCTCGGCGGTCAATGTGCCAACTTCGGCGCCGGTCGATTGGATTTGCCACGTCAGGTCCTCCTGCTTGCCGGCCGCAATATGGCAGGTCACGTTAGGGTCCGAAGCAATTCTCGCTTGATCGGCAGCCAAACTTACCTTGAAGTCGCTGTCCGAGTCGGTCGCATTGGTTACCCCAACGACGATCGTCTGGGTGTCGCCCTTGACCAAGTAAACGGGCGCGTCAAGACGAACCATCACCGGCTTCCAGGTTCTGAATTTAAGGGTCTGTTGGCCAACGGCGGTTTGGTCGGTCAGACCCGAAGCGGTCACTCGCCATGTGGTGAGGTTATCGGGCAGGGTAATCGAAACGGTGGCTGTTCCATCGGGACCGGTCTGGACAAATGGCGCCCAAGCTGCCGTGTCCTTGAAATTCTGACGAATCGGAACGCTTGAAGGCGATTTGTCGCCGCCATCAAGATAGATTTGCTCGAAGGAATAACGGGTCCTGACTTGGTCCTCGCGCATGGGATAGAAATCGCCGCGCAGGTCGAGGGAGTCCGGCTGGATCGCATAGATGCTTTCATCCACCACGCCAAGGGAGACATCGGCTGAAACGGGGTGGTGGTCACTATCGGTCGTCCGAACGTGAATCTTTGCCTCGCCTCCGGGGGCGTATTTTGTGTTGTCCGAGGCCAGCTCGATATTCAGATTCTTATCGCGCCAGTTCAAATTAACCCTTGCCGAAGCCTCCTGGAGGGCGCCGCCCGCCACCGTGACCACATCAATGAACGCATCGGGGGCCATGTCCTCGGTCACGGGAAAGTCCAGTGAGCCAGTTGATCCACTGAGGTCGATGGTTCTCGAGCTCAGAATGGCGTCGCCATCCACCGAGACCAGGGCGGCCCTGGCCGCTCCTGCACCGGTGACCAAGGCATGGACGACATCTCCCACCTTGTATTTCTGTTTGTCGAGCTTGATAGCGAGTTGGGGGCCGTTGTCCTCCTCATCGTCAGGCGATTCGCCGGGCGAGTAGGACTCGATGTACGTTTCCGATTGAACTGCGTGCCCGGCCGTGTCCGCGCCCGCGATCCGAATCAGGAGGTTTCCATGCTTGGAGAGGGTGATCGGCACGCTGGCGTGTCCCTGGGAGTCGGTCGAGACCGCCTGAGTGGAAAGCAGATCGTCTACCGTGTTGTTCTTGGCGTCGACATGCTCTTTGAACGTCTTCACGGTGAGGGCGACATTGGGCGCCGGTTGACCCTCGGCGTCACTTGAAATCGTGCGAATCGCCACCGGCACCTGCGATCCGAAGGAACCAAACCAGGTGCTCGGCTGAGCCTCGATCGCGAAGTCGCCCTGAGTCACGTCAAACGATCCATTGCCCTGGAACCCCTTTCCCGACGCGTCGCTGGCATAGGCCTGCGTGGAGTAGGTGTAGTCCTGAGGGTCCGCGTTGTTGTCACTATTCGGGTTGACCAAGGTGAGAGGCACTTCAAAAGTGGCGTCCCCCGAACCATCGGTTGTGCCTTTGAGGTCGGCAACGAGCTCTCCGCCCGAGGCCTGACTGCCGGACGCGTCTTCGGCCTCCACGTCGCCAGAATCAGAATCCCAGTCGTAGTAGGACCACCGTGGATTGCGATACACGGTTAATTCGACGGATGCTCCGACGACAGGTGCGCCGTAGTAATACTCGCAGTGCACCTTGAGGGCGGCGTGATCGCCGAAGTCATAGCGGGGCCTGTCCGAACTGACCGCCACGCTGAATTCGGGTTTGCGGTAGGTGGCCACCATCACGTTGAATGTCTGATTGAGCCCGGCGACGTCGATCACGAACTGGTAGACGCCTGGTTTCAACTGGCTGCCGGTCTCCCATTCGCCGGAGAAAGAGCCATGGGCGTTTGAGTGAGCGGTGAGTTCAGTGACCTTGTTGTTGTCGGGATCTTGGACGGTGATGTCCACCTCGCCTGGTGAGGGAATCGTGAACGCGGAATGTTGTAGTAGGCGGACATAACCCTTGAACTGCACGATGTCGCCGGGACGATAGATCGGACGGTCGGTTACAAGGGCGATCTTGCCTTCGGTGTCATTGCCGCCCGCCCCGCCTTCGGTGATCGCAAATGAAGCTCCGAGCCTGCCGAAGTAGGCCTTCTCGCTATCAGAACCGGAGTCGTCGTTCCCCGAGGTTGGCGGCACCGGTACGGACAGTTGGCCATTGACGCCGGTGACGCCAGCCGCCACCGGACGCCCATTCGTGATTGAGAAGATTTGGACTCCCGCCACGGGGGTTCCGTCGGCAAGGTTCGCCACATAGCAAAGCGTTCGCCCCGGATCGGAACGGGTGACCAGGCCAATTCTGCTGACGTTGAAGAACCCTTGGGCGGCGACGCCACCGGAATGGCACCGAACGAGGTAGCAGCCTTCGGCAAGCTGCTTGAGTTTCACATGGTCCTCAAAATCGCCCTCCGCGTCGCTGTTCTTCAGACTATAAGAGAGGGTGAGAATCGGCTTGGCGTTTTTGGGCTCAACGTCGTCGCCCGTCCGCCATTTGTCGAGCACCTTCTCGGCGCTGCCGGCGGCGACAAGGTCGGCTTCGCTCATGCGATAGACGTCAATCCCCACCGTGGGGCTGGGCACAAAGCCGCTGATCTCAAAGGCGGGGCTGTCTTGCGGGTTGACGACCTGTTGGTTGATGCTAAGGGAAAGCCGAGGATCGTCGGGGTCCAACTTGAAGGAGACGTTTGAGGTTTTGCCTTCGTCGACCTCCACCACAATCGGCGAACCGGTATGGGATCGTGCTGAGGCTTCGATCTGATACTGGCCGGCCGGCACATCTCGAAACATGAAACCACCCGTCGCGTCGGTTCGAACCGAGTGCTCCTCGATCACATCCTCGTCCACATAAGCCTTGGGAACATCGGTGGGCACCAAGGAAACGCGAACATGGTCGATCGCGTGACCGTTCTCCCGGAGCCTCACGACTCCCGAGACCGCTCCCTTGAGCGCTTCCTGGGTTAAGCCTGAGGAGATGAGGCCGCCGCAGACCAACAGCGCGAAGGCAAGGGCCAGCAGCTTGTTCATGACGCTTTGACCGGCTTCGGCTTCCGCTGCAACAGGTACAGCGCGGCGGCAAGGATCGCAAGGGTCGCGAAGGACGACACGAAAATCGCCACCTTGCCGGCACGGTCGTCGGGGATGAGCTTATCGGTCCAATCGAGGAGGGCGGCGCTTGTGCCACCAATGGCGGCGGTGACCGCGAGCCCGGTCATCGGCCGCTTGGCAGGCATTCCCGTCATTGAGCCCAGGCCACTGCCGGCAAGGACCCCGCTCAGTCCTTTGACGTCGAAAACGATCTGGGACAGCACTGAGCCCGCCGCAACGATGAAGCCCCAAAGAACGCCTCCGCACACGCCCTTGAGCCCATCGACCCTGGCTCGCCATTCGCCGGCGATGGCGCCCAAACCGGCGCCCAGGACGAGGCCCGTAAGAAGATAGAACTGGGAAAGGTCTGAACCAGCAGCGAGATCTGGATTTGCCAGCCGGAGCAGACGGTACCAGACGAGACCGGCAAGCGCGGCGGAACTGCCGGCCGCTCTCGGGTTCCCGAGGACGAGGGGAACTCCTGCGCCCATGAGAAGGCAAATGGCCATACCCAGCGACCGCTGAGTAGCGAAACTGAGGGTCGCAAGTCCCAGCCAGATCAGCGCGGCCAGGATGTTTGAAATGGGGTTTGGCGTCTCGTTAGGGGGAAGGATGAAATGGACCGCGAGCCCAGCGATGGGCGCGGCGAGGAACGGCACGATTGGATGGGCAATAACGCCACGGGCAATCAACCAACCACCACCCGCCACCATCAAGAGCGTGCACACGATGGCCAGCGGCTGTCTCTTCTCGACCAAGCCGCTCACCAAGGCGGCGGCCGCCAAAGTCGTGGCACACAGAATCCCAAGGCTGGCTGCGCCAGGGTGGTCCGGCTGGTCGGCAAGTCGTCCAATTGCGGCGGAAGCGGCGGCGGTAAGCATGAAGGCGTAACCTGAGGGCAAGCCGACAATGATTGAGAGGATCGCAGCCGCCGCGATCAGGCCGAAAATGGCCATGGGGCCTTGCTGAGCCGCCAGATAGGCGGCCAGCGCTCCGAGTGCGATCGGCGCCGTGACCTTTGATTCGCGAAAGCGAGCCACGATGCCGAGCAAGAGTACGCCGCCTCCACCCAGCCACGCACCATGCGATGCGCCGGCAGCAGCGTCTCCAGGCAGACGCGTTGCGAACACGGCCATCGCGATCATGGCGCCGGCCGACACCGTGAGACCGACCCATGAAATCCGGTTCTCTTCGACCGGCGATCCGCCTAAAAACAAGCCACACAGGAAGAGCACTGCGGCAACGGCCAAAAAGGTTGTAATCATCCAAAATAGCCGTCAACGAGAGGCGGCTCGCTATAAGGACGAGGGGCCATCGGCGATGGTTCTGGCTACTTGAATGAGCCGACAACCGTCGCGAAAGTAAAGGGCCTTTTGGCCCCGTAGCGGCTGCAAAGCTCTGCCAACTCGCGTTTAGCGGCTTCGGCGGGCGTAACGGGGATTCGAACGGCGTAGTCGGAGCCGCTCCATGAAGCTTGCGATGACTCGCAACTAAGTCCGTGCATCACGCGGAGTTCCCGAGCGACGGCTGCCCCCGTCTCGCGGAGGGTTCGACTGTAGGTGGCCTGCAACGCCACGCAGTCGGGCGGCGTTCGCAGACTTTCAAATCGGGCGAAGAGTGCCGCCCAGGCGTCTTCAGAATCGCTGAGCCAATGCAGAACGTCGTGCTGGCTCATCGTAGACACGTCGCTGTTGTAGGCGGATGAAAGCTGGGAGGCGGCAAGATGCTGGCGCTTGTCTTCAATAGCGTTGAGGTTTACCAGGAACTCCTCGTCCTCGCTCGGCATCCCTCCAAGCTGCCAACCGTTGGCGGCGCTTAACATATCGATGTTGGTCAAGGACGCCTCAAGTCGTCTCAGATTCGTATGAGCATCACTCTTAAGCCCCCCCGGGATGGGGTCAATGCCAATCGTCGTTCGATGGCGGCGTACCAAGAGCCGCTCGGAAGCGTTTTCAGAAGTCGTTGAGAGCTCGCTTAACGAAACCTGAGCGCTACCCAACTCGGATCTCACTCGAAGATAGAGAAAAGGAGAAATGCCGAAGAGCGCCGAGGCCAGGGCGAGCATGACCAAGACCGGTCCCTTGGAACTGCCCGCACGGGGTTCCCAGGCAGGGGCCTCGCTTGGCGGCGTCAGTTTCGCGCCGCACTGGGCGCAATAGACCGCGGGGGGTTGCATGGCGGCTCCGCATCGACGACAACTCATGGTGGTAGGCAGACGGACTCTCCCATTCGTGATTGTCGGAAGGATCGTTGCCACCCGTAGATGGCGGCGCCTCCACATCCCGTCTTTTCGCGGGGTACCTTGCTTATGGTCGATGAAACGCCTGCAGTCACTGGGAATCGTTGTGGGGCCGAAGGGGCGAGGAAGCAATATGATGGCCATCGCTGCGGCTTGCGACGACGGTCGCATCGACGCCAAGATCAGCGTGGTGGCCGCACCGAAATCCGGTCTTCCGCTCGCTGGCAGGGCCAGCGCTGCCGGGCTGAACCTCGTTGTCGTTCCTTACGTTCCCGAATCGACTTACGGCTTGCGCCTTGCCGAAGCGTTGGAGGGTTGCGACCTCATCTGCCTTGCCGGCTACACCCGCCTCTTGCCGGATGAGGTGCTTGGCGCCTTTCCCGAGCGGATTCTCAATATCCATCCCGGACTACTGCCTCGATTCGGGGGCCAAGGGATGTTTGGCTTGCGAGTTCATGCCGAGGTGCTTGCAGCGGGGGTGACCGAGTCTGGCTGTTCCGTTCATTTGGTGAACGAGCGCTACGACGACGGTAGGGTTTTAGTGGAAAAGCGCGTACCGGTTCTGCCCGGCGATACCCCAGAATCGCTCGGCGAACGAGTTCTCGAACAAGAGCACCTGGCCTATGTCGAAGCCATCCAACTCGCCCTCCGGAATTAGCCCAGACAGGCTACACAGCGGGGTGATGAAGTGGTTCGTTCTCCCTCTGGCGCGGGTCATTGTGACGATTGTCTTTGGAGTCTTGGGGCCGATCCGGGTTCGAGGGCGGGAGAACCTCCCCAAAGAGGGCGGCGTACTGATGATCGCCAACCATATTTCGTTTGTCGATCCCCTGGTGACCCAGTACGCTTCTCCGCGGCCGATCTATTTTCTCGCCAAGTCCGGTCTGTTCGAGATGCCGGCGGTCGGTAGCACGTTGCGCCTCTGGAAGACGATCTCGATCACCCAGGGCCAGCCCGATCCCGCGGCGTTGCGGCTTGCCATCGCCCTGCTCAAGGCGGGCTACCCGGTCTGCGTTTACCCCGAGGGGGGCTTGAGCGATACGGGAAGCCTCAAAGAGATCCATCGGGGAGTGGCGTTGATCATCCGCTCATCGGGTGTTCCGGTCATTTGCCTTGGGCTCCGCAACACCGATCGCGTGCTACCGTTCAAACAAGCGATTCCGCGACCCGCTTGGCGCTTCGTCTGGGCGAGATGGGGCCAGCCGAAAGTTTTCACCGGTCGGGTGAGCAACGAAGAAGCGACGGCGTGGATCGCCGAGCAACTGCGTGAGTTATCCGGGACGTCTCACTCCTCTCTCGGATGACGTTTGCCGGAAGTTCGCCGGTGGCCCCGGAAGCGAACAGGTGAGGAAGATAATCCAAGCCCGTTGTCGGTGTTCACGGGCTTCTCAGAGTTGCCTCCCTCACCCATCCGGGGCCCCAACCCCGGAAGGCCCAGTGTCACTCCACTGGCGCAATCACAACCTTGCGGTTGGGTTCTTCGCCTTCGGAGTAGGTGGTGATGCCACTAACTTCAGCCAGGGTCTTATGGACGATGCGACGCTCAAAGGCGGGCAGGGCGTCGAGAACGGCTTCCTCTCCCCGGGCCTTGACCTCTTTGGCGATGCTATTGGCGAGCTTGACGAGGGCCTCTTCGCGCTTGTGTCGATAATCGGCCCCGTCGATGATTGTGCGTACGCCGTTGTCCAAGGTGCGACCGGCGACGATGTTCATCAGATATTGAAGGGCGTTCAGTACTTCGCCATGCTTTCCAACGAGGTAAGAGACATCCTTGCCGTTCAGGGCCAAGGTTACGTATCGTCCGTTGACGCCGGTAATGGCTCCTGTCGCACTGAGGTCTGCGGCGTTCAGAAGTTTGAGGAGGATGGCGAGCAGTCGCTCGGCATCTGCTTGGGTAGCGACCACATCGGATTCAGGGGATGCAGGAGCGGTCGGAGCCGCCTCGATCGGGGTGGTTTCCGTCGCCTCGGAGGCGGGTTCATCCTCGACAACCTTCTTGGCACGGCTGCGCACCTTGGTCGGTTTTGCCTCGGGGGCTTCCGCTATCGGTTCTTCGACGGGAGCGCTCGCAATAACGGGCGCCTCGGCGATGGGTGCTTCCACGACGGCCACAGGCGCAGGCGCGTCCAGAACCTCTGCCTTGATGCGTACACGATTTTGGCCAAATAGCCCCTTGCTCTTGACCTCTTCCAAGACGGTTACGATGAGAGCGGATTCATCCACTCCCAGTTTCTCAGCGGCGATCTTCCGGGCTTCGCCTTGCGACTTGCCGGTTACTTCAATGCTTGCCATGTTTGTGTCCTTATTTTTCGGGGAACGCCGGGCGGTCAGTAAAGTGGCGGCATTCCTGAGAAAAGCGTTTATTTGCGGCGTTTCGGCCGGCGGATGTTCGGGTTGCCGGAGCGCGGTTTCGCTTGACCATT
>Ga0302320_10019851_pt1 | contig 13456 bp, 10 predicted proteins | sample Bog_T0_3_FD_202130 | JGI IMG/M metagenome (GOLD analysis project Ga0302320, IMG submission 202130) | Peat permafrost microbial communities from Stordalen Mire near Abisko, Sweden - Bog_T0_3 | ecosystem: Environmental > Terrestrial > Soil > Wetlands > Peat | place: Sweden: Abisko, Stordalen Mire...
ATGAAAGATGGCCAGGAAGATCAGGATCAACACCAGCAGCGCCAGACCCATCGCCAGTTGTTCCGCCCACAGGCGATCGGGTGAGGGATAGGAAGTCGGCACAAATTTCTCGGTTTTGCGGGCCATAGATCAAGTTATCCTAGCTGGTCGCAAAGTTTGAGTCCACCACGGAGGCCGAGGAAATCCCTTTCCCGCGAGCGGGAGACGAATTTGGCCGAAAGAGGGCACCTCCGCACTTGTGCCGCGCACGGGAGAGGACATAGTAACAAAACGCCATGACCCCCGACGACCGCGCCCTTCTCCTCTCGCTGCGACAGCAGCAGGGGGAACTTCAGCAAACACTGGAGAAACTCAACGCCCGACTCAACGCGCTTGAGGCCCGTGCGGATGCGCCCACTCCGGAAGTCTCCCTGCCTGCTCTGCCGGTCGAGCCCGAGCTTCCGCCCCTTCCGCCCCCATTTGCCGCCGCGGAGCCCGAACTTCCGCCTCTTCCCACCATCCCCGTCTTTCCCGCGCTGCCGTCCGTGCCCGCAACCGCGACGCCCCGGCCCTCGTTCGAATTTCAATTCGGCCGCTGGCTGATCCGGTTCAGCGCGCTCATTTTCGTCATCGCCCTCGTCTTCTTTGCGACTTGGATCGACGTCACCTATCACATCTACGAGCGGCTCGGCGCGGGCGGCAAGCTCAGCCTCATGGGCCTGCTCAGCGTCCTTGTGCTCGCCATGGGCCAGCGCCTCGAACGCAAGAAAGCCAGCCTCCTCTTTGTCGGACGCACCCTGATGGCGGCGGGACTCGGCGGCCTTTACGTCACCATCTATGCCTCGTATTACGTCGAGCCGCTGCGCGTCATCCACAACCCGGTCTCCGCCGGCATTCTCCTGCTCCTCTGGTCAATCTACGTCCTGCTTCTGGCCGAGCGAAAGCAATCGCAGTTCTTCGCGCTTTACGCCATCACGCTCGCCTACGTCAGCACCGCCATCAATCCGGTCGGCTCATTCACCATGGCCGCCGACCTCATTCTCGCCGCCACCGCCGTCGTTTTTCTGCTGCGCAACGGCTGGACCGCACTCCCGGCCATCAGCCTCCTCGGCACCTATTTCGCCCTGCTGCGGCGATTGGTCATCGATGAAAATGGCGAACTGGTCCTCGATACCAGCCGCACGATCCATTATTGGCCCTATGCCGTCTACCTCCTCTTTGCGTGGCTCATCTTCACCCTCGCCATCATCCTCACCACCGCACCCACTTTTCGCGGCGGCAAACGGCTCGCCTTTGTCAGCCTGAATAACGGCGCGATGGCCGGGCTCTTGGCGCTGACCGCCTATATTGCCGGGTACGGCACCAGCGCTGTCGGCTGGACTTTGCTCAACACCGGACTGCTTTTCCTCGTCACCTCCCGCTTTGCCGGATTCGCCGAGGTTGATCCAGTCGACGTCATGGGCGCTTACGCCGCCCAGGGGCTGGCGCTTTTCACCGCCGGAATCGTTGTGGTCTATACCGGGATCACCCGCGCCTTCATCCTTCTCATCGAGACCCTGCTCCTCGGCATTGCCGCCGCCTTTTCCGATGACCGCATCCTCACCATCAGCACCTACGTCGCCGCCTTTTTCGCCACCCTTTTTTCCATCTGGGAAATCGCCGTCAATGCGCATCATCCCTGGCTGCTCGGCTTCGGCGGCGCGGCCATCATGTTCATCAACGCCTGGTCGAGCCGCGGCTATATCCGGCACAGCCCGCTCTCGCGCAGCACCATCGTCGTTTCCACCTCCTGCTATTGCATCCTGGCCATCGCCCTGATCTTCACGTCGCTCAGCACCGAACTGAGCGACCGCATGCTGCCTCCCGCTCTCGCCCTGACCGCCCTGGCGTTGACTTTCTCCATCTATTACGTCGCGATCTTCGAATTGCCTCCGCTGGCCCAGATCCTCCTCATCGCCGCGCAAATCCTCGTGCTTTTCCCCGCCGAAACGGGCGAGGAACTGCCCCGGTGGACCATCGCCTGGGTTGCCTCCGTCACCCTCCTGCTCGTCACCTGGTGGTCGCGTCAGCGCGTCACCCGCTCCGGCTCATGGACCATCCCGCTGACGTTCCTCTACGCCTTCGCCCTCGTCGATCTCGCCGCACGAACCTTCCATCCCTACCTCAGTGCCCAGGGCTGGATGGTCGGCGCAAGTCTCCTTTCCGTCGCTTTCCTGGTCTACGGCGCGTTGACCCGCGTCTGGTCCGTCGCGGCGGCGGGTCAGATTCTCCTTTTCCTCTCGCTCGCCCACTTTTTCCTGCCTCCCCAAAGCGGCGTTTTCCCGTGGAGCTGGTGGGCCGCAGCCGTCCCCGTCATGGTCGTCTACGCCACCGCTCGCGCCGCTCATCGGTGGCTCGACCTCTTCACCGAAATCGACGAATCGTGGCGCGCGCCCTTTCGCGTGATCGCCTACGGCTACCAGCTTATCGCTCTGGGTGCGCTCATCCGCTGGGTTTTTGGCGTCGTTCCAGAATCGGATCAAACCGCCGCTTTCCTGTTCCTCGGCACATTCCTTCTCTCCTCCGGCGTCCGCCATGCCGATTCCTTCGGCATCCGTTGCAGCTTCGTTCTGAGCGCGCTCGGCATGTGGCTCTACCTCGATCATGTCCAGGCGCAGGCCCATGCCATGGCCACCTTCTTCAACGCCCTCGCGATGCTTTTTTTCCTAATCCAACCCGCCCTCCTACGCCACGAAGGCAAATCGCTGGTCACCCGCTTTGAAAGCTGGACCCTTATCCTCCTCAGCGTGGGCACCTGCTGGATGTTCGCTTCCGCCTGGGTCTGGACCCGGATCAATCCCCACTACCTGACCTTGGGCTGGGCCGCTTTTGCGCTATTCCTTTTCCTTTTCGGTCTCATCGTCCAGGAAAACCGCGTCCGTTGGTGCGGGCTGGCCATCCTGTTCGCCGCCATCGTACGCGTTTTCTTCTCCGATCTTTGGGGTCTTTCCACCGGCTACCGCGTCCTCACCTTCTTCCTTCTCGCCATCATCGCCTTTAGCATCGGCTTCATTCTTTTGCGTCGTGATACGCGCTCACCCCAATCGCAGGAATAGTCTGTGAACAACTTTTTGTTTTCGACCAACAACCCGGATAACTTCGACTTTGCCTCAATTCGCGTTAGTTCCCGATAGTCTATTCACAACCTCCTTCTTGCGCATTACATTACAATCCAGTCACTTTCAACAAACCTCGTGCTTACTCACAGCTATAAGACGGAGAATAAACCATTGTTTTTTTCCCCCAAATCTTCTTAATACAGTCTGGCTATGAAATGTGTCATCTCGCGGGAAGCGCTTCTCTCCGGTCTTCAAATTGTTCAAAACGTGGTCAGCACACGTACCACACTTCCCATTCTCGGCAATGCCCTCGTGCAGGCCGTTGACGGCAAGCTCATCATTTCCACCACTGACCTCGATACCGGCATCCGCGCCTCCGTCCCGGCGGAGATCAGCAAGGGCGGCGCCACCACGCTGCCCGCGCGCCGACTCTTCAGCATCATCCGCGAATTGCCCGCGGCGGAACTCACCCTCGAAGTCGATTCCAAGCAAGTCGCCACGATTACCTCCGGCTCCTCTTTCTTCCGCATTATGGGATTGCCCGAGGAAGATTTTCCGCCCTTCCCCAAAGGCGACGGCGCCAAAACCTTCAAGCTCACTCAGGGCGTGTTTCGCGACATGCTCAAGCGCACCGCCTACGCCATCTCCACCGACGAAAGCCGCTACGTCCTCAACGGCGTTCTGCTCAGCTTCAAGGAAAACAAACTCTCCCTGGTCGCCACGGATGGCCGCCGTCTCGCTCTCGTCGAACAGGACATCGAATTCCCCAAGGGCAGCGAAGTCGAGGCCATTCTTCCCACCAAGGCCGTGCAGGAATTGCAACGCATCCTGCGCGATGACGAACCGCTCACCATCAGCTTCGCTGAAAACCAGGTCTCCTTCGATCTCGGCAACACCTTCCTCTACTCGAAGCTCATCGAGGGAAATTATCCCAACTACAAGCAGGTTGTCCCCGCGGAAGCCAAGGAACGGATCATCCTCGAACGCGAAATCTTCCTCAACGCCGTCCGCCGCGTCGCCCTGCTCTCGAGCGAAAAATCGAATTCGGTGAAGCTCATCTTCAGCAAGAACAACCTCGACATCACCGCCAACACGCCCGAGGTCGGCGAAGCCAAGGAATCGATCGCCATCAACTACAAGGGCAAGGATTTCAACATCGCCTTCAACCCCGAATTCCTCATGGACCCGCTCAAAAACATCGAGTCCGACGAAATCTTTTTCGACTTCATCGACGAACTCAGCCCCGGCGTGATCAAGTACAAGAGGCCCTTCCTCTACGTCATCATGCCCATGCGTACGGCCTAAGGAGTTTGTCGCGGGTAATGGTCGGCTTTTTCCATGTCCCTCTTGATTAACAAGGATGGAAAGCAGCTCGGGCCCTTCAGCCTCGATCAGGCCCGCGCCTTGGTGCTATCCGGAAAAATCGCGCCCGACGACTGGGCCTGGCCCGATGGCGCGACCGAGTGGATTTATTTGAAGGACGTGCCCGGCTTTACCGCCGCGAAACCCGCCCCGCCCGCCACCGCGGCTCCCGCTGCCTCGCCCGTCGCCGACGAAGAGGAATTGTGGCGCGGGCATCCTTCCCAGGTCCTCAACTATGGCATCTACCTCTTCTGGGTCATTGTCCTCATCGTGACCTTGATTGTGGTCTACATAGCCATGTCAGGAGATCCCCTCCTCTGGAGCGCGCTCATCTTCGGTGGCGTCGCCCTCGTCGCCCTTATCCAGGTCGCCGTGGCCTACTTCCATCTTCATACCATCGAATACATCGTCACCACGCAACGCGTCCGCGTCATCTCGGGTATTTTCAGCAAGGACATCCAGGAAATCGAACTGTTCCGGGTCAAGGACACCATGGCGAACCAATCCTTCGGCCTCCGGCTCTTTGGACTCGGCACCATCACGGTGGTCAGCGGTGACGAGCGCAACCCCCGCCTCGTGCTCCAGGGCGTGCCCGACGCCCTGCAACTGCGCGAAAGATTGCGCCAGGAGGTCATGACCCTCCGTCAACGTTTTGGTGTTCGAGAACTCGATGTCATGTAGAATGAGAAGAGAACCCCTCCATGCGTCCCTTGAAAATAGCCCTGCTCTCCCGTTGGTACTGGGAGGAAAATCGACGTAACGACAACGCGGAGGGAGGGTCGCTCCGCCAGCTCGCCGAGGCGGTGGCGGCTCTCGGCCATGAGGTCGTCGTGCTAAGCCAAAGCCCGGACATCAAGAAACTCCAGAAATCCCAAATCGGCGCGCTGGAGACCTGGCTTACCCCGCGCGAGAAACGCCGCGATTTTTTCACCGGCCTGCGCGATAAGCTGGCCAAAAAAAAATATAACCACCGCAAAATTTATTCCGACGCGCTTGATCTCCGCGAATTCCTCGACCGGCGCGGGCCTTTCGACGTCATTTGGGCCCACGCCGAGTCGCCCGACGGCCTCGTCGCCGCCATTGCCGGCCAGCTCGGCGTCAGGTTGCCGCCCGTGCTTCTTCAGATCCAGGCTTTGCGTTACCGTTTTGAAAAAGGCGCGCCCGTCTTCACCGAGCAACTGCCTCTCGCCCTGGCCTTCCGCCAGGCCACGCGCATCCTTGCCAATTCCGAAATGGTCATCCAGTCCCTCGGCCACTACACCTGCCCCGGCTTCCTCGAGGAAGATATCCGCATCAGGGTCCGCGTCGTTCATCCCAATCTCCAGCGCTCCTTTCTCCGCGCCGCGCAGGGCGGCATGAACGCCCCCGAGCCCATGTCGGATCGCGTCCTCTTCCTCGGCGCCCTCAATCCCGGCAAGGGCGCGCTCGCCTTCCTGCGGGCCATTCCCAAAACGGACGTGGCCAAGAGAAGCTCCAGCTTCGTCGTCATCGGCAACTTCACGGAAAACAACAAGCGCTTCATCCGGCGCTGGGAGGAAACCAAGGAGGAAACACGGGTCCAGACTCTCGGCGCGCGGATCGAGTACCTCGGCAAAGTCAGCGCCTACGAAGTCATCCGCCAGATCCTCCTCGCGCGCGTCGTCGTCATCCCCTCGCTCTTCGATGCCTTTTCCCGTGCCCTCGTCGAGGCGCTCATCCTCGGCCGCCCCGTCATCACCACCGATCGCGTCGGCGCTGCTCCGCTCGTGCAAACGCACCAATGCGGGATCGTCGTTCCGCCCAACGATCCCGATGCCCTCGCTCGCGCCATCGATGCCGTCCTCAGCCCCATCGTCCCCTTCGCTGAGAATGCCGCCCGCATCGCGCCCCGCCTCATCGAGGAATTTTCGCCCGAAGTCATCGCCCAGCAGATTGCTTATCACCTCGACCGCATTGCCTTTCCCGATAGTTGACCCAAAATTTTTGAGGGAATTCTTTCTGTGCGAGGTGAAAGGATTTAGGCGGGAGAGAGAATGCTTCACATGAAGGAAAACCTTCCCGTCAGAGCACCGCTGCTTCTCATGTCCTTCATGTTCCTCCTGTCTAAATTCCCTTCCCCCAAATCCTGTTAATCTTGTTCGTGCCCTCCGCAGGAGTCCTGTCTAAAAATCAGTAGATGCCCGATCGCGAACACACCCTCTACCTCCTCGACGGCATGGCGCTCGTTTACCGCGCCCACTTCGCCTTTGCCAACAACCCCATCCGCACCGCCGCGGGCCGCAACACCTCCGCGATCTACGGCTTCACCAACACGCTCCTCGAACTCCTCGCCAAACAAAAGCCCACGCATCTCGCCGTCGTCTTTGACACCGCCGCCCCCACTGCGCGCCATGTCGAATTCCCCGCCTACAAAGCCCAGCGCGAGGAGATGCCCGAGGAGCTCAGCGCCGCCCTTCCCGACGTCAAGCGCCTCATCCGCGCCTTCAACCTGCCCGTGCTCGAACTCGACGGCTACGAGGCCGACGACATCATCGGTACTCTGGCCCGCGAGGCCGCCGAACAAGACTTCACCACCTACATGGTCACGCCCGACAAGGATTTCGGCCAGCTCGTCAACGACCACGTCTTCATCTATCGCCCCGCCCGCATGAGTGATGAGGCCGAAATTCTCGGCGTGCCCGAAGTCCTCGCCAAATGGGGCATCGTCCGCTGCGACCAGGTGCGCGACATCCTCGGACTCTGGGGCGACACCTCCGACAACATCCCCGGTGTCCCCGGCATCGGCGAAAAGACCGCGCAGAAACTTATTGCGCAATACGACTCGATGGAAAACCTGCTCGACCACGCCGACGAGCAAAAAGGGAAACTCAAGGAATCGCTCGTGAAATTCCGCGACCAGGCCCTCCTCTCGAAACGCCTCGCCACCATCGACGTCAACGTCCCGCTTCCCTTCGAGCCGGAAAAACTCCGCATCGGCCCGCGCGACGAACCGGCCCTGCGCGCCCTCTTCAGCGAACTCGAATTCAACTCCCTCGGCCGCCGTCTCTTCGGCGATTCCTTCAAGGCGGGCAGGGGAGGGGCGACCGTCTTTCCTGGAGGGTCGGACTCCGTCCCGACCCATTCCGAGGTAGCCGCCGCTGTCCCAGCGGCGGCGCCTTCCCCTGGAGGGACGCGCTCCAGCGCGTCTGCGGACGACCAGGAGGTCGTCCCTCCAAAAGACGCGCCCCAACATCCCCCCATCCCGCCCATCCCCGTCGCCCTCCGCACCATCGACGACGTGAAGCCCGACTATCAGATGATATCCGATTTTCGGGTAGTGGTTGATCGACTGCATGAGACCGCAGCTAAAAATCAAATTGCTGTCGCTTATGATTTCGGTAGGCAGAGTGAAATTCAAGGGGTCGCCCTTTGTATCAAGCCGGGTCAGGCCTTTTACTTTTCAGATGCTCGCCAGGTAAACGTCGTCGGTGGTTTCCTGGAAGGAAGCAGCATAATCGGCCACGACCTCAAACCAGCCCTAAGAGTCCTCGTACAAAAATTCAGTAATTCCGTCCATTCCGTTAATTCCGTCAAAAATTCCCCTCTCTTTTTCGACACCGCCCTCGCTCACTCCGTCGTCTTCCCCGACCTTCGCCACACCCTCCAATTCGCCGCCGAATCGCTCCTCAACTACACCCCCATTCCCGAAGAGAAAACCTCCGGCCAGCAGGATTTCCTCGCCGAAATGGAATCGCCCGATTCCGCACAACTCAGTGCCCGCCGCACCATGGAACGCGCCGATCTCGCGCTGCAACTCCACGCCAAACTCGTCCCGCTGCTGAGGGAATCGGGTCAGGAACGCGTCTTCACCGAAATCGAATCGCCGCTCCTGCCCGTCCTCGCCGCCATGGAAAACGAAGGCATCCGCCTTGACCCTGCCGCACTCGAGGATGTCGGCAAAAAATTGCGCGCCGACCTCGCCCGCCTCGAAGCCTCCATCTATCAGCACGCCGGAACCAGCTTCAACATCGGCTCGCCCAAGCAGTTGGGCGAAATCCTCTTCGGCAAACTCGCCCTCAGCCAGGACGCGAAGAAAACCAAGACCGGCCAATACGCCACGGACGAAGCCACGCTCACCGCGCTCGCGCCGAAACATCCCATTGTGGCCGAGGTCATGGAGCATCGCGTCGCGACGAAGCTGCTCGGCACTTACATCGATGCGCTTCCGAATTATCTCTCGCCCGCGGACAAGCGCATCCACACCACCTTCTACCAGCTCGCCACCACCACGGGTCGCCTCAATTCGCAGGACCCCAATCTCCAGAACATCCCGATCCGCAACGCGCAGGGCCGCGAAATTCGCCGCGCCTTCGTCCCCCGCGAGGGCGACCACCAGCTCCTCTCCGCCGACTACTCGCAGATCGAGTTGCGCATCCTCGCCGCGCTCACGCAGGATCCCGGCCTGCTCGAGGCGCTCACCAGCGGCGAGGACATCCACCGCGCCACCGCCGCGCGCGTTTTCGGCCTGCCGCTCGCCGAGGTCACCAAGGCGCAGCGCAACCAGGCCAAGATGGTCAACTACGGCATCAGTTACGGCATCTCCGCGTTCGGACTCTCGCAGCGCCTCGGCATAGGCCGCGCCGAGGCCAAGGCGCTCATCGACGGCTACTTCGCGCAATATCCCGGCATTAAAAAATACATGACCGACACCGTCGCGTATGCCCGCGAGCGCGGCTACGTCGAAACCATCACGGGCCGCCGCCGCTATCTGCCCGACCTCCGTTCCGCCAACGCCACCGTCCGCGCCGCCGCCGAGCGCAATGCCATCAACATGCCGATCCAGGGCTCCTCCGCCGACCTGATCAAGATCGCCATGGTGCAAATCGCCCGCGTCGCCCGCGCCGAAAACTGGCGCTCCCGGCTCCTCCTCCAGGTCCACGATGAACTTGTTTTCGATCTCTACCTGCCCGAAAAAGCGCGCGTCCTCGAAGTCGTCCAGGACCGGATGAAAAACGCGCTGCCTGAACTCCGCGTCCCCATCGTCGTCGACACCGGTCTCGGCGCGAACTGGCTCGAAGCGCACTAAAAAAGGAAAAGGGTAAAGGTTCAAAGGAAAGGTCAGATTTGCTGACGCGGGCCTTTCCACTTTTACCTTTTTCCTTTTACCCTTTCTCCCATGCAGATCGCGCTCATCTTCGTCCTGCTTTTGACCTTTGTCCTCGGGCTGGGACTTCTCGCGCGCCGTCTCGCCATTCCCTATCCGATTCTCTTCGTCATTGGCGGACTCTTCATCGGCTTCATCCCGATCCTGCCCACCCAACTCTCGCTCGATCCCAACCTCATCTTCTTTCTCATCCTCCCGCCGCTGCTCTACATCCAGGCCTTCTACACCTCATGGCGCGACTTCCGTTTCTACCTGCGCCCCATCCTTCTCCTTGCCATCGGCCTGGTCATCGCCACCACCGTCACCGTCGCCTACGTCGCCCACTGGCTGATCCCCGGCCTGCCGCTTTCAGCCGGATTCGTCCTCGGCGCGATCATCTCCCCGCCCGACGCCGTCGCCGCTTCCGCCATCGCGCAACGCCTCGGCTTGCCCCGGCGCATCGTCACCATCCTCGAGGGTGAAAGCCTCGTCAACGACGCCACCAGCCTCGTCATCTTCAAGGTGGCCCTCGCGGCGGTGGGCGCGGTCGCCCCGCTCCTCGGTCGCGCCTGGATCCCGGGGGAATTTTGTTACGTCTCCATCGGCGGCATCGCCGTCGGTCTCGTCGTCGCGCGTCTCATCAGTTGGGTCCGCCGCCGCGTCATCAACGATGGCCCCCAGATCGCCCTGACCGTCTCGCTCCTCACCCCCTACGTCAGCTATCTCCTGGCGGACCAATTTTTGCACGTCTCCGGCGTCCTCTCCGTCGTCGCCACCGGACTATACCTCGGCTGGCAGGCGCCCGACGTCCTCAACTCCAACATCCGTCTCCAGGCCCAGGCTTTTTGGGAAATGATCATCTACCTCCTCAACGGCACCGTCTTCGTCCTCATCGGTCTCCAACTGCCGGGCATTCTCCACAGCTTGCAGGAGCCCTTATGGCCCCGCCCCGTCCTCTACGCGCTGGTCATCAACACGGTCTGCATTCTCATTCGCCTGGCCTGGATTTTCCCCGGCGCCTATCTCCCGCGCCTCTTCAAAAAGATTCGGGAAACGGAGCCGCCACCCGACTGGCGCCATGTCGCCATCGTCGGCTGGTGCGGAATGCGCGGCATCGTTTCGCTCGCCGCCGCGCTGACCCTCGAAGGCTATCCCGAATTCCCGCATCGCCATCTCGTCCAATTCATCGCCTTCAGCGTCATTCTCACCACACTCGTCTTCCAGGGCCTCACGCTTCCCGCCTTGATCCAATTCCTGGGCATCGGCGACGACGGCATCTCCGCCCGCGAGGAAATCGAGGCCCGCAAACACATCTCCGACGTGGTCTTCGCCAAGATCGCCGAGGTGCGCCGCGACGAGGAATTTCCCGCCTCCGCCATCGACACCATCGAAAATTCCTACCGCGAGCGCTCCCTCGTCCTGGGTGACGCTCTGGCGGATGAACTCGGCTGGAGCCACCAGCGCCACCACGTCCTCAGCACCCGCCGCCTTCGCCACCTGATGATCGCCGCCCAGCGCCGCGCCCTCGTGGCCCTGCGGCGCACCGGAAGCATCGGCGACGATGTCATGCACAAGATCGAGCACGAACTCGACTTGGAGGAAGCCCGGCTGAAAAACTAAATGCCGCCTCGCTCTCGGCACAGTCAGGCTCACTTTTTTTGAACCAAAACCCGCCCGGAAACGTCTCATTCAATAATGAAAAAGCATTTCATTTGCCTGTTCCCCGCGCTCGTGTTGCTTTTTGCCTCATCACTGGCCGGGCGCGCCGACCAGTTTACTCAAATCCAGAACAGTCCCTACACCTACTGGGTGCCCGCGCCCACCCCGCCGCCGCCCGGTTATGTCGCGGGACCTCCGCCTTATTACTACGGCCCCCCACCCGGCTATTATGGCCCGCCGCCGTCTCGTCCTCCTGTCGTCATCATCCCGCGCTTCTTCATCGGCTTTCACTTCCATTGATGTGGGTAGGGACGGCAGTCCCTTGCCGTCTCATTTAATTATTTTAGGGACGCGATGGGACTCGCGTCCCTACCCGGTGCGCCCCACAAACGCCAGCTTCTCCCCCCACGAAAGCGCCCGGAACTCCCGCAGCGTCTCCTGCCGCAAATCGATCGGCACCCGCCGCAGCCGCCGTAAAAATCCGAGCGCGCAACGCTGCGCCGCGCCATACCGCGCCCGCAGTCGTGCATTCGCAAATCGTCGATGGCTTTGATCAAATAATTGCCTTCGCAGCCAAATCCCCACGGATGGAGAAATTTTCCCCTTCCCGCACAGCAAATGGGCAAATTTACTCAGTACGAGATACGTATCGATCCGGGCCTGCGCCTCCAGATTCCGCGCGTAAGCCTCGCTCCCGATCTCCCGCTCGCCCTCATAAAAAAGCAGCGCCGCCTGCACACCGTGCGCGATTTCCTCAATAAACGTAATCAGCGCCGAGATATTTCGCTCATTCAGCGCCTGGCGCGGATCATTCGCCTCTAGCTCCGCAATCACCGGTCGCGAATAAAAAATCGCCACGTAAAGCGAATCGCCCGCCTGCCGCAGAAACGTCCGCCCTCCCGGCGCCAGGTGCGACGCGCTTTCCCCCGCCATCCGGTTCAAAACCGCGCAGCGGCTTTCCCCGATCACACACGATTCCAGATTAATCGAAACCGGGGCGTAAGTCCGCTCCAGCAGCATCTGGATTTCCCTCAGCAGCGTCATAAACAGATCAGCTCGGTCGAATCAAAATCGAAGGTGTTTCGTGCAGATGAAAAAGCGTATCGGCCAGGCTGTTCAGCGCCACGCGCACCCGCCGGAACTCGCCCCCCAGCAGCCGGAAAATCTCCTGCAATTCCGTCCGCCGCGCCTGTGGATGGTCCGCCATCGAGAGGTAAGTCGCTTGCCCCACCGCCTCGTAAAAACTCAGACCCGGCGCGCCCCGCCGCTGCACATGCGCATTCACCCGCTCGGCAAACATCCCGCTTAGAAAAAGCGAATAATCGGCCATGTGCACCCGCACCAGGAAAGCCTCCTCCGGCGCGCAATGGCTCGCCTGCATCATCAGGTCCGAGATATAGGTAAAACTCCGCGACGTCGGACCCTGCTCGCCCGGCGCGCGCAATTGATTGATATGCGAAAAAGCCAGCAGCAGCGCCGCCACATAGTCGCTCAATGCCCGCTCGTCGAGCGACACCCGCCGCAAAACGCGACGCGTCAGGATATAGAAATAAAACGCCGCGGAAACCTTCAGGCAACCCGCGTCGTCCACCACCGAGTTATAAATCAAATCGTGATCGAGAATCGCATCCCGCTCGGCCTCGTCGCTCAGCAGCGACACCAGCGAAACGGCATCGCGCTGCGACTTGGCGAGCACCCGCACCACGAACGAAAAATCATCGGCGGTGAATTGTGCGCGGCAGTTCGCTTGAATCACGTCCTTACCTGTAGCATAGCCAATGCCAGCTTAACTGAGGAAGAAACCGGCCTTTCGAAAAATTGGAAGAGTCAGTGCCGCATCCCCTTTCAAAATTCCGTTAATTTGGAAAATTTGGTAATTCCGTCATTTCCCCTCAGCCAACCTCGGCGGCTCCCACTTCTTGAAATCAGGCGGCGTGCGGCCCTCGTCGAGATCGATGAAATCGAACATCGTCACCGCTTCCTTGTCGCGATTCTCTATCCCCGATTCCTTCAGCCGGAAAACGATCCGCTCGCTCGCCTCGTCGCGCCAGCCCCGCTTCATCATGAAGCCGTTCCACGTCTCAATGTCCTCCTCGGTCGGCTTGCGGCCATTTGCCAGGCACCAATCGAGCACCTTCTCGTCCGGCTCGCCCGCCAGCACCCGCTTCTTCACGTCCTCATACTTCACGCCGAGCAAATTCAGGCACCGCCCGTCGAATCCGCTCCCCAGAGGCGGCAGATAAAGCTGCGGTAAAAC